>Ga0255757_10005531_pt1 | contig 11161 bp, 9 predicted proteins | sample 071ome_27_FD_179957 | JGI IMG/M metagenome (GOLD analysis project Ga0255757, IMG submission 179957) | Coastal salt marsh microbial communities from the Groves Creek Marsh, Skidaway Island, Georgia - 071409AT metaG (version 2) | ecosystem: Environmental > Aquatic > Marine > Intertidal zone > Salt...
AAAAATAGAAAATATGAACCGTCGCGTTTCGTTTCGTTTCGTTTCCTTTCGTTGTTACCACTCTCGCGCGTCCGCGCGTCCGCGCGATGTCGAGAACGCGGAGCGAACAACGCGCCATCGAACCCGTAAGAATCGCGCGCGTCGCGTCGCTCGCGACGACGACGACGGCGCGATCCCGGGGGATCGTCCGGTGTGCTGATCCTTGGCGTTTCAGTATGCTGTTGGACAAAACCACAACATATTTCTTCGGGTCCCGGGGGATCGTCCGGTGTGGTCAGACGGAAGCTACAGCACTAAACGTGTCGTGGTAGTACAGTTTTGGTCGGCGAACCGACTCGAGGCGCCGCCCGCGAGGGGTCGTCTCGCGCAAAGTCGAGAACACCGCGCGTCTCACATTTCTTTGCTTGGCGCTTTCCGTTTGAACGAGTGGGCGACCGACCGCGGAGCGAACCCGGGTCGCCCGCACTCACCGACGCCCCGGGTCGGCGACGATTCGCGGACGGACGGACGGACGAACGCGAACGCGCGCGTCATGGCGACGCGTCGAGCGGTGCGTCGGGCGTTGGATGTCATCGCCGGAACGCGGAGCGGGGTGGGGTCGAATCGACGACAGAGCCGCGGTTCGTTGGGTGCGCGAGCGCTGAGCGCGTCGTCGGCGTCGACGTCGAGCGAGAAGACGTCCGAGGAGGAACTGGCGAAACGGATCGAAGACGCGGTGCGCGAGGGACGACGTCCTGCGTTCACGGATGTGGCGGAACACGTGTTTGCGAAACGACGCGGCGGTGGGAAGGGCGACGGAGGAGGAGGAGGAGGCGGGAGAGGTTGGGACTGGCACGCGTGGCACTTCTTTGTCTCGTTGCTTCCAGCGGCGGCGGCGTACGCCTGCGTGCGGTATATAAATGAACACTACGAACCGGAACTCGTGGCGTTGATGGAGCAACAGCGGACGATCGAGGCGGAGCGGTTGTTCGGGGCGTTGGAGCGGTCCAAGGCGGAGCGCGAGGAGAGCCGCGAGGAGGAGAAATCAAAAGCGTTGGAGCTTCGGATCGCCGACTTGGAGGCTAAATTGGCGGTTTTAACGGCAGCGGCGACGGTAGCGGCAGAGAAGAAAGTATCTGCGGACGCATCGCCGGTGGAATCGACCAAGGAACCTGTTTCGAGCGTCGCGCGCGCGAAAAGCGACGCCAAATCAAGGACGTAGCGCTACGGCTTCCATATCATTCCTTCGTTCGTCCGACGACGCGCGCTAGCAGACGCATTGTTATAGACTAAAATACGTATCATTACAGTTTTCCCTTGATTGGTGCCCGGAAATCCACCCGCGTCATCCCACCCTCGGCGCGCTCGCGCTCGTAATAGTGATACGACTCCACCATCCGAAGCAACACTCCCCTCGCGTGTTGATATGCGTTTCTCTTTCTATCCAACACCATCGCGTCTAAATCATCCCCGTGCGCCTCGACGAGCGCACTTATCACGCGCGTTTGTTTCGGCGTCAACCTCTTCGGCGCCGCGTAACCCGTAGAGCGGGTTTGTCCGAGTAACGACCGCGTTTCATCGCCGTCACTCGTTGCTCGCGCCGCCACTTTTCCTTTACTCGACGCTCGCGTCGTTTCGGTGTTTCTCCCGCCCTTACCGGTCGCGTTCGGGTCCGACACCAACCCGCTCGCGGCGTAGTTTTTCGTCAGCGTCGTCTCGACATCCCAGACGGCGGTGGAGCACCCGGCGCCCGGGAGCTCGACGGCGCCGGTGTCGATGCGCGCCTTGCCGGTTTGCAAGTTGGTTTTGACGCCAACTTTGTGAGTCTTTTTACCGGCTGCCGCCTTGGCGCGCTTCTTGCGACGGAGCGAGCTTCCCATGGTGGGAATTCAATCGCAGATGGCGTCGCGTCGACTCGGGCGGATCGATCGAGCGATCGAGCGTCGACGTGTGACGAGGCGTTCATTCGCTATATTCTGCTGGTACAAAAATGTTACAAAAAATCTATGCGTCGATGCACGCGTTGAGATGCGCGACGTCGTACGCCGCCTCACCGTCGCGTATCTCTTTCATTTCATCTAAAAGTCATCCCAAGAGTTCGAGCATTTTGTTCCCGAGAAGCAAATCATCCACCACGTCGGTTCGATGCGAACCGAGCACGCTCGCGAGTTTCGCCGCCAGCTGGTGTTTACACGCCAGTGACTCCTCCCGATTCACGCACTCGAAAGAGAACGCTTTACAACTACAGAAATGACTCGGAAAACACAAATACGGCGCCTCGTTCGCCCCAGACCCGCCGACGGTGTACACGATCCGTCCAGATTTCTCACCCACCAACCGACGCACGCGTCCGTTTTGAACAACCTCCAATGCCTTTTGTAAATGCTTCGCCCCGTGTAACCACGCCAAGGTTTCCAACGCCTCGTCCGGGAGTTCCATCGGACGTCGTGCGCGTTCGGCTTCCACCGCGCGTCGCGCGAGGCTTTCGAAGACCGCCTTATCGATCGCCGCGCATCGGTTTCCTGGCGCGTGCGCTGCGTCAGACCAGCCTTTCGGCGTGCGTTCGTCGCCCCGGTGGCGCCGTCTCGCGTCGCGAAGCGCGTCCGACGCGCGTCGCGCGGCGGTGCCGCCCATGAAGGACGGCACCGTCGACGGTCCGTCGGCGTCCATCGCGGGAGGTGCGTCGCCGAATGTCGACGTTCTTGAAATATCAGTCATCTTGTTGCGTTAACGTCATTGATCGACTCTTCTTTAAAACGACGACGCGAACGAACCGTCATGGCGATCGTCCGACGCGGCGAAGGGACGAGCTCGGACGAGGACTCGGATGATTCGGACGTCGACGACCGGGTGGAGGTTGAGGCTAGGAGCGACCGCGGGGAGAACCCGGCATCGTTGAATGCTACTGGGAGAAACGCATCCGTTTCGGATGCGCTCGCGGACGCGTCCGCGGGAGAGGGCTCGCCGTCGGCGTCGCCCAGACGGCCGGATTCGGCGCCTCGGATGACGACGTCTGGGAGCGCGCCGGTGTCGGCGATGCACGCAATGGGTGGCGTGCCGAACACCAAACTCGTCGCCGGAGCGACGCGCGCGTTGAGAGAAGCGAGGATCGCTCGCGCCGAGGTGACGACGCGGGCAAGAGAACGCGACACCGGAGTGTTGAGACAAACGTCGGCGTCGATATCGAGCGTGAACTCGCACCTGAGAGAGGCGTCGCTCGCGGCGAAAGAGGCGAGGGAAGCGATGCGACGGCTGACGTCGGTCAGAGGAGACTCCTCGTAGGACTCTTCGTTGTAATATTGACGAAATATAGACTCGGTAGGCATCGTTTGATGACACAAATGTTCATTTTAGTTTTACCTATCCCCTCTCTGTGTTTTGGCGATGCGTACAATCCGTACGTGCGTGTTTACATCGTCATCGACTTCGCCGTTGCGACAACAAGGATACTTTTTGGATTACTCTCGAAGTTTCCACACAAATCGACGCTGTTGTACGTAAACGCGCGCTTTTTTCGTCAGCCACCGAGTCACACATGGCGGTTCTCGACCCCGAGGCGCTCGCCGTCGTGAACGCCGCGTGCGAACGCGGACACATCGCTAAAGTGACCGAGGACAGGACCGTTTTCAAGGATGAATGCTGCTTTTCTTTCGACGCCCCGACGAGTGAACACGGCGTCTACGTTAACACGAAGACACTTTACGGGTTTGGACGAAAGTACGTCGCCCTCGACAGCGCGCGCACCGGGTGTCAAGTTTACGTGCGCGTGCGCACGGTTCGGACGCCAAAGGAAGAGAATGAATCCGAGGCGGATGCGACGCCGACAACGCTCGGCTTCGGCGTCGACGGAGGATTCACGAGCGAAGACGACAAGTTTCAGTCGACAACGACGTATTCGCTCATTCTCGCGCCGAATTTCGACGACGCCTCTCGGGTGTTACCGATGGAGGGATTGCCGGAGGCTTTGCGCGAGGCGTGCGAGGCTGTGGCAAAGAAGAAAGGCTTTCACGACACCGAAGAGACGAAGGCTTGGCAGGAAATCAGAGAAGTTTCGAAGTACTCGCTCGAGTTGGCGCAAGAGGATAACGGTAAGAAGATTCCGAGCGACCCGAGCAAGTGGCGGTGCGAGGAGACGGGAGATACTGGGAACTTGTGGGTGAATTTGAGCGACGGTCACATCGGAAGCGGTCGTAAACATTTCGACGGAACTGGTGGTAACGGAAGCGCGCTGAGACACTACGAAGCGATGAAGGCGCAAGGTAAACACTACCCGTTGGTGGTTAAACTCGGCACAATCAGCGCGAACGGTGCGGATGTGTACTCGTATGCGCCGGACGAAGACGACATGGTGGAAGATCCGTACTTGGCGGAACATTTGCGGCACTGGGGCATCAACATGGTGTCCATGGAGAAGACGGAGAAGAGCATGGCTGAGCTTCAAATCGAGCTGAACAAGGGGTTTGAATTCGATAAAATCACCGAGGCTGGTTCGCAATTAGAGTCTGCGTACGGACCCCGGCTCGTCGGTTTGAAGAACATGGGAAACACGTGCTACTTGAACTCAATTCTTCAAGTATTAAAACAAGTTCCCGCGGTGTGCGATAGGTACTTTGACAGGCAGGATATCTTTGAAAGCGCGCCTGAAGATGCGGTGACGGACTTTCCGACGCAAATGTCCAAGCTCGTGAACGGATTGGTCTCTGCTGAGTACGCGAGCCCGGAAGCAGAGAATGCGGCGGTCTCGGTGTGCCCGCGAATGTTCAAGCAACTCGTTGGAAAGGGACACCCTGAGTTCAGCACTGGGCGCCAACAAGATGCTGTGGAGTATTTCCAACACCTATTAGATATCATGACGCGAGCTGAGCGTGCGGCGGGCTCGAGACTTTCTCAAGGTCCTCCGACTGCGGCACAATTCTTGTTTGATGTCGAAGAAAAACTCACCTGCGTCGAGAGCGGCAACGTGCGGTACTCGACGCGCAAGGAGAACGTTTTGTCCTTAGAAATTCCTTTAGATCAAGCGACGAACAAAGCGTTGGTGGATGCGTTCAAGGAGCAGCAGTTGAAACGGCAAAGGACAGACGACAGCGAACAGGAGGTGGTGCACCCAGAGGTGCCGTTTTCGGCTTGCCTCGAAAAGTTTGCAGCGGCCGAAACCATCGAAGACTTCCACAGCTCAGCGCTCGGGAGAAAGTCAGTCGCGTCCAAGATTGCGCGAATGAAAACTATGCCAAACTTTCTCGCCGTTCAACTCAGGAGATACTACGTCGGCGAAGACTGGACGCCCAAAAAACTCGATGTCTTGGTTGACGTGCCGAAATCTCTCTCTCTTGAGCATCTGCGCGGGACGGGCTTGCAGCCAGGCGAGGTGGAACTTCCAAAAGATGATGAATCTGAAACCGCACCGACCGCGTCTGCCCCTGCTCGAGTCGAGCCGGACATGACAATCGTGAGCGCTCTCATGGCGATGGGATTCAGCGAAAACGGTAGCAAGCGCGCCGCGCTGGCCACAAACAACGCGTCAACTGAAGTCTCCATGGAGTGGGTCTTCGCGCACATGGAGGATCCAGACTTTAACGACCCTTTGCCCGAGCCCGGCACCGAACCAATGGTGACGACGACGGAGGCTCCGGTGGCGAATCCCGAATCCATCGCGATGCTTACGTCGATGGGCTTTGACGAAGAAGCCGCGTCCGCGGCGCTCAAGGCGTGCTCTGGAAGCTTGGAGCGTGCGGCCGATTGGCTGTTTTCTCACAGTGACAACCTCCAGGCGGCGATCGCAGAAGTTAACGGTGATACCGACGGCGGTAACGCGTCAGGCGGTGGCGACGCATCCGAAACCACCATCGACGGCGCCGGCGACTACGAACTCTTCGGCATCGTCAGTCACATGGGCGGAAACACTAATTGCGGCCATTACGTCGCCCACGTCGAGATTGACGGCAAGTGGTACATATTCAATGATCGCAAGGTGGCGTTGTCGCGCACACCTCCGACCGATCTCGGCTATCTCTACGTTTTTAGACGCAAATGAACCGTCGGGCGGGCGGGTAGACGCTTTCATGAGTTTGCCAGAGATACGAAACCGTTTCTATTACCGGCAATACTATCGGTACTAGAACAGATGTAGGTAGTACTTTACAAAATCATCTACTCCACTTCCGTTGCGATCACGCCGCATCCAGTAATCACGAGCGCTCGAGTCGGTTTAATCCACGCCGCCTGCGCTTTCCCTGCTCGCGTATCTCCGACAAACTTGGCCAACTGGTTGTACGCTCTGGCCGTGGAGCTCGGCTGAAACGTCTTTTCGTTTGATAACCGATTGATTACTTCCAAGCCACTCAGCACTTGGCCAAAGACGATGTTCTTCCCATCGAGCGACGGGACCGGCGCGGGACCAGTCGTGATGAGAAATTGCGTCGGTGTGTCGTCATAATCTTCGTCTTGCCGAGCGCTCTCGAGCGCCAGCGAAACCGTCCCGGGACGAAAATGCGTCGCCTCGAACGCAGATCCCCTCGTGAGGTCTCCGTTCCTAAACTCTCTCGACGATAGCGGCTTCACCTGTCCGAGTCGCGGCGACCCAGCCTTCCCAGCGACGACGTACCCGTTCGCCTTGTCCACCTTGTGAAAAATCGTTCCTCGCAACGTCGAAGCGCCCGCGTCGCCATCTCGACACAACGCTAAGAAATTCCTCACCGTATCCGGCGCCGCATCGCCGTACAACCCAATCACCACCCTCCCAAAAGACTCGGGCGCGTCGCATAGCGCCCCGTTCCCGTCATCCCCGAGCGCGCGATCCGCCCGAACAATCGTATCGCACGCGCCCACGTCCAAGTAAGCCTTTGCCGTGACGCGTCGTCCGCCAACCATCACCACCTCTCCCGCCTCTGCGCGCATCCCGAACCCCGAAGACGACGACGTCGCCGCGCTGGCCCCCGCGATCGCCATCGCTATTCTCCGTCCAACGCGTCCGCGATCCTCACGCGCGTCGGCAACGAGACCATCAGAGTCACTCGCAGCAGCATCTTGACGCGCTCTCACCGCCCACCGACGCCTAGCGACCAACGCGCACCGACGCGACGTCCGTCTAGACGATTTAACGAACGAACTGGATCGTACAAAACGTTTCGCATCGTTCGACGACGACGTCGTGGTCATCGACGACGACGACGACGACCGCATCGCGCCGGCGTCGGTGACTTGGGTCGTTTTTTCATGTTTCCGAGACGTCGCCGAGAAAACGCACGTAACGCGAAGTGGGCACCAGCGAACGAAATTACGTCACACGCCGACGCGCGACTCGAATTACCGACGCGCGACGCCGGAATCGGACGTTGCGTATTTTCATCGCTCGCGATTTGATCACCTGGAACGCGCGCGCGCGCGACGTCGCGTTGAAGGAGTCGATTGATTGCGAATTGAGATCGTCTCAAATTGACTTGATTGTTTGTTCGACTCTTGCGAACGAAGATGGCGCCGAAACACGCGATTGCGTTCAGTAACAATAAAGGGGGGTCGGGAAAGACGTTCATGGCGTTCCAGATCGCGTGCGAAGCCGCGCGGTCGCGTCCGGATGCCAAGGTGTGCGTCGTGGATTTCTCGTTGTATTCCGACATTTCCGCGCTCATGCTGGGCGGGTCGGCGCGGGAAGGGATCGGGGCCCCGATGCGCGGGTTGCAAACGTGCGTGGACGTGACCGAGGAATCGAATCGTGCGGAAGGGTTGGTGAGGGCGTTGGAGTTGGCTGCAGACGCTCGGCGGGGAAATGCCGGAGGGAAACAGGACGACCGCGATGGCGCGGGCGGCGGCGCCGGTCGGCGGGGAAGCGTGTTCGGGACGTGGTTCGCGCGCGAGAGCGCGTCCATGGTGAGACACGATCCGAACACCGAGGTGGATTTGACGGATTTTATGATCAAGCCGAATGACGTCAACGAAGCTGTGCCGGAGAATTTGTATCTCATCGCCGGCGCAGGAACAGTGAGCTGGAATCCGGAGACGACGGCGATGTCTGACGCATCAGAACAGGACATTCCGCTTTGGGCGAGGAGCGGGGACGATTGGGTCGACGCCGGTCGGGTCTTTAGAGACGCGGTGCGGAATCTTCCGGGGGATTTCGACGCAATCTTCGTGGACACGGATCACTTGGCGGCGTGCGTGTTGACCAAGCTCGCATTTGCGTCGATGGACTCCATCGTCATTCCGTTGAGTTATAACGACATGGATTTCAACCGTTTGTTTGCCGACATTACCGGAAACGGCTTGTTCACCGACGTTCTCAAAAGTATGAACGAGAGCGGTCACCTTCGCGCGCGAGTGAAAAAGATGATGTTTACGCGCGTCGGAAGCACGGCGAACGCGCCGACGCAATCCCCAGGCGGCATCTCGTCTCCGTTTACGCCAACCAAAACCTCCACGGCCCAGATGGATGACATGGCGCGTCAAATCTGGAGCGCGTGCGACCAGCCGGTGTACAAGGCGCTCTTCGCCGACATTGATTCCCTCGAAGCCAAGGATGGAAACGCCGTCAACTCGTTCATGCGCGAGTACTTTGGCATGTTCAAACTCGTCCCAGAGATGGCCTCCTTGCTCTCAACCATGAACGGCATTCCGGTGTGCACGATGACATCCAAAACGTATACCGCCGCGAACGGTTTGAGCGGAAACACCAGCGCCGCCGTGCTCAACAGCCTCAAGGCGGAGCTCTCGGCGAGCGCTCGAGACATTTTGGACGAGCGATACAACGCGCCCATCGCCCAATCCTAGACGCCGTCGTCGACCGATACGCTCGACCGACGCACGCAGTAGAAGAAGAATAAAATAAAGTTATTCAGCACGTAACATTTGTAATGAAAAGAGTGAACGCCATCGACGCCCGATGACCCGCTGAATGAAAAATCATAAACGTCGCATCGTCTCCGTAAAGCGCGCTCGCTCTGACTTGAAGGAGCAAAAAGTCGAACCGCCGCCACGCTCTCTCACCGCATTCTCGCACTCGCCGACGCGAACGACGACCCCGAACGCCCGAGCGCGTCATGCGGGTGAAACGAGCGAGAAAGGTTCGCAAATACCTGCGGTATTACCGCTCCGCGCACGGGTTCCGTGAGCCGTATAAGGTGATCGTCGACGGCAACTTCATCGCGGCGTGTGAAAAGCTCAAACTGGGCGACGCGAAAGACGTCGTCGCAAAGTTCCTCGGGTCCTCCGCGAGAGACGTCAAGGTGTTCACGACGCGGTGCGTGCAGGATGAACTTCGAAACATGGGGCCCGAGTACAAGTCGGCGAGCGCGCAGACGAAAAAGTTGCACTTGGTCGGGGGAGGGCCGGCGCCGGGGGAAGCGACGGCGGCGCGGTCGATTTTGGATGCGTGCGGGGCGAAAAACGAGGAGCGGTTCGTGGTGTGCACGCAAGACGATGGGCTGAAGGAGAAACTGATGAAGGAGTGCGATGGACCGGTACCGGTGGTGTTTGCGCACACGAGTGGGTTACAGATGGAACCGCCGGCGGACGCCGAGGCGAGCGGGTTGACGTCGCAAAAGGAAAGCGTGGTTGGATTGTCGCACAAAGAGCTCAAAGCGCTCGGGATGGATGAGGATGACGTCAAGGAGATGTATCGCGTGAGAACGACGGCCAAGTTTAAGAAGAAGAAGACGGGTGGGAAGAACCCGCTGAGTTGTTTGAAGAAGAAGAAAAAAGTTACGGCGGATTCGCAACCGAACGCGAGCGGCGGCGGGGAAAAGAAGAAGCGTCCGAGACGGAAGAAAAAGTCTAACGGCGGTGGCGATTAATTCGTTCCCGTCGCGGCGAAGAATCTAGTACTCTAGCGGCACGCTCACCACTTAGCGAGAGCACCATGTAGCAAGGAATTCGTATTTTTTTCGATTTGACGATGATTTATTACATTCATATTCATTCACGGCTAATCCGCCTCCATGGCTTCCGGTCCTTTACCGCCCTCGACCACAGCCTTGGATTCGAGAATGGCACTTCGGAGTTCCTCAAAGTTTGCGAGCGCTGACGCTTGGTCGCCCCCTGGCGCGTTACGCACGAGTTCCTCGCCTTGTTCCAAGTGTTCGAGCGCCGTGTCGAAATCGAGCGCCCCGTGATGGGCGTACGAAAGCATGTACCACACGTCTGCGTTATCGTCTCGCTCTCGAAGCAATTCACATAAAATCTCGATCGCCGCGTCCGTCGTCTCATCGAGCTCGAGCAAAAGCTTGGCTGTCTCAAACCTAAACTCGAACGAGACGTCAAACTCACCCATAAACTCCTCGGCGCCGTCGGCGTCCTGGTCTCGATGCATGTCGCTCTTTCTCCACATCGCGATGGATTGCTTCAAAACCTTCAGCGCCTCCTCGGCTTCCCCGCGCTCGTTCTTCAAACTCGCCAGCAGTTGCAACGGCTCCGCCGACGTCGGGTCGCTATCCCTCGCCCGTTGAATCAACTCTTCCACCGCCCGCGTCGTCTCGTCGTCGCACTCGTCCGCCGTTCCCAAAATCTGCTCCGCCAACGCGCAACACGCCGACGCGTGCTGCGACTGCGCCCGCTCATCCCCAGCCATCGCCGCGCGTTCAAGCAACGCCAATCCTTGTCTCGTACACGTCGTCGCCGCGTCCCCGTCATCCAACAGCTGCCCGAGATACATAAACTTTTCGTACCCTTCGTTCGGTCGCAACGCCGCCGCTCTTCGCAACGCCGCGAGCGCGTCCTCCTGCGTCCCGTACTCCGCGCACGCCATCGCGTACGCCTCCGCCGCGTCCGCGTCGTTCGCGTGCGACTTCGACAGGTCCCTCAACATCTTCAAACCCTCATCGATCGCGTTATCCTCGATGCGCGCGTACGCCGAATCGATCGCTGCCGCCAGCGGCGCGTTCCCAGCGGCGCCACCGCCATTGGTCTTGTTCTTCCCGCCTCGCCCACCGACCGCGCCGGATTTCGCCCGCTTCGCCGACCCGGGCGGGGGTTTCTTCGCCCCGCTCGTCTTCTTCCCCGATGCCCCCATGCGTCGGTCGTCGCGTCGCGTCGGTCGCGCGTCGTCGACTGAAGTTCGACGCGCACACGCCGAGCGCGCCTCGAATAAAGTGCAAAAGTGGCGGCGGACCCGATTACGACGCGCGCGCGCGCGGTTTCGCCGACCTCGCGAGTGGCATGGCGGTGACACCGATCGCGTCGACGCCGATCGCGTCGA
>Ga0255757_10005542_pt1 | contig 11152 bp, 11 predicted proteins | sample 071ome_27_FD_179957 | JGI IMG/M metagenome (GOLD analysis project Ga0255757, IMG submission 179957) | Coastal salt marsh microbial communities from the Groves Creek Marsh, Skidaway Island, Georgia - 071409AT metaG (version 2) | ecosystem: Environmental > Aquatic > Marine > Intertidal zone >...
TCGCCGAGGTACTCCCGACCGAAACTTGGTCTCCGCCAAAATGAGCCGACGACTTTAGATTCGTATCATAAGAACTGTCAGTGGTACTCAAGCGATAATGCGCGTAACCATCAAAAAAATGATCACAGCCCTCGCATTGAACGCGTCCTTTCAGGCCAATAAGTGTTCCTGAATCGCTTTGCCTCTTAGCGCCACATGAGGGACAAGTCAGTGTGAGGTCCATGACTTAACCGGATCTTTTGACTCCCTCAAGACAGACCCAACCTTCCAGTCGATCAAAAGGCTTCATATCAAATTGTTTTTGATAAACCTCGCACAACTCATCCTCTTGGTCGACTAAGATCCCGGAAAGCGCAATTCTCCCGCCGGGCCTGACGATCGACGCAAAAGCGGCAGCGAGTACTTTTAGTGGCGCCGACAGAATATTCGCAACAAGTACATCGGCACTCGTCTTGAACTCATCATTTGCAGACTGAATATTGACGTCAACACCGTTACGCTGAGCGTTGTATTCTGTCGCGATCAGCGCGTTCTCATCAATATCGACGCAAAAGACACCCTTCGAACCGAGTTTCTTGGCCACGATCCCAAGAATTCCTGAGCCACATCCATAGTCAACCACGATACGCTCCGAGACACTCGCTTGATCCAGCCACTGCAGACACAAACGAGTGGTGGGGTGACTGCCGGTTCCAAACGCAAGCCCCGGATCCAATACAATCTCAACGTCCGAGGGGACACCAACATCGGACCAACTCGGCGTGATTCTTATTCGATCAGTGACCTGAATCGGATCAAATTGCTTCTGGGTTAACCTCACCCAGTCCTGATCTTCAACCGTTCGCACTTGATAATCGGACAACTGACTGACGTTAACGAACTCCTCCAAATTTTTTATGACTTTGGTAACGTCTACGTCGCTATCAAATAGTGCAACGACCCGGTTCGCATTCCACGATAATTCAAATATCTCACCAGGCTCAGCGAAAATTGCTTTCTCTTTAGCTGACCCCTCGTCGGCATCAGTCACATCTACAGATATCGCTCCAACCGAGAATAACGACTCACTCAGATGATCAACATCAGGACCAGGAACACAAAACTCTAACTCAAGCCATGCCATGTCATATTCGATGCGGCATCAATCAAACTTATATCGCTGAAAGCTTCTTTTCTAGATAGTGGATACTCACTCCACCTTCTTTAAAACTGCCATCCGTCACAAGGTCTTTGTGTAGATCAATGTTGGTATCAATACCTTCGACCACCATCTCCGACAGTGCGACTCGCATCCGCGCTAAGGCTTGGTTTCGGTCATCACCAAATGCGATGACCTTGCCTAACAACGAATCGTAATGAGGGGGCACAAAATAGTTTTGATAAGCGTGCGAATCAACTCGAATACCGGGCCCCCCTGGAATATGAAGTGTCGTAATCCTCCCTGGCGATGGAGTGAATTTATATGGATGTTCCGCATTAATTCGGCACTCGATTGCATGCCCCTTGAACTGGACATCTTTTTGCCTGAAGCCCAGCTTTTCTCCGAACGCAATGGATATCTGGCTTTTCACGATATCAATACCGGTGATCATCTCCGTTACCGGGTGTTCGACCTGTACCCGAGTATTCATCTCGATAAAATAGAACTTTCCATTTTCATACAAAAACTCAAAAGTACCAGCACCTCGGTAACCAATGCGTTTGCAAGCGTCCGCGCATTTGGTCCCGATCTTCGTCCTCTCACGTTGCGAAATATTTGGCGCAGGCGCCTCTTCAATCACCTTTTGATGACGGCGCTGCAGCGAGCAATCCCTGTCTCCAAGATAGACCGCATTTTTATACTGATCCGACAACACCTGTATCTCGACGTGTCTTGGATATTCCAAAAACTTTTCCATGTAGACCACTGGGTTGCCAAACGCAGTCTGAGCCTCTTGGCGCGTCATAGTCACCGCGTTGATTAAAGCAGCCTCGGTGTGTACCACTCTCATCCCTCTGCCACCGCCTCCGCCAGCAGCTTTGATGATCACCGGGTACCCAATTTTTCGAGCAATTGCAACGATCTCCTTCGGGTCATCGGGCAATGCCCCCTCACTTCCAGGGACAACCGGGACCCCCGCTCGGATCATCGCGTTCTTCGCGCTCACCTTGTCCCCCATGAGTCGAATCGTTTCTGGCTTTGGCCCGATAAAGACAAACCCACTTTGCTCGACTCTCTCGGCGAAGTCAGCATTTTCAGACAAAAAACCGTAACCCGGATGTATCGCCTCTGCGTCTGTAACCTCAGCGGCACTGATAATCGCCGGAATATTAAGATAGGACGCAGCGCTGGGCGCGGGCCCAATGCAGACCGATTCGTCAGCAAGACGAACGTACTTCGCATCTGCGTCAGCTTCGGAATGAACCGCAACCGTTTTGATGCCCATCTCGCGGCACGCTCTCTGAACCCGAAGAGCAATCTCGCCGCGATTCGCAATCAGTATCTTTTCAAACATAGTGAACCTACCTGTATCTTCTAGTAACCAGCAATGAGCAATGGGATCATTGGCGTCCAGTTACCGCCATCAACCGATCACGAACAATGGCTGTCCAAACTCGACGGGCTGGCCGTTCTCGACCAAGACTTTCTTAATGGTCCCCGATTGTTCTGCTTCGATCTCGTTGAGTAGCTTCATCGCTTCAACAATGCAGAGAGTGTCTCCTTCAGAGACTGTCTGTCCGACCTCTACAAAAGGGCTGGCACCAGGATTAGCTGAGCGATAAAACGTTCCAACCATAGGAGATTTGACTGTGAAACCATCCTCAACCTCCGGAGCTGCTTCAGCTGGCGCCTCTGGGCTGGCTTGCGGTGCTACTGGAGCAGCTGGTTGCTCGACGGTTTGGTGTATCACTGCAGCAGTATTCTGCGACGCTCTACCGCCACTGTTGATCCGAACTCGCTCCTCACCCTCTGTGATTTCAAGTTCTGCAATACCGGATTCTTGAACTAGGTCGATTAGCTTTTTTAATTTACGCAGGTCCATCTATACATTCTCCCCAAGTCGATCAATCGCGTATTCCAGCGCCGCGTCATAACCTTTCGATCCGAGGCCACAAATCACTGCCTCAGCTTTTTCACTCAAGTAAGAGTGGTGCCTGAATGCCTCTCGTCGATACACATTCGACAAATGCACTTCAATGTACGGTATCTGGACAGATGAAAGCGCATCTCGAATTGCAACGCTAGTGTGGGTATAAGCTGCCGCATTCAGAATCAGGAATCGTGAATTGAGCCTTTTAGCGAGATGTATTGTCTCGACGAAATGGCCCTCGTGGTTGGTTTGGTGACATTCCAGCGAAACACCCAGTTTTCCCGCTGTTTGAGTTAATCGGCTCTCTATTTCTTTGAGTGTCTCCGAACCATAAATCTCTGGTTCTCGAGAACCTAATAAATTCAGGTTTGGTCCGTTGATCACGATAATGTCAGTCGGTGATTCAGCGTTCATGTTACGACTCCGTAACGTTTTTGATTAGATAGGCGGGATTATAAACATTTTGAAGGAAGTTGACCGCCATTTGTTGCATGATCGACTCACAATCAGACAAACTACGTGAAAAGATGCATCAATCTAGGCGCTCAAAAAAGCAGCAGGGGGTTGAGACAAAAATAATAGGAGCGATCGCATCACACTCCCAGTCTATTTGTTCTAAAAATGCGATTTTAACGACCTATTTGAGTATTTTAGCAACAAATTTGGCGATTTTAGACTCAGGAACGACGCCGAAATGGCGGTCGAGAATCACACCATTTGGGTCTAAAAAAACAGTATAAGGTAGTCCAGCACGGTAATTTCCCATGATTTTGGATACCTCAAGAGCGTCGCCAGAGCCCACCAGAATAGGGTAATTCACGCCATTTGCCTCAACGAACGAACGGACTAAATCCACTTTATCCACAGCGATTCCAATAAACGTCACGTTGTTATCTACAAAACGCTCCTGTAAACGAATAAATAATGGAATTTCCTCCAGACACGGAGGACACCATGTCGCCCAAAAATTTACGATCCGATATTGACCCGCCCATGACTCAACACTAAACCGCTCCCCATCAGGAGCAGTGAAGATGGCCCGCTGTGCTATCAAGGCAGCATCTTGATCCATGGCTGGCTCTGGATTGCTCAAGATAACGCCGGCAGTCACAGCCACGAGAGCGGTCACCGCGATCAACAAATGACTTATTTTTGGAAATGCCTTCATCAGAACTACTCAAATACAAAAGGGTTTTCGATACGAAGTGTTTTTTGTTCAGGTAAAAAACAAATGCCGATATCAGCACAAGCACGATATTCAATTACCATGTCGAATCTTTTCGGGGGGGGGTGACCGGTCGACGATTTGGTTTTCACCGAATAAAACGCTTGTTCACGATAAATCTCGACATCACCGAAATATTCATCCGTGTGCGAGATTGTTCGTGTCAAAGCCTCGGCAAAGATCTCTGCGCTCTGCCGCTTGGAATACAGTTTCACACTATCTTGGTAGATGTAGCAACACGAGTGAACCCCGAGATCGATCACAAATTCTGTCGCCGATTTGTAACGAATAGAAATTGTTGATACCGCATCCTTCGCAGCGATATCGTTTGCCTGCACAGGGTTGATCTGCATCAACATACCGACACACATAATTACCGGCAAACCAGTCCTTCGGATCCGGCCCGACATTAAATTACACCACACTGTTCACGACCCACTCGCGGTACCTTGATGATAATGCTTCTAAGCTGATACCAACGACCTCTGGCAGAGAATATGGGTGATTAATATTCAAAAAATCGACTACCTGCTTAACGGCTTTTTTGGTCGTTTTCATAAGCACCAATGTCTCACCCTCTGTCACAACCTCATCCTGCCACCGATAAACAGACTCGCACTTGGGCAAAATATTGACGCACGCAACAAATTGATTTTGAACGAGCTCCTGCGCCACAGCTCTCGCAACCTCAACGTTTGGAAAGGTAGACATCACCAATACGACTTCAGCCGACATGTTCACAGAGCTTTCGATGATGTTGTGGCGGCAACGAGTCCCTCTTCCACCGAGGGGAACTTCAAGTCGCTCATTAATTCTCTCTTCATTCTCACGTTACTCACACGTCGAGACTCGTTCATAAAGGACAACAACATAGGAGACAAAGTTCTCTCGGCTTCGTCTCGATCAACCCGCGGTGGCCGAGGAATCGAAAATCGGTCGGCAACCAGGTCAAAGTAATCCCCCATGCGCATTTCAGAGTCATCACAGCAGTTATAAATTCGTCCGGGCTTTCCTCGAAATAGCGTCAAAAGTACGAGTCTAGCCAAGTCATGAGCGTGAATATGGTTCGAGTAACTGTCATCTCGGGATTGAAGCACCGATACACCTTGCTTCAAACGATCGATGGGCAGTCGAGTCTCGGAATAAATACCCGGGACTCGCAAAATTGATACGCAGCCGCCATGGCACCGAGACCAAGCACGCAATTGCCTTTCAGCATCGACACGTCGACGAGCCCGATCCGTTTGGGGATTAACGTCATCGGTCTCCGTCACGAATTCACCCCGGCGATCACCATAGACGCCTGTCGTGCTCACGTACACAAACCTGTGTGGTATCCTTACGCTACTTTGAAGTGCGTTAAGAAACGTCCTCAGACGGTCGTCGCTTAACGAGTCTTGATTGGGGGGAGCGAGATATACGACGTTTTGGCACAGCTTCGTTATTCGAGCAACCTGACTCGACCTATCCAGATCGACATTGATTACTCTTAGGTTTGTTAAACCTCGGGGACCGGCACCCGAGCTGGAACGTGTGATGCCAAGTATCCGAGATCTCTTTATGAATAATCCTGACACACGGCGTCCGATATCGCCGTAACCGACGATAACCAGATCAAATATTTTACTCATCTCACGCAACTCATCATCAACTCTCGACACTAACGACCACTACACATTACGCAAGAACATGACATACACAGTCACCATCAAACCCAGCGGCAACACATTCAGCGCATCGGAAAACGAATCAATTATAGACGCGGCAGCTCGAGCCGGGTTCACACTACCTTATGGCTGCCGAAACGGCACGTGCGCATCGTGCAAAGGGAAAGTGCTGGAAGGTACGGTTGACCATGGAAGCCCCCAAGGATCAGCATTGGTTGATTTTGAAAAGAAAGCAGGGCTGACGTTATTTTGCCAAGCGAGTGCACGCAGTGATTTAATCATCGAAGCAAGAGAAATAGCAACAACCGGGGATATTGAAGTACGTAGGTTACCAAGCCGAGTACAGTCAATTGATCATGTCGCGGACGATGTTGCAATACTGCGCCTGAAATTACCTTCAAACGAGCAACTTCAGTTTTTTGCTGGTCAGTACGTTGACATCCTTCTGAGAGACGGCAAGCGGAGAAGTTACTCGATGGCCAATCCGCCTCACGACAATCAACACATCGAGCTCCATGTTCGGAACATGGAGAATGGAACGTTTACAGCGCAAGTATTCGGGTCTATGAAAGAAAAAGATATCCTCAGGATTGAAGGCCCCTTAGGTACTTTTTTCCTGCGTGAAGACTCAGATAAGCCAATCATCTTCGTCGCCAGCGGGACGGGCTTTGCTCCGATCAAAAGCATTATTGAACACATCATAGAGAGAAAAATTGAACGACCAATAAGCCTGTACTGGGGTGGCAGACGGCCGAAGGATATTTATGCTCAAGAGTTAGCAGAGAAATGGGCTAACACAGCCACTCATTTTAAATTTATACCAGTCGTGTCTGATGCAACCACGGATGATGTGTGGTCTGGGCGAACTGGACTAGTTCACATCGCCGCAATGCGAGACTTCCCAGATATGTCGGGCCACGAGGTTTATTCATGTGGGGTGCCCGCGATGGTTGAAGCGGCCCATAATGACTTCACATCCAAATGCAGACTTCCCGAGGATGCATTTTTTTCCGACGCATTTACTCCTTCAGTGGATCCCAAATAAGACTGTCTACCGTATTGATTAGCCGCTATTTCTCAATCCCGCGGAAATGCCATTGATCGTCTGAAGAATGGAACGCTTCAAATTCTCGTCATGATTTCCAGATCGATACCGGCGTAACAACTCGATTTGAAGGTGATTGAGCGTATCAATGTACGGAGAACGACTATGCAGACTGCGAGCTAATGACGTATTACGCTCGAGCAAATGGTCTTGCTCGCTGATTAACAGTAACCATTTTATGGCGCGATGCCATTCGTCCTCAATAACCGTAAATATTCTTTCGCGTAATTCTGGCTCGACGACCAAATCAGCGTAGCGCCGAGCGATACCAATATCACTTTTCGCAAGAACCATATCAACATTGGAGAGCATCACATGGAAGAATGGCCAACGCTGATACATCTCTTGAAGGTCTTCCAAAGAAGCGAGCGAATGGTCATTAATCCAACGCTCTACCGCAGATCCAAAACCAAACCAACCCGGCAACATGATCCGACTCAATGACCAAGAAAATACCCACGGGATAGCACGCAAATCCTCGATTTTCGTGGATCGGCTCCTTGATGCAGGACGACTGCCCACGTTTAAATCGGCAATTTCGGCAATCGGGGTAATCTGTCGAAAAAAATCGACAAAACCCTCCGTTTCAAAAACCAAACGCCGATAAGCGCGGAAGCTGGTATCTGCCATCTCTTGCAAAATACTTGAATAGGAGCTTGGGAGTTCAGAGAGTTCCTCACCATGGTTGACAATGCTTGCCTGAAGCGTCGCACCCACAAGTGTCTCCAGGTTTCGCCGACCAATCTCTGGATCGGCATATTTACTTGCGATTACCTCTCCTTGTTCAGTGATCCTGATTTGGCCAGCCACACTCCCGGGCGGCTGCGCCAGAATCGCCTCAAAGCTCGGCCCCCCGCCACGTCCCACGGTACCACCACGCCCATGAAAAATTCTTAAACGAATCCCATAGTCAGCGAACACATCAACCAAAGATTGCTCAGCCTGATAAAGCTCCCAATTTGCCGTGAGATACCCGCCGTCTTTATTGCTATCTGAGTACCCCAGCATGACTTCCTGAACGTCGTCCCTTGATCGCAAAAGCTTCCTATAAAAGGGATTTTGAAATAATCGCCCCATGACAGCAGGTGCGTTTCTTAGATCGGTGATCGTTTCAAACAAAGGAACGATATTTAGAGATACCTTAGGCTGGTCCCCCGTGATCAACGAACCTGACTCTTTCAACAATAGAGCGACTTCGAGAATGTCACTCACATCATTAGTTTGTGAAATCACATAGTTAGCGATCGACGAATGTCCATATTTTTTTTGTAGCTCTCTAGATGCGTCCAGGATCTTAAGTTCTTTCTCAGTCAAGTCGTCATACGTGATGTGCCTCGATCGTAGCGGGCGAGCCATGGCGAGCTCGCTCATTAACCACGACACCTTGTCACCCTCACTCAGGCTCTGATAGCCACGTTTTCCAGCACCAATCGCAAATAAAGCAGCGACGACAGATTCATGCACTCCCGAGTGTTGTCGCATATCCAATGACGCAAGATGAAATCCGAAAATCTCAACCGCTCGTATTAAAGAACGTACTCGACCTCTCGCGACCAGCTCACTTCCATTGTTTCGAAGAGAATCTCTGATCGTCTTGAGATCAAAAATAAACTCCGATACATCCCGATATACATTCGCCTCACGTGAATTGCCAGAATGATCAAGCTCGTTAAACGTCTCTGACAATTTATGCTCAACCACTCTGAGAGCACGACGATAGTGCTCGTCCTTTCGGTGGTCCGATGTCTCGACGGACGATTTCGCGAGCTCGATTAACTCGTCACTGACTCGAACACGCCAATCAGACTGTGACAACTCTCTACTAAGGCAAGCAATCTCATCGAAGTAGAAAGCCCGTAGAACTTCACTGTGGCGTCGAGCCGCATACGACATGACGTCATGATCAACGAACGGATTTCCATCGCGATCACCACCAATCCAACTTCCCATTTTGAAAAAAGTTGCAAGATCATTGTTCGAGACAGCATCGGAGCTTATTTTGTCTATTCGGTCTTCGATCTCTGCATACAGCTTCGGCAACTCAGTTAGGAATGTTGATTGATAAAATGAAATTCCATTTTCAATTTCATCCTCAACACTCAACTTCAACTCTCTTAGGATGCGCGTTTGCCACAATGTCAAGACCGAGCGTCGTAGGACTTCCTCATCCGAAATTAATTCAGCGGGAGTCGAATCAACCCGGTCTCGTTTGCTCAAAAGGCTTGCTATCTGTCGCTGAAGATCCAAAATACTCTTTCTTTGGACTTCCGTTGGGTGAGCCGTTAAAACGGGAACAATGAGTGTTTTGCTGAAAAATTCTCTTAGGTCATTCGGGGTTAGCTCGGCGACTTTCGGAATCGCCAAGACAGCGTCAAGAGAACCAGACTGCGGTCCAGATTTCGCTTTCTCATGAGCTCTCCTGCGTCGTATGTGGTGCTGATCCTCCGCGATATTCGCCAATAATGAGAAATAACAGTACGCACGTATCACGACGCTGGTCTCATAAGGGTCCAGCCTGTTCAACTTAGAAAATAGTTTTTGCTTCGCATTGTCTGATCCGCTTTTTTGGAGCGCAACTGAAAGTCTTCTTGTTTGTTCAACCAGTTGGTATAGTCTCGGGCCCTCCTGTGACTTGATGGTGTCACCCAAAATAGTTCCAAGCAAACGGACATCCCTGCGGAGCGGATGTTCTTTGCGTGATGCATCGGCTGTCTTTACATGATTGTTCATTAATAATCTTTGATTGATTTGTTAATTCAAAGTCAATGCGATCCCTGTTCAGGGAATTGATATCTCGGCGATTTTTTCGAGCTCTATGTCGATATTGAGATTATTATCAAGAGCTTTTGCAGCCCGAAAATAACTCTCTGCCTTACCCCACAGCTCTCTGTTGAAACATAGTTGGCCCAACACGTATAGCAATCGAGGGTTCATCGGTTGTTCTGCTAGCCACTGTTCAACCGCGTGAAGCGTATGCTCGTCATCTCTGGAAGATATCTCAACGTAGTAAACCAAAAGATCATCGTTCCAGCCATCAGTCAAAAACAGCTCAATTCTCCTCCTAGCGTCCGGCACGCGATTATACCGAACCAACGCCTTACACGCGGCCAACACATACCCCGGATCACTCTTCAACCTTTTATCGGATCGCTTCAATAAGGTCATCACGGCCTCCATTGAAAACGACTCATCATTCATCGCGCCGATCGTCGACTCCAGCTCCATTTCGAACAAAGCGCCCGAGTCGAAAACACCCGTTTTCCTCGCTCCTGGCATTAAGGAAAGTAACTCGCTCCACTGCGCCCCCATTCTCAGTGCCTGCATGCGCGCCCTGAGAATTCCTTTTGTTTTGCGTTTAACGCGGCTTAGGGCAGCAATTGCGTCATTGTGTCGTCCCTCGTCAAGCAGGAGCTTCGCCCGAGTCGCAAGGACATCTTCGTCAGAACCGTCGACATTTATCAATCGTAAGCATTCATCTCGGAAGGAGTATTCTCGCTCTTCATGTGCGGCCATCGCTGCTATCAGTAACATCTCCGGTAGGATTTTGTCTTCCTCTACCAATTTTTCACGGACTTTATCAACCAGAGCTGACGTCTCTCCCGAACTGTACATTCTGAGATACTTTTTGAGTAGGTCTTCTTCTCGTCGGGCTCTTCTGCGAGAAAAAAACTCTTGAATATTCGACCTTAAATAAAAAATTGAGTGACAAACTTTGAGCACCAAGTAAAGAAAAATAGCAAGAAAAACTTGCAGAATCGCGAAGACGCTGATTGATAGCTCAATCTCGTACCCGAAGCTACGGAAAATCACTTCTCCATCCGCCAAATTGGCGAAAGAAACTGCCGCTGAGACTGCTAAACTCGCAAACAACAAAAATAAAAATAGTCTCACGCTAAGCGGCCTCCCCAAAGTCCCTCTGACAAAACTATGAATTCATCTCGTGAACCACACATCACTGACCAATATGCTGTTGCAAAGCCTGAAGCGAAATGCTGAAGTCTACGAGGCCTACCGCCTCAACATCGCCTCGAATCTCACTCAACAAAACTGACAACCGATCAGTTGTTCGATTGTCTTTACCAAA
>Ga0255757_10005547_pt1 | contig 11147 bp, 8 predicted proteins | sample 071ome_27_FD_179957 | JGI IMG/M metagenome (GOLD analysis project Ga0255757, IMG submission 179957) | Coastal salt marsh microbial communities from the Groves Creek Marsh, Skidaway Island, Georgia - 071409AT metaG (version 2) | ecosystem: Environmental > Aquatic > Marine > Intertidal zone > Salt...
AACGGTCGATAGCGTTCGTTAGCAAAGCGCGCGAGCCAGCTTGCGCAGGCCATGCGAGTGCGCGTTAACCAACCGGAATCGGGCACCTCTGGCTCAGGCTTCATGTGCGCGAGATGCGAGGGAAGAATCAGTAAGCTCTCAATCAGCGAGAACGCCAAAGCCAGGCAGACGACGACCGGAATTCCCTTTGATGCGGGCCCCCACTCCCCGGGTAAGAAGAACATGGGGGCAAAGAACACCATCGTACTGATAACGGCGAACACCACCGGCTTCACCACCTGACGCGTCCCTACCAGCGCACCGTGAACGCCACTCAAACCACGGGACTGTGCCGAATGCACCGACTCTCCGACGATGATGGCGTCGTCAACGACGATGCCGAGCGTCAGCAGGAAAGCGAACAGGCTAATCATATTCAGCCCCTGCCCCGTGTAAGGCAGGAGGAAAAGTGTGCCCATATAGGCGACTACGATACCGACCGACACCCAGAAGGCCAGCATAGGACGCAGGAATAACATCAGAACGATGATGACCAGCACCAAGCCACCAAGACCATTGCTCACCAGAGTTCGCACTCGCTCTTTAAAGGACTTCGAGGGGTCCTGCCAGAATTCTAGCGACACGCCCTCAGGTAAGGACAACTCGCGCTCCTTGACCCAGGCTTTCACCGTATCCGTGGTCAAAATAACGTCTGGTGATGTTGTGACATACACATTGAGACCGAGCGAGCGCTTGCCATTGAACTCGATATCAACATCGATATCCTCAAAGGTATCCCTCACCGTAGCGACATCACTCAACAGCAGTTCCTGTCCTGAGAAGTCACTTCTCAGGACAATCGACTCAAAGTCAGCTCTGTCGTATGCCTGACCTCGAGTTTGAATCAGCAGATCACCGCTGTCCCGCTGGACTGCGCCAGCAGGCAGGTTAATAGAGGCAGAACGGACAGCTGCTGCGACCTGATCGAAGGTCAGTTGATAACGTTGGAGGCTCTCTTCGGATACTTCAATCGATACTTCGTAAGGGCGCGCCGTCTGGAGTTCGACAATGGATACCCATGGCTGGCGCACAAGCTCGTCACGCAACGTCTCGCCCAGCTCTTTCATCTCACGCTCACTTAAGTCCCCGAAAATCTGAACGCGACCCATCTGGTGTCGGTAGGTGATTTCAGTCACGGTTGGCCGCTCCGCATCTGACGGGAAACTTTTAATCGCATCGACACGTGTATTGATGTCATTGGTCAGCTTTTGGGTCGGGTAATCGCTTTCCACCTCAACCAGTACAATGCCAAGACCCTCTCTAGAGGACGACCGAAGCTCCTCGATCCCATTGAGGTCGTGAATGGCCTCCTCGATACGAACCGCAATTTGCTCCTCAACTTCTCGAGGACTCGCGCCGCGAAACTCCATGCGAATCTCGATCTGATTGATTTCAGGTGTGGGGAAGAACTGCTTGTCCAGCTTGGGAATACTGGTGTACCCACCAATGATGAGAAGCACCATAAGCAGATTGGCCGCGATGGGGTTCTTAATGAACCACGTGATAGGTCCACTCATATCAGTTAACCGCTACCTCTGTTGCAACACGCAGTCCTGGGAAGAGCGTGTTGTTAAGCTGTGCCACCACCAAGTCACCAGCAACTAAACCGGACACCCAAACCGATCGACCTTCGCGGTTAATAACCGCAACATCACGGCGCTCTAACTTCGACTCCTCGTTGACGATCAGTACGTGACCATCGGGACTCAATGCGGCATTCGTAAGTTCGATCACGCCATCGACAGGTCGGCCAATGATTTCTGCACGCGCAAACATGCCGGGCGTCAAAACGGGTCTTCCGTTTTCCAAATCGGGACTACCAGGGAACTCAGCAATCACCGTCGCAACGCGACTTCGGCGATCAAGCTCTGCCTCAGATCGCTTGATATCAGCAGGAAATTGCCATGCTCGACCGCCAATGTTGACCGAAACGGACGAACTAGATCCGACTAAACCTCCCGAGGAAGTCAGTAACTGCTCGGGCAACAGGGCAAGCTGAGCGTCCGACAAAGGCAGCCGCAGCTCCAGTGCCTCAAGTGCGTAAATCTGTGCGAGCGGCGTGCCGTTTCCAACAAACTGCCCGATATCGACGCGCTTCTGCTGAACACGCCCATCAAAAGGTGCCTTGATAATGGTGCGATCAAGCGCAAGCTCAGCGGCCGCGACATCCGCTTGAGCAGCCTTCACCGCCAATTCTGCTGCTCGCAACTGCGGCTTCCTTAGAAAAAGATCGTTGGCTTCTTCCGAACCCAGCTCTCGCCATTCGCGACGCGCCTGCCGGCTGCGTCCTCGCTCTTCGGCCAGACGTTGCTCGGCCTGTGCAAGCGCGGACTCGGCCCGCGCCAGCGCAAACTCGTAGTCATCACGTTCAATGGTTAACAGAACGTCGTCTTTTTCGAAAAATCCACCGTCTGCGAAGGCATCACTCACCTCCACTACCTTGCCGGCCACCTGAGCCACAAGATCCACTCGGCGCTTAGCATCAATAGTGCCTTGTGTGTGGACCAATAATTGGTGTGTTGACGGCGCGGCCTCGATCACAGCCACCATCGGAGCGGGACGATCGGGTGGTGGCCCGGCCTGCGGCTCCGATTTGGCCGTCAGAACCACCCACGTGAGTGCAAGGCCAGTAAGGGTAGCCACAGTGGCGATAAATAACTTTCTCAGTGACAGGCGATTGGCCACTGTAGAAACCTCAGGGGTATCAGACATGTTTTGTTCCGTCTCGGAGGACAGTCGACTTAATGGGGATTCATCAGCCCGAACTCAAGCCTCATGTCCGGCTTTTGTCTCAGGTGAACCTGAACATTATACGGCGCCGGGGCAGTTACCCGTTTAAAAACTTGTCACATTTTCAGGGCAATACCCAAACGTAGCCGAGGAAAATGGCGTTCGTCCGAAATTCAGGTCAATCGCCCCTTGCCTAGTGAGGGAGTTTTCGCGGACTATTTGCGGCTCAAACAAAACCATTTGGAGTTTTTCATGGCGCTTACCACTGGGGACAAAGTCCCATCTTGCACACTGTCTGTTATGGGCGAATCAGGTCCCGTACCGCTCTCTACCGATGATCTTTTCGGAGGCAAGCGTGTGCTGCTGTTTGCACTACCAGGCGCTTTTACACCGGGCTGCTCCATGGCTCACCTACCAGGTTACGTCGCCAATACTGACAAGATTAAAGCAGCGGGCGTAGATTCAATTGCCTGCCTCTCGGTCAACGATGCATTTGTGATGGGCGCTTGGGGCGAGGCTCAAAATGCCAGCGAAATCATCATGGTCGCTGATGGTAATGCACAATTTACCGACGCCATGGGACTTACACTCGACGCAACTGGGTTCGGCATGGGCAAGCGCAGTCAGCGCTATGCCATGTTGGTTGATGACGGCGTCATTACCCATATCAACGTTGAAGAAGGGCCAGGCGTGGAAGCGAGCTCTGCAGAAACGATGATGGCGCTACTCTGACAGATAACATGGTTACTGCTGCGGCTACGCCGCGGTAGTCACCACGTAAACCACGGATGTAATGATCAGCGCGCCAAGAAGGTTTACCCAAATCCCCCAGCGCACCATCGTGCGAATGTCGATCTGACCTGTTCCAAAAACAACCGCATTGGGTGCAGTGGCAACCGGGAGCATAAACGCACAACTAGCACTCATTGCGGCGGGCACCATTAGTATCAGGGGATCAATATCGGCGGCCATGGAGGCTGCCGCCAGGATCGGCATGAGCAGTGCGGTCGTTGCTGTATTCGATGTGGCCTCGGTTAAAGCAGTTACCAACAAGGCTACCGTCGCTATCGCAATAAGCGTGGGCACCAGGGCAAGACTGGCGAGAAGTTCTCCCACCTGACCACTCAAGCCCGAACTGACAAAGCCCTTGGCCAGCGTGATCCCACCTGCAAAAAGTAACAGCACACCCCACGGTATATTGCTCGCCTGCTCCCAGGAGATAAGCGGCTCTCCCTCTCGGTCACGCGTTATGAACAGGGCCACGACAGCACAAAACGCGACGGCTGCATCATTGGCCATTGGCATATCGAGCCATGCGCGCCAACCACCAAACGGCTCGGTACGCGTCATCCATGCGAGCGCAGTTAGCCCGAAAATAATGAGTACCCGTTTCTCGGCGCTGCGCCAGGCACCAATATCTGGAAGATCCACAACGAGATCGGTCGGGACTTTCCTGGCCAGAGCGATCGCAATCAGCGGAATCATTAACGCTACGACCGGAATCCCCCATGACATCCACTGACTGAAACTGATCGCGGTGCCTGTCGTGTCCTCATAAACTTGCATGAAGATAAGCGTAGGCGGTGTTCCGATCGGCGTTCCCAACCCACCAATACTGCAAGCCCAGGCAAGCCCTAAGAGGAGGGGTGCTGCCAGCGCTTTCGGCGCACTCGAAGTGGCAATCACTGCGAGCGCAACCGGCAATAGCATCAATACGGTGGCGGTGTTGGAAATCCACATACTGAGCAAGGCTGCAGCGAGCATAAATCCCATGATTAAACGCTTGGGCTCGTCAGCGCCGACGAAGCGAACCACCGTCACTGCAATCCGCGTGTGAGCCCCCGTGGACTCCATGCCCTTAGATAATAAAAACCCGCCCATCAGAAGCAGGATCAAGGGTGATCCATAGGCAGCAGCAACATCACTTGGGCTAATGACACCCAAGAGCGGCAGCACTGCCATGGGAATCAAGGAGGTGACCGGAATGGGGATGGGCTCGAAAATCCACCAGAACACGCACAGCACAGCGACGCCTGTCGTAACAGACGCAGCCTCCGACTGCCCCAAAAGAGCCGAGAGACACCCCGCTGCTAGCGCGGCAATCAGTCCGGGAATCACCGATGCATTTAAATTTAGCCAATGCGATGTCAGCATTGCGTATTACCCACGGTTGTTCGTTACACTAGGCGTCATGAAATCTCAGCCATCCTCTCTTGTCGATACTTTCGATCGCCGGATCCGTTATCTACGGCTGTCGGTGACCGATCGGTGCGATTTTCGCTGTCAGTATTGCATGACTGAAGAGATGCGGTTTTTACCACGTAAAGCTGTGCTATCTGCCGAGGAGATTATTCGGCTCGCAACACTGTTCGTAGATTTAGGTGTTCAGAAGATTCGATTGACCGGTGGCGAACCGTTGGTGCGTCCTGACATCGTTGATATCGCCCAAGGGTTATCCAACATCGAAGGGCTCAATGAGCTTGTAATGACAACCAACGGTAGCCAACTGCCAATGCTGGCAAGGCCGCTGGTCAAAGCAGGAGTTTCTCGTATCAATGTGAGTTTGGATACCTTGTGCGACAGCCAATTCGCCGAATTATCGCGAACCGGCGACCTAAGTAAGGTACTCGCTGGATTGGATGCGGCCATTGATGCCGGGTTCGAACGGATTCGACTCAATACCGTCTTACTGACGGGTAAAAATGACACCCAGATAGAGCCGCTCATCGACTATGCGCTCAACAAGGGGATTGATATTGCCTTCATCGAAGAGATGCCGATGGGACATATCACTCAAACTGACCGTGAATTGAGCCTCGTACCCTCCGCACAAGTGTTGGAGACGATTCGGCGCCGGTTCAACCTTGTACCTATCGTAGGGTCTTCAACCGATGGACCCGCACGACGCTATTCGGTCGAGGGAACCAGCACCGAGGTCGGCGTTATTTCACCGATTACGGATAACTTCTGTGATGCCTGCAATCGCCTCAGAATCACACCAGACGGTCGATTGGTCCTGTGTTTAGGCCACGAAAATTCTCTGGATTTACGCCAGATGCTGCGTAGCGACATCGAATCGTCCAGCTTGAAACGTGCAATTGTCGCCGCTCTTGCGTATAAACCCGAGCGTCATGTGTTTGATCAGCCAGATGAACCTCAGGTTGTCCGTTTGATGAACGCCACTGGCGGATAACATCACACTAGGATTTATTTATGTCCCATTCCTTTCCGAAGCTGGAGAGCGTTGACAGCATTGTCGAGTCACTTGCTACCGCGGGTTACATTTGCAACGAGCAAATCGCTACGGTTGTCTATCTAGCCGCAGCACTAGAAAAGCCTATCCTGGTAGAGGGTCCGCCCGGTGTAGGGAAAACGGAACTCGCGAAAAGCTGTGCGCAGGTGACAGGTGCACCGCTGGTGCGCTTGCAGTGCTATGAAGGTCTCGATGAGTCAAAGGCGATTTATGAGTGGAAGTACGGAAAGCAACTGCTTTACACACAGCTTCTCAAGACACAGCTCTCAGAGGTAATGGAAGGGGCGCAGGGTTTACGCGCCTCGGTTGAGCGACTGCACAGTTTTGATGATGTCTTCTTCTCAAAAGAGTTTTTGGAGCCGAGGCCATTACTCCAGGCAATCGATGCCGAGGGTGGTGTTGTGCTTTTGGTGGACGAGATTGACAAGGCAGATTTCGAGTTTGAGTCGCTACTGCTTGAAGTGCTCTCCGACTTTCAGGTTTCCATACCTGAACTCGGTACACTGAAGGGACGGTCAAAGCCCCTTGTCTTCCTCACCAGTAACGATACGCGGGACCTGTCCGACGCATTAAAACGCCGATGCCTGCACCTACATATCGACTTTCCAACGACGGAACTCGAGGGCCGCATCGTCAGAGCGCGCGTACCTCAGATCACTGAGGCTATGACAGATCATCTGGTCACCTTTGTCAGCAAAGTGCGCGAGATGGATCTAAAGAAACTTCCATCGGTATCAGAAACCATCGACTGGGCAAAAAGTCTGGTCCTTTTACACGCAGACTCGTTGGATGAGGAGCTTGTGAAAAGTTCTTTGAATGCACTCCTGAAGTATGAGGAAGACCTGACCAGTGTGGTCGAAAACTTGGTGAATCTTCTTAATACCGAAAAGCAGGCGGCCAACGCCTAAAACGTCATGGCACACGCTGAACGATTCAGTCAGGACGCACCCACCGATCGACTGCTGGCCTTCATCGAATTTCTGCGCGGTCGAGACATACTGATATCGCCTGCCGATTCACTTGTGGCTATGGAAATCGCTGGGCTCGTTGGCTACGACGACCGGACACTACTAAAAAATGGTCTGGGTAGTGCCCTGGCTAAATCAAAGTTTGAAATCGAAGTCTTCAACGAAGCGTTCGAGCAATATTTTGGCGCACCCTCATCCGATAAATCTAAAAATGAAAACTCATCCAGCAGCGCGGATGTCAGCACCGGTGACAGCCCATCCTCTCAGGAACTGGGCGAACAACTCTCGCAGGCAATGCAGGCCCAGCCCGAGCTCGCAAAAAATCTGTCCAGCGAATTAGTGGATGCACTGAAGAGCGGCGATGAGGCAGCAATTGCTATTGCCGTGGAGACGGCGGCGCAAAAGGTCGATGTATCGGCGATTAAGCTACTGACGCAACGAGGACAGTACATCCGCAAAATGCTCGACGCACTTGGCGAGCAAGCCCTTCGAGATGCCGCGGTAGAGCTCGAAAGCACTGAACCCGCTGCGTTTGAAGCGGTGCAGGCGCTGCGCGAGCAGCTCCGTAATAAAGTAAGAGATCGGGTCGATAGAGCCTATATGGTTCACGCCAGTGGTGATGCTGAGGATATGCTCGATGAAGCACTAAGCAACATGTCGCTCGGTAATGTAGACCAGCACCACAGAGCGCGACTTAAGCGATTACTGGAACGCATGACACGCAAGCTGGCCGCTCGTCACGGCCGCGTGCGAAAACGCGTCAAACGGGGTCAACTCGCAGTGCCAGCAACTCTGCGAAAAGCCATGGCGACTGACGGTGTGCCTTTCAAACCACAGTGGCGAAAAAGCGTTCGTCGCAAACCTCAGATTCTGATCCTCTGTGACGTCAGCGGCTCTGTGGCGGCTTATGCGAAATTCTTATTGCTGTTCCTACACTCACTTCAAGATATTCTGCCGAGAACTCGCAGTTTTGCCTTTTCATCTAACTTGGGTGAAGTCACCGAGACACTGCGTGCGCTTCCCGTCGAGATTGCCATTGAGCGTGTCAACTTGAAGTACGGTGGCGCGACAGACTACGCCCGCGCCTTTGAAGATTTTGCGAGTCTGGCCATGGCCGACATCAATCGCGTCACTACGGTGATTATTTTGGGTGATGCGAGAAATAACAATACGGATCCAAGGCTCGACCTGCTTGCTGAAATTCGATCGAAGTGTCGGCAGCTGATTTGGCTCAATCCAGAAAGCCAGAGAAGTTGGGGCACCGGTGATTCTGAAATGCCGGGCGTCATCCGCAACTGCGATGTGGCGGCCGAGTGCAGCACCCTTAAGCAATTAGAGCGAGTCATTGATGACTTACTGGTTCAGCTCAACAGCTGAGTTAGTCGGTCTCTTCCAGCGATAGTCCGCCAACACCGCCGGCACCGCCCTCACTGGCGAGCTTGATTTTAAGTCTCAGATTATTTGCAGAGTCCGCGTTTCGCATCGCCTCCTCCTGCGTAATCTTGCCCTCGTGATACAGACTGAAGAGCGCCTGATCAAAGGTTTTCATACCCTGATCAATCGATTTCTCCATGATGTCCTTTAGCGCGTGAATATCGCCTTGTAAGATCAAGTCTTTCACCAAGGGCGACGCCAACAACACCTCGATCGCCGCACAGCGTCCCCCCTCGGCCGTGGGGATGAGGCGCTGAGACATGATGCCTAGTAAGTTCAGCGAAAGGTCCATCAACAGCTGAGGGCGACGTTCTTCTGGGAAGAAGTTAACAATACGTTCGAGTGCTTGATTGGCATTATTGGCGTGCAGCGTTGAAACACAGAGGTGACCTGTCTCAGCAAAGGACACAGCGTATTCCATCGTTGCGCGATCGCGTATCTCGCCGATATAAATGACATCGGGAGCTTGTCGTAACGTATTTTTAAGCGCGTTTTCCCAACTCCGCGTATCCACGCCCAGTTCTCGCTGATTAACGATCGACTGCTTGTGCCGATGAATAAATTCAACGGGATCTTAGATGGTGACGATATGCCCACCCATAGTGCTATTTCGATGATCAATCAGAGAAGCGAGTGTGGTGGACTTACCTGAGCCTGTTGCACCAACCACGAGTAACAGGCCGCGTTTTCTTTTGATTAAGTCAGCGGCAATTGAGGGTAAACCTAGTTGTTGCATTGGCGGAATATCGACGACGATATAGCGAACCACCATTCCAACTTCGTTTCGCTGTTTGAAGATATTGACTCTGAAACGCCCAACACCGGGCAGAGAAATGGCCAGGTTCATTTCGAGCTTCTCATCGAACTCGCGTGCTTGCTGACCGTCCATGAGCTCGTAGGCGAGATCCCGTGTAAAACCAGGAGACAGTCTCTCGTCCGACAACGGTTTCAACTCACCATCAAACTTCCCACTGGGCGGTGCGCCCGTCGTCAAGTACAAATCAGAACCGCCCTCATCAGCGAGGGTCTTAAGCCAATTTTCAAAATCCATGCTGCCTCCATACTCGGGTTTACGTCGAACTGCTGTACCAACTGATCTGATAGAGCGTACACTTGCGACCGACGTTGTACAGCGATCCGAAATAGCGCATCGACGTACATGACCTCAGTGGTTTGTAAGGTACTACAAGATGATCGCTGCGGCATTTAGAACAGCAATAACAAGCGGTAGCCCGTCTGACATTCTGCAAGTTACCAGAGGCATCGAAAAAGAAGGCCTTCGTGTCTCTTCAAGCGGCCATAGGCTCTCGCAGAAGCCCCACCCAACACCGCTGGGTTCTGCCTTAACCCACAACGCCATCACAACGGATTATTCGGAAGCGCTTCTCGAATTCATCACAGGTGTCCATGACACGCCTGCAGGCGCACTGAACGAGCTCCATCAACTGCATGCCTATACCGCTCAGTCACTTCCCGACGAAATCATCTGGGGCGCCAGTATGCCGGGAGAACTGGGACCCGAGACGGAGATTCCCATTGCGAACTATGGCTCATCCAACATCGGCACGATGAAGCGTGTTTATCGAAATGGATTGAGCGCACGGTATGGCCGAACCATGCAGGTCATCGCCGGGATTCACTATAACTTTTCGTTACCCGATGCTTTCTGGGAGACGTCTAGACTCATCGGGAACCCAGACTGTTCGCTCGCCAATTGGCGAACGCAAGGCTATCTGGCGCTGATAAGAAACTTCCAGCGCCACGGCTGGTTACTCAGCTTTTTGACGGGTAGTTCTCCGGCGCTGAGCCGATCGTTTGTTCGGGGCGAGTTACCGGAGCATCTGCAGAGCATCAACAGCCACACACTTTATGGCGAGTTTGCAACATCACTTCGTATGGGAGATCTCGGCTACACCAGCTCCGCGCAGGATGGTTTGCAGATTTGCTACAACCAGCTAGAGACCTACATTGAAACGCTGACTACGGCCATCGTGACGCCCCACGACGACTATTGCCGACTACCTGATGTCACCAGAGGCGAGCGCACCCAGCTAAATGACGGATTACTCCAAATCGAAAATGAGTTCTACAGTGCCATCCGTCCTAAGCGTGTCACGCGATCAGGTGAGGCACCGGTGCGAGCGCTTGAAGAGCGGGGCATCGAGTACGTGGAAGTGAGATGTCTCGACATTAATCCCTTCACGCCCCTGGGTATCAATGAAGAGATCATTGCTTTGGTCGATACCTTCCTTCTGTCGTGTGTCCTGTCAGATAGCCCACTATGTGATGCCGCCACTCGCAGTATCGATAACACCAATACTCAACGGATCCTTAACTTTGGACGTGATCCGTCACTTCAGCTAATGACAGAAGATGGTCAGGCTATACCGCGTAACGAGTTTGCCAAACCCATTCTTGATGCGATGCAGGAGGCCGCTGAGTGGCTCGACAGTGCAACGAGTACAACGCGTCACAGCGACGTCATGAATCGAGCACGGGGCATGTTAACGGGTGATGTCGAGACCCCATCTTCCCGTGTGTTGAGGGAAATCTTCGAGCAGAACATCAGCTACTCAGACCTGATGGGGCGTTATGCTGACGAGTGGCATCGCGAATTCGACGCCCACCCGATACCGAGCGAGATCAGAACCAGTCTGGCTGATGAGGCAATCGCGTCGCTACGACGCCAGCGTGACATCGAATCTACCGATAGTGTGTCGTTT
>Ga0255757_10005562_pt1 | contig 11133 bp, 8 predicted proteins | sample 071ome_27_FD_179957 | JGI IMG/M metagenome (GOLD analysis project Ga0255757, IMG submission 179957) | Coastal salt marsh microbial communities from the Groves Creek Marsh, Skidaway Island, Georgia - 071409AT metaG (version 2) | ecosystem: Environmental > Aquatic > Marine > Intertidal zone > Salt...
GATTTCCAACGGGCAGAGGGCTGCCCCCGGGGCGATTGAGCGTATCCGAATTGATCCCGAAACCCTTGAACCCCGTTTCCGTATCATCGGTGTTGACGCCTGGTCGGATGAAGAAGGTTTTGACGATGCAGCGGCCGCCACCGGCATCACCGGCATTTGCGGATCAGGCATCATCGAAGTGCTGGCAGAGATGTATCTTGCCGGTATCATCACCGAAGACGGAGTCATCAACGGTGAGAAATCGGCGGTATCATCACGCATCGAGCCTGATCAACGCACGTTCAGGTACCGGGTTTCGGATACGGTGGTGATCACCCAGAATGATGTTCGGGCCATTCAGCTGGCCAAGGCCGCCTTATATGCCGGTTTCCGTCTGCTGATGGATAAAATCAATATCAATCATGTGGATAAGGTTGTGCTTGCCGGGGCTTTTGGCACGCATATCGAACCAAAATACGCCATGGTTCTTGGCATGATCCCTGACTGTCTTTTTGACCATGTTCGCTCAGCGGGCAACGCGGCAGGCACCGGTGCACGCATATGCCTGCTCAATAAGGGGGCGAGACGCCGTGTTGAAGACATGGTGCGTAAAATTGAAAAAATCGAAACCGCCATCGAACCTTCATTTCAGGATCATTTTGTCAAGGCGATGGCTATCCCGCACAAGACCGATCCTTACGTGAAGCTAAGCGAAGCTGTTAAACTGCCCGAAAGAACCCTTGGTGTAGGTGAGCCGAGCCTTGATGATCCGTCAAGCGCTCGTCGTCGCGGGCGTCGCCGGCGCGGCTGACCTTAGAGGTTTCTATTCCGCGGCATGGCGCAGGCCGGCGGCTGTGGCAACGGGGGTTACAGCCATCAGCATCAGGACAATGGCCGACAAGAACAAAAGCGATGCTGAATAGGGCGTGCCTTCGCTGGCGGCGTTGGCGGTGGCGGTGCCGAAGATGAGTATAGGCATGGCCAGGGGCAGGATCAGCACCGCCATAAGAATCCCACCACGACGGGCGCCGATAGTGATAGCGGCCGCCATGGCACCCAGAAGCAACAGCCCGACACTGCCGATGGCAACGGTCGCAACGATGATACCCATGGATGTTAAGGGCAACCCCAGAAGCAGGCCGATTACCGGTGTCATCAGCACAAGGGGCAGGCCGACAATGATCCATCCGGCGGCAACCTTTGCCAGCACGATCACGGGCAGGGGCAGGGGGGTAAGGATAAGTTGGTCAAGAGAGCCATCCGCCGCATCCTGTTGAAAAAGTCGTTCCATCTGCGGCAGGGCGGCAATCAGTGCGGCAATCCAGATGACGGCTGGGCCCAGCAGGCGAAGCGTTTCCGGAGAAGGCCCCAGAGCCAGCGGCACAAGCGCAACAACAACAGCAAAGAACGTAACCCCGGCGAGGCTGTCGCTGAGCCCGCGCCAGCCGATCAGGAGATCTCGTTTCATCACCGCAAGAAGGATCCGGCAAGAGCTCGTCATGATACCTGCCCCCCCGAAAGCACAAGAGTTTCAGCAGGTTTGATTCCGGTATCGTGATGGCTGGTCAGCACTGCAGCTCCGCCAGCCTTGGTATGGGCTTTTATCAGGGCGGCAAATTTCGCGGTTGCTGTGCTGTCCATCGCGGTGGTGGGCTCGTCCAGGAGCCATAACGGGGTTTCCTGTGTCCGGCCCAGTCTGGTGATGAGCGCAAGGCGGGTCATACCCACGCGTCGCTTTTGTCCCTGTGAGAGAGTGCGGACAGGTTGGTCCATCACCTGTGTGATGCCGAGGGTGGAAAAACTATCCCGGATGTCTTGAATGTCCGGGCAAAACCCGCGGCTTGCCGCCCAGAGACCGAGTGCTTCCCTTGCGGTCAGTTCTGCGGCCAGCCCGTCCCTGTGGCCGATATAAGCGGTTTTGCGTGCGGCATGGACCCGGTCCTTTTCAAGGGGGATATTCCCGATGATAATCTGGCCTGACATCGGCGGCAGCAATCCGGCAAGGCATCTGAGCAGCGTGGTCTTGCCGCTTCCGTTCATTCCCTCAAGTATGAGTGTCATGCCGGCGAAAATTTCAAAGCTTTGCTTTGTAATGACGGGTATTCCGCCATAACCTGCGGAAAGGTCCCTTATGGTGAGTATCGGCATTGTGGGTGCTGTATCGGACATGATGTATTTTACTATCCTTCTTTTGCCCTGAAAACCAGCCCCGGATTTCAGGGGCGATCTGCCGCCTGCCGGAGTTGCCGGTTGAAAAACATGCTTTGATAAGGTATCAGTAAAATATTCCAAGACTTGCACAGGGGCACACCCCTGCTAGCCATTGGATTTCCCGTTACACGCATCTCGGATGCAAAAAAACCCTTATTGATTGCTGAAGGGAGTTCTCCATGGCTGAAAACCTCAAGGACACATGTTATCGCAGTCTGACCATCGATGGTAAGACCTATGGCTATTATTCGCTGGCAGCATTGAGCGAAACCTATCCGGGGATTGCGCGCCTGCCGTATTCACTCAAAGTGCTGCTTGAAAATCTGATCCGTAATCAGGACGGATCTTCGGTAAAGGATGAAGACATCACCCGGCTTGCCCGGCGGGGAGAAACAGGCGGGGACGAGCATGAAATTGCGTATCGTCCGGCCCGGGTGCTGATGCAGGACTTCACGGGCGTGCCTGCGGTGGTTGATCTTGCGGCGATGCGGGATGCCATGGTCAGGCTTGGTGGTGATCCGGAAAAGATTAACCCCTTATCACCGGTGGATCTTGTTATCGATCATTCCGTGATGGTGGATCATTTCGCCGGTAAGGACAGTTTTGCCAAGAATGTTGCCCTTGAAATGGCCCGTAATGGTGAGCGGTATACATTCCTGCGCTGGGGCAGTCAGGCGTTTGAAAACTTCCGTGTTGTTCCACCCGGCACCGGGATCTGTCATCAGGTCAATGTTGAATATCTGGCCCAGACGATCTGGACAGCCGATAAGGATGGCACGACGATTGCCTATCCTGATACCTGCGTCGGCACGGACAGCCACACCACCATGGTAGGGGGTATGGCGGTGCTGGGCTGGGGTGTCGGCGGCATTGAGGCGGAAGCTGCCATGCTTGGCCAGCCCATATCGATGCTTGTGCCTGATGTCATCGGCTTTGAGCTGAAGGGCCGTTTGCCTGAAGGCGCAACCGCAACCGATCTGGTGCTTCGGGTGACCGAAATGCTCCGCCAGAAAGGTGTTGTCGGCAAATTTGTTGAATTTTTTGGTGACGGGCTGGATCAGTTGTCTCTGGCGGACCGTGCCACGATTGCCAATATGGCTCCTGAATATGGTGCAACATGCGGCTTTTTCCCGATCGATGCGGAGACGATTTCCTATCTTGAACTGACGGCACGTGCGCCGGAGCGGATGGCTCTTGTTGAAGCTTATGCCAAGGCTCAGGGCATGTGGCGGGGTAAGGACTCAGCCACGCCGGTATTCACCGATACATTGAGCCTTGATCTTGGCGCCATTGTTCCGGCGCTGGCGGGCCCGAAGCGGCCGCAAGACAGGGTTCCGCTCGATACGGCGGCGTCCGGTTTTGGCAAAGTGCTGGCTGACCTCGGCCGCAGTGAGCCCAGGGCCGTTGCTGTTGCCGGACGTGATGAAAAGCTCAGCGATGGTGATGTGGCGATTGCCGCCATCACCTCCTGCACCAATACCTCGAATCCGTCGGTGCTGATTGCGGCCGGGCTGGTGGCCAAGGCGGCGAACGCGAAGGGGATGAAAGTCAAGCCATGGGTGAAAACGTCTCTTGCCCCCGGCTCGCAGGTGGTGACCGACTATCTGGAAAAAGCCGGACTGCAGGATGAGCTTGATGCCCTTGGTTTCAATCTTGTCGGCTATGGCTGCACCACGTGCATCGGTAATTCGGGCCCCCTGCCTGAAGAAATCTCCGAGGCAATCAGCGCCAATGATCTGGTGGTGACGTCGGTTCTTTCCGGCAACCGGAATTTCGAAGGCCGGGTGAGCCCTGATGTACGGGCAAATTATCTTGCCAGCCCGCCGCTGGTGGTGGCCTACGCGCTTGCCGGGTCCATGCTGGTGGATATCACGACAGAGCCCGTTGGCGAGGATGCTGAGGGCAATCCCGTCATGCTCAAAGATATCTGGCCGAGCAATGAGGAGATCCGGGCTGTTGTTGACAAGGTGGTGACACCGAACATGTACGCATCCCGCTATGCCAATGTCTTTGAAGGCACACCGGAATGGCAGCAGATCAGTGCCGGCTCCGGCCAGACCTACGACTGGGATGACGGATCCACCTATGTCCGCAACCCGCCGTATTTCACCGGCATGACCATGGAGGTGGACCCGTCACGTGTTGATGATATTCGTGGCGCCCGGATGCTGGCACTTTTGGGGGATTCCATCACCACTGACCATATCTCTCCTGCCGGAAGCATCAACCGGGACGGCCCGGCGGGCGAATACCTCATCAGCCATCAGGTCCGGCCTGTGGACTTCAATTCCTTCGGCTCACGCCGAGGTAATCATGAAGTCATGATGCGCGGGACTTTCGGCAATATCCGTCTGGCCAATGAGCTGGTAGCCGGCACATCGGGCGGTGTTACCCGTCACATGCCTTCGGGCGAGCAGATGTCGATCTATGATGCGGCGATGAAATATACCGGGGAAGGCGTTCCGCTGATCGTCTTCGGCGGTAAGGAATACGGAACCGGCTCCAGCCGGGACTGGGCGGCAAAAGGAACATCTCTTCTCGGTATCAAGGCCGTGGTGGCGGAAAGCTTTGAACGTATCCACCGCTCCAACCTGATCGGGATGGGGGTGTTGCCGCTTCAGTTTGCCGAAGGTGTAAGCCGGGAGACGCTGGGCCTTGATGGAAGCGAAGTTTTTGATCTGACCGGTATTGCAGGTGGTATCACCCCTGGGATGACCATCACGCTTACCATCACCAAAGCGGATGGCAGTTCGGCTGAGGTGCCGCTGCTCTGCCGGATCGACACGGCAGGTGAAGCCGAATACTACCGCCATGGAGGCATTCTGCCCTTCGTGCTGCGGAGCCTTGCCGCCGCCTGATCTGAGGCACGCGAAAGCATCATAGGGGATGTTTCCCCTTTCGCCTGATGCGAAATCAAAAATCTCCCCTGCCGGTCATCTGGCGGGGGATTTTTATTAAACTTGGCCCTTAACCTCTTCCCCCTTACGTCGCTCTTGGGCATAATCCGGATTTAGTCTTCCCTTAAGGTCAGCCATGCCTCCCTTTGACCCAACTCGTGATCCGATGCCGACGGCGGTGCTCGGCCCGACCAATACCGGTAAAACCTGGTATGCGATGGAAAGGATGCTGGGGCATTCTTCGGGCATGTTCGGCTTTCCTCTCAGGCTTCTGGCCCGTGAGAATTACGATCGCGCCGTTGCCCGCGCCGGGCGTGACAAGGTGGCGCTGATCACGGGCGAGGAAAAGATCATTCCGCCCCGGGCCAGATATTTCCTCTGCACGGTGGAAGCGATGCCGCTCGACCGGCGCGTGGATTTTCTTGCCATTGATGAAATACAGCTTGCCGCCGATCCTGAGCGTGGTCATGTCTTCACCGATCGGGTTCTGCATGCCCGCGGGCGGGAGGAAACACTGCTTCTCGGCGCGGAGACAATTCGCCGGGTGCTGGAGCAGATCATCCCCGGGATTGCCATCACCACAAGACAGCGTCTGTCACGTCTGAGCTGGGCGGGCCAGAAGAAGGTGACGAGACTGCCGCGCCGGTCGGCGGTGGTCGCCTTTTCGGCCGCAGATGTCTACAAGCTTGCTGAACTGATACGGGCACAGCGCGGCGGCACCGCCATTGTCATGGGGGCACTGAGCCCCCGGACACGTAATGCCCAGGTTGAACTCTTCCAGTCTGGTGACGTCGATTACATGGTGGCAACCGACGCCATCGGGATGGGGCTGAATATGGATATCGATCACATTGCGCTGGCTGATGATGTCAAATTCGACGGCCGCCGTTCGCGTCGCCTCGGGCCGGCTGAACTGGGGCAGATCGCGGGCCGCGCAGGTCGCCATACCCGTGATGGCACTTTTGGTATCACGGACCATTGTTCCATGTTTGAAGATGAGGTGATTGCCGCGATAGAGAATCACCGCTTCCGGTATCTTTCCGGTGTATTCTGGCGCAACAGCAAACTTGATTTCTCATCTCCCGATGCGCTTCTCCGAAGTCTGGAGATGAGGCCGCCTTCGCCCCTGATGACGAGAAAGGCTGATGCGGATGATCACGTCACCCTTGCCAATCTGTCCGCACGGGACGAGATCCGCGTGCTCGCCCATGGCGAGGATCAGGTAAGGCGGCTTTATGATGTGTGCCAAATACCTGATTATCAACGAGAATTTACCGACAGCCATGCCCAGCTTCTGGCCCGGATTTATCAGTATCTGGCCGCCGGGGAGGTTCTGCCTAAGGACTGGGTTGCCGCCCAGATGCAACGCTATAACAGGCCTGACGGGGATATCGATACGCTCATGCAGCGGCTGTCCCGTATTCGCACCTGGAGCTATATCACCCAGCGCCGCGAGTGGCTTGATGAGGCGGAAAGCTTTCAGGGGCTTGCAAGAGACATTGAGGACAGGGTATCAGATAGTCTTAATGATGTGCTGACCCAGCGCTTTGTCGATCGCCGGGCAGCAGTGTTGTCTCGTCGGCTGAAGGAAAACACATCTCTCATGTCATCTGTCAAATCTGATGGAACTGTTATTGTCGAAGGTGAAGAGGTTGGCCATCTCGATGGTTTTGTCTTCACTCCCTCCGTCTCGGAAAGCGACGAAAAGGGACCGGTGCTTGCCGCGGCCCGAAAGGCGCTCCCTGATGAGATTTCCCAGCGCGTGCGTGCGCTCGCGGCCTCTGCCGATACGGCGTTCCACCTTGATGCCAGTGGCAGGATTTTCTGGCGTGAGGCGCATATCGGAAATCTGATCAAGGGGGATCAGCTGTATCAGCCCCGGGCTGAAGTCAGGTCTTCGACTATGCTGGAAGGAGATCAGCTGAAAACCGTCCAGGACCGGCTCAACGCCTTTGCGGCGGAATGGCCCAGAACAGTGCTGGAAAAATCAGTGGCACTTACCGGCGATACACTGACAGGCACGGCGCGAGGTATCGCGTTTCAGGTTTATGAAAATCTGGGTACCCTGCCCAGTCAGTCAGTTGGCGGAATGATAAGGGAGCTCGATGACGAAGGACGGCGTCAGCTTGCTCAGCACGGGATCAGGCTCGGGGTGGATATGATCTATATGGCTGATCTGCTTAAACCGGCGCAGATTTCAGCAAAAGCCCTTCTGTTCAGTTTGCATACGGGGGAGTTTCCCGAAGATGGCCCGCCTCCGGCAGGGCGGGTTGCCATCGACCACAAAGACGGGGTCAGCGATGCCTATTGGCTTGCCACCGGGTATCGCCGGCTCGGGGACAGGGTGATGCGCGTGGATATGGCGGAACGTCTTTCTGCTGTCATACGTGCCGCTGCACGTGAGGGCAAATTTCAGATCACCGAAGAAATGCTGTCGCTTGCCGGGGCAACACGCCCGCAGATGGAAAATATTCTCGAAGATCTCGGGTATCGTAAGGTTGAAGAAATACCATCGGAAGACCCTGAAAAGCCTCCCGCAGGTGTGTTCGAACGTCCCGTCCGCCCACGAAAGGGCAAGTCTGACAAGGCATCTGCATCTCCCCGGTCCGCTTCAGGTGATGAAAGGCGTCCACGGCGAAAGAAAACAGGTGGCAAACCTGGCAGATCGCAGGCATCCGGACGTAAAGCAGATATTCCTTCGTTTAACCCTGATTCTCCTTTTGCAGTGCTGGCCAGGCTTAAGGACGGGAATTCCTGACAGATGGCTTTTGCTGCAAGCCCTCAGGATACGATGCGCATTGACAAATGGCTCTGGGTGGCCCGTTTTTTCAAGACACGGGCTGATGCCAACCGGCTGGTGGCAGGCGGCCGTCTCCGGCTTGACGGTGAGCCGATGTCGAAACCGCATCGGCAGGTTGGTGAAGGCCATGTCCTGACATTTCCAAAAGGTGAGGATATCCGGGTGATCCGGGTTCTGGCCACCGCACCGCGCCGAGGCCCGGCTTCTCAAGCAAGACTTCTTTACGAAGATCTGGCGCCGCCAGAGCCAAAAGTTAAACATTCAGGCAATGTGCCTCTTCCTTTTGAGCAGCGCGGAAGAGGCGCGGGCCGGCCAACCAAGAGAGAGCGGCGACAAATTGACCATCTGAAAGGCTGAATTCGTTTCTTGAAGTCTTCAAAACCTTCGGCTAAGTATAGCCGTTGCTTACCCTCCGGAGAGATCAATGACCTATATCGTCAACGACAAATGCATTCGGTGTAAATACACGGATTGTGTTGAAGTCTGTCCTGTTGATTGTTTTTACGAAGGTGAAAACATGCTGGTCATTCACCCTGATGAATGTATTGACTGCGGTGTCTGTGAGCCGGAATGTCCGCCCGAAGCTATTCTTCCGGATACAGATCCGGGTGCGGAAGCCTGGCTGAAGCTCAACGCTGATATGTCGGAAAAATGGCCAAATATCACCCGTCAGATTGCGGCCCCTGCGGACGCGGATTCCTTCAAGGATATGGAAGGCAAGTTTGAAAAATACTTCTCCGACAAGCCCGGCAACGGCGCGTAAAACAAGCATATTGCCCCGGGGTTGGCATTTTCCCTGCAAATATGTTATAATCTTAACCACTTGGTCATAATATGATCGTGCCTGCGGTTGGGGCGCAGGGTATCACGAATGGTGGCCATGTTCTATTGAGACAAAAACGTCTTGCGTATCGGCCTTGAAAAAGGGCGGATGCTTGGATTTTTGGCTTGTCGAAGGAAAGAGATGGTTAGGATCAATGGCTAAACAGAAAACAGAAACCGAATTCAACACCGATGATTTTGTTGTATACCCGACCCATGGGGTGGGCCGTATTCTCGGCACGGAACAAAACACCATTGCCGGCACGGAAATTGATATGCTCATCGTCCGCTTTGAGCAAGACCGCATGACCTTGCGCGTACCTCTCGAAAAAGCCCGCAGTCTGGGGCTTCGTACGCTCTCTTCCCGCAAGCAGATGGATGAAGCCATCACGACCCTCAAGGGCAAGGCCAGGGTGCGTCGTGATATGTGGTCCAAGCGCGCCAAGCAGTATGACGACAAGATCCGCTCAGGTGACCCTGTTTCCATCGCAGAAGTTGTCCGTGATCTCAGAAAGCGTAACAACCAGTCAGAGCAGTCCTACAGTGAAAGGCAGATGTATCAGGCCGCACTTGAGCGTCTTGCGAGGGAATTTGCCGCGATTGAAAAAATTGATCAGTCCGCAGCCGCGATCAAGCTTGAAAACCTGATGGACGCAGCCTGATTGCAAAAAAAATAAAAAAAATCTATGATATGCCTTGAAACAGTTGTTTCGCGCTCCAGTTTCAATGATGACCGCAAAAAGTTTTTTTGGTGACTTGGCGGCAGGGGAGTGAAAAATGGATGACCGTAACGAGACCCTCAGGGCTGACAACCGGTTTATTCGGCAAATTATGCGGCAGTCTCTGCTTGAACGTGAAGACGAGCTGCAACTAGCGCAATCCTGGCGGCATTCCGGAGATGAGCGTGCCCTGCATAAGCTGGTGCTCGCCTATTCCCGGCTCGTTGTAAGCATAGCGTCGAAATTTCGGCATTACGGTCTTCCCTTGGGTGATCTCATTCAGGAAGGCAACATTGGCATCATGCAGGCTGCAAGCCGGTTTGATCCTGACCGCGAGGTCCGTTTTTCCACCTATTCTGTCTGGTGGATCCGTGCATCCATTCAGGATTACGTGCTACGGAACTGGTCGATTGTCCGCACCGGAACCACCTCGGCGCATAAATCGCTTTTCTTCAAACTCCGCCGTCTGCGGGCCAGAATTGGTGAGGCTGAGGGCGGTATGCTCACCGATGACGGACGTCAGCAGATCGCTGACACCATCGGTGTAAGTCTCGGAGATGTTACACATATGGAACAACGTCTTTCCGGGGCTGATTCCTCCCTGAATGCGCCTGTTGGTGAGCATAACGAACATGCAGCGCAGGATTTTCTTATTGATGATCGCCCGACACCTGAGGCTTCTGTTGCCACCAGCCGGGACGTGAACAAGCTTTCCGCCTGGCTTGCGGATGCTCTGGAAGATCTGAGCCCGCGGGAAAAGATGATCATCATGCGTCGTCGCCTTGAAGAGGAAGGCGCAACACTTGATGAACTGGGGCGTGATTTCGGTGTCAGCAAAGAGCGTGTACGTCAGCTTGAAGCTCGCGCGATGAGCAAGCTTCGCACCAATCTTGAGGCTCGTGTTGAGGATATAAACGATCTTCCTTATCTGACGTAAGCCTTTGGAATGCGGTCTTTTTCCGAAGTTCAGCATCTCTTTCCCCCGATAGCTCCGCGCCGGCACTACCGGCTTGATACCGGGGACGGGCACAGCCTTTATGTTGAAGAATGCGGGAATCCGGAAGGTATCCCGGTGGTATTTCTTCATGGTGGCCCCGGCGCAGGGATTTCACCCACCCATCGACGTATTTTTGACCCGGAACTCTTCAGGGTGGTGCTGTTTGATCAGCGCGGTTCCGGTCAGTCGATACCATTCGCCTCTGCAGAGAACAATACGACCTGGCATCTTGTCGATGACATGGAGATGATCCGGACGCATCTTGAGATTGACCGTTGGATTGTTTTCGGCGGATCCTGGGGATCTACGCTTGGGCTGGCCTATGGGATTACTCATCCCGAACGTTGTCTGGGTTTCATTCTCCGTGGAATATTCCTGGGATCACAAGATGAAGTCGACTGGTTCCTCAATGGAATGGGGAAATTCTACACCGAAGCCTGGGACAGGTTTGTGCATTTTCTGCCCGAAGACGAGCGCGGTGACCTTCTTCAAAGTTACAGCAAAAGGCTGATGAGCGAGAGCCCCGCCATTTCCATACCTGCGGCGGAAGCCTGGTCATCCTATGAAAATTCCTGCGCTACGCTGATGGCAGAGACGCGGGGCGGGGGCGGCAAGATGGCGTTAAGTCTTGCCCGAATGGAAGCGCATTACTTTATCAATCAGTGTTTTTTGCACGACAAGCAACTTCTTGACGGAGTATCGGCTATT
>Ga0255757_10005567_pt1 | contig 11125 bp, 7 predicted proteins | sample 071ome_27_FD_179957 | JGI IMG/M metagenome (GOLD analysis project Ga0255757, IMG submission 179957) | Coastal salt marsh microbial communities from the Groves Creek Marsh, Skidaway Island, Georgia - 071409AT metaG (version 2) | ecosystem: Environmental > Aquatic > Marine > Intertidal zone > Salt...
CTTGAGGTGGGGCGAAGGGTTCTGCGCTGCCTCCCAATTCGTGGTGCCGGCGTAGGATTTGCCCATCAAGCCGACGTTGCCGTTCGACCATGCCTGTTCGCCCAACCACTGCACCACGGCTTGGATGCCGACCTGCTCGCCCAGCCCCTTGACGTCCTGGCAGTGAGTGGACTGGCCGGTGCCAAAGGTGGAGGCTTGCGCCAACGCGTAACCGTGGGGCACGAAGGTGTCGTACACCCACTTCCCCACGCCCCCGTCCGGGACGGTGTTGGGGTCGGAATCCGCACCGGCGATGCCCTCGCCGCCGAAGTCGTAGTAGGGGTGGATGGTCATGATGACGGGGACCTTGGTGCCTTCGGGCACGTCGGGCAGCCACAGGGCCACGTGCATCAGGTCGGGTCCGGGGAAGCCAGCGTCTTCTTCGCTGGCGGGCAAGTCGACCTCCACGAAGTGCTCCTCGTAGGGCAGGACCTCGTAGGTTCCGTTCTCGGGCAGTTGGGCCCGCATGGTGTCCATGGGCAGCTTCATGGTGTGGCGGTCCTGAAGCGGTGTGTCCCACCAATCGCCCGAAAACGCGGCTGCGTCGTTGTCGTCCATCAGGGCGGGCTCGGCGCTCATGGCGAGCATCAGGAACACGATGGCGACGGCCACGGTGGCACCGCCGCTGATGTTCATCTGGCGGCGACTCGACCCATCGGCTTTCACCTCCAAGGCAGGGTCGGGCAGCGGTACGCTGTCGTCGGTGAACCCTGAGGTGGCGGTGGACATGGTGCCTCTCCAACCCGGTTGGAGCGGTCCGGTTTGATGAGGCTAACGCTCGGATGTTCAGGCTTCAGTGGCTGCAACCGAAGCGGGAAGGGCGCGCATGAGGGCGCTGGCGTGAAGCAACAAGCCCATGGCGATGACGGCGTGAACGTGAGCGATCCACGACATGCTGCCGAACATTTCCCCCATCCCGTACTGGATGACCCAGGCCGTCAGAAGGCCGAAGCTCATGCCCTTGACCTTGCTGTCGTCGGTTTTGGACATCACCACCAAGGCGACGATGGCGATGCAGAGCGCCAAGCCGAGCTGGGCCGAGTAGGTGTGGCTGGCGTTGTCCGAGCCGTAGGCGTGGGCAAGGCCGGTCGAGGCCTGTCCCAGCATGACCAAGATGACAATCATCACGAGGGTTCGGGCGTTTTTGAGGTGAGAAGCGTTGACGGCGGGGGTGTCCATGCACCGACGAGGAGCGGGTTGATTTTTCTCCTTAGCGGTGCGCCGACGCCTCACCGTTTCTTTCTTGACACGGCGAGCCTTCCCGAGACCATGCGCGGCGGACACCGGCTGAGCGTCGCGCTGGTCGCGCTGCTGATGCTGCCGCTCCTTCCCGTCGTTGGTCCGGCGAGCGCGGAGCAACCGCTTTGGCGCAGCGTCGGCCTCGACCCGGCCGATTGGACCGACCGGCCTTCCACCGAAGATTCACCGATGATGGACTCCTACAGCGGCAACGCCGTGATTCGGATGACGGTCTCGTACGTGGACGGTCACCCCCTGTTGGGCAACGAGCGGGTGGAGGACGCCGAGGTCATCATCGAACTCTTCGAAGCGTGGGCACCCATCACCACGAACAACATGATCGAGCACGTCGAATCCGGGCTGTACGACGGCATCTTCTTTCATCGCGTCATCGACGATTTCGTGACCCAGGCCGGCGACCCGACCTGCAAGCGCTTGGGGGTTTACCCGATGACCAGTCCCGAATGCGGCAGCGGTGGAACCGGTGAAACCATCCCGCTCGAGCACAACGAATCGCTTTCCCACGTGGACGGCGCCATCGGCATGGCTCGCAGCACCGACCCCGATTCCGCCGATTCGCAATGGTACATCGCTGATACCGAGGCCCACGGCCTTGATCCCGAGAACCGAGACGACGAAGGGTACGCCACCTTCGGTATCGTGCGCGACGGGATGAGCCACATCCGAGCCATCGCTCGCAGCCCCACCAGCGACGACCCGACCGGCATTGAAGAGATTCAGAACCCCGCCTCCTCCGCCGGCCGGCCGCTGTACGAAGTCACCGTGGTGAAGATGGAGATGATCGGCGTGGCCGACCCCGACGGCACCATTCGAAACCCGCCGACCGTGGAGACCGCTGCGAGCGCGACGTCGTGGTTGCCCAGCGGTCAAGCAGCGATGGGTTGGTTGGCCCTGCTCGCATTGCCCGTCGCTGCGGTGTGGGCGCGCACCGAATCGCCCGCTCGGTTCGATGCCCCGCTCGTGATGGAAGCGGAACTGATGCCTGTCGCCGCCTCCGACCATGAGGAGGAACCCATTGGCGATGGTGCGGCCGATTGAACGTTGGGCGCATCAGTGGCGGGTTGCATCGGGCGGATGGCGGGCCCGTGCGTCCAGCACGACATGCCTCACCCGCGGGGCGAACCATTTGACCCGCTCGAGATGTTGGGCCGTGAACCGAAACGGACGTCCATTCTTCGCGGCGAGGTCGTTGAGTTGGTCCACGGTGCGCTCCACCCAACCTTCGATTCGTTCCTCCTCGACGTTCATGTGGACGTGCAACCACCCGCCGCTGTCCCGTAAGCAGCGCACGGCGGCCTGCCAGGCCGATTCGGAGGACGGCAACAGCCCAAGGTGGACGCGGTCCGCTTGACCGGTGAGTCCGGCCATGGTCTCGGCGTTGTCGCCATGGTGAACGGTGAGCCGGCCATCGACGCCGTTGAGGGCGGATGATGCCCGCAAACCCTCCACCGATGCTGGGTTCCACTCGCAAGCATGGACGTGCGCCGCTCCCCCGTGAACGAGCATCGGCAGGGTGTAGTACCCCACCCCGGCGTAGGCGTCAACGACGGTCTCACCCGTGAGATCGAGTTGGCCGATGCGCCGTCGTTCCGTGACGTTGCCCGACGACCACATGACGCGAGCGGCGTCGAATCGGTAGGCGATGCCATGGGCGGTGAATTCAACTCGGGACGAGCCGTGCAAGAGGGTCAATTGCGGTGAGCGAAAATCATCGTCAGCGATGGGCGCTTGAACCGCCAGCGAGCGGCCACCCAATGCTTCGGCCACGTCGGCCCACAACGCTTCGGCCCGGTCGTGTTGACGCACGTCGTCCCACCCATGGCCGGTGAGGCTGCCTTCCGGAACGAGCACCAGTTCCCCCAAACGTTCCCATTTGTGCGGTCGCTCCACCTCGCTGGCCGAACGGCCCAGGTGATGTTCGAACCATTCGTTCATGGCCTGCGCCAAGCGCTGATGGGGGTCGACGGCCGCACGTCGTTGGACCGTCCGCTGGTCAATGGCAAGGACGTGAACTCCATCTTTGGCCAAGGTTCCCCGTTCAGAATCGGACAGCACCTGCGTCAGTGGAAAGCCCACACGGTTCTCGTCGTTGAGCGGCTGGACCGCTTGATGCAATCGTCCAGCGCCCTTGAGTGCTGCATGTGCCAGCGCCCCTTGATGGGAGGGCACCCATGCAAACCACACCGTTTCGGTCGGTTCGCTCATGGCGGTTTGAAGGGGGGAACTGCTTTCAAGGTCCCGCTGCGTGCGTGGCAACGGTGACCTCCGTGAGCGCCCCGACCAAGCCCACCGCCCGTTTTTTTTCGATCATGATGCTGGTGATGTTTTTCACGCCCTTCATTGCACCCTTCGTGAGCGCTGCTGGCATGCAGGCCTGCAGCACCCTCGGTGGGACGTGCGACGAATACGACCACGCTGAAGACATGACCCCCAACAACCAGGATTGGGTTGAGGGGACCTACGATTTCACGCTCTCCTCCACCTCGTCCATCGACCTGGTCCTGACGTGGGCCGTTCGGGAGTTCGACCGCGATTCCATCGGGTTGGGTTCGGGCACATTGATCGGCGACGCGCTGGAGGACACCGACGGTCTGGACGCCAACGACGGGGCACCCGCCGACTTGATTCGTCAAACCTTCAACCAGGACATCGACGGTTCCGGGACCACGGTGGGCAATTCCCTCAAAAGCGAAGTCAACGACGCCATCGAGGACGCCCTGACCTCCGGGTTCGGTACGGTCACGAGCCTCTCCACCGACTATGTCAACTCCTTCAACACCCCGGACGGTCCCATCGCCTGCTCCACCGACGACACCACCGATGCCGCCGATGAAGGCGCACCGGTTGACAACGTGTTCGAGCCCCCGCTTTGCTTCAGCGCCGTGGCTTCGGTGGAATTGTCCGCCAGCCAGTTCAACCTGGTCGGTTCGGAGAACCTCGACCTCGAGCGCACCTACCAGGGGTTGTTGACCATGGGGGCCGAGATCAACACCGATTTCCAGTTGACGGCCCAACCCGGCCACCGGGCCACCTTCGCCATCAACCCACCGTCCTACTCCACCGTGCTGGCCGTGGACGACAACGGGACCCTCGCCGCCCGTTTGGGCTCCCCGAACTTCTGGGCTGCGGAGTGGACGATGGACCACCTCAACGCCACCGAGGTCGACACCAACATGGTGCAAACCGTGGAGATGATGATGGGCCACCGCGGCACAGCCGCCACGCCCACCGTGAGCGTCCCGGAGGGCAGCAAGGCCATCGATTTGAGCATCGTGCTCGACCTGCGCGACGAGACCGCAGCCACCGTCGACTTCGTCGCAGGGCTGTATTACCTCGACAACCAAACCTTGTCGGATTGGGGCATCAACATGTTCGAGGTGTCCTCCGCCGCCAGCATTCCCCTCATCACGTCCGACGGCATCCGTTTGGCGTACCACAACGACATCGTTGACCTCACCGCCTTCACCAACCAATTCCCGGTCGGCGACATCGTGGAGGGCATCGCCGACACCGTCGCCGGCGTGGGCGACATCGAAATGAGCGACATGACGTGGGTCAGCTCGACCGACGGCACGGGCAATTTCGAAGCCCCTGGCGGTTTGAACTACTCGCACACGACCGGGTGCACCGAGCCCGTCACGGCCGACCAGGACCTGCATTACTGCTTGGCTGGAGAGGTGGCGATGGATGCCTCCTACCCCATTTACCTGCAAACGACCAGCCAACCGTTCAGCATGTCGCTCATCGACATCCTGCAGGAGTACAACACCAACGAGATGATCGACAGTTTCCTCGACGGTGTCCAGCAGCGTGACCTTGAACGGCTGATGAACGCCGGCTTGTCCCTCGAGACCGTCATCAATTCCAGTTACCTTGACGCCATCGTGCCCGCCAACCTGCCGCCATCTGAATTGACGGTGGAGATCCTCATGCCTTCGTGGGTCGTGAACAACGACGGTGGCTCCAGCATCGTGTTGGAAAAGACCCTCAACGGCACCCAAGCCACCGATGTGTCCTTCCGCGGGACGGACCCGTGGGACTGGCAGCACGAGATCACCAACGAAGACGACCAGGTCCTGTGCTACGCCAACCAGTCCACCTGTGTGTCGAGTGCGATTCAGTTTGATTGGTCGGAATTCAACCTCAACGAATGGTCGCAATCCGTGAGTTTCACCTTCGCCCTCGAAGCCGAGGTCAGCATCTACCGCGTGGGCCTGCCCACCGACCAACTCCCTCAAAACGGCGACACTCGCGTCCAGATGGACGCCGTTCCCTCTGACCTGGTTCGCCTGCTCATCGACCTGTCCAGCCGCATGGACGAACCCCTCACTTCGGGTGAATTCGAACTCTGCGACCCGGCGGATTCCGACCTGTCCATCTGCGACCAATCGGTTGAACTCATCGCCACCCGGCAGGGCATGAAGGACTTCGCCACGCAAATGGGTGAACTGGTGACGGCCGGTATCCACGATTTCGGGGATGTAGCAGAAGAAAACGAAAGCATCCAAGAAATGGACCTTTCCAAATTCATCATCAAAACCAAGGTGGACGGCATCGAAGCCCCCGATGAAGTGGTCAGCGACGACGAACCCATCACGCTGACGGTCACCATTCCCGAAGTGGAATTCACGATTGGCTTGGACGCCGATCTCAACAAGGTCCAGAACGGTGACATGAGCGGTTTGCGCCTGAGCGTGGTCACCGACACCCTGCAGAGCATGTTCGTGCAACCGCTCCGCATCGTCACCGACGCCTTCACCCACGGGTTGACCGCTTCGGTCGTCAGCGGGGACGGTGTGACCTACCCACCGCCCGGTCAGGACAAGATCAGTTTCTCCACCGGGACGGTCAACACGACCGTGCTGGAGGAAAACAACCTCGCTGTGTCCGGTCCAGTGACCGTCACGTTGCCACGCGGCGTCGAACTTGTGGGCGCCACGTCGTCATCGGGCAACCTGATCATCAAGGAAGAGGATGGCCGCCAAACGGTGACTTACACCATCCCGCCCGGTGAATTTGAGGACGACATCTCCTTCAGCGTTCGCGTCGGCTGGGTGTACTTCCTGATCCAGTTCTGGATTTACCCAACCATCGTGCTCTTCCTGCTCTTCATGATGGTTCGGCGGTTCCGACGTCGTCGCAAGAACAAAAAGAAGAAACTCGCGAAGCGGCAAGAGAACGTCAACAAAGCTCAATTCAGCGATGAACAGTTCGCCAACCTCAGCGGTTTCAGCAGTCCGGGCCTCAATCACGGTGAGGACATCAAGGAAGTCCCCAGCCTCGACGACCTCTGAGGTCAGTGGAGCGCATCGTGGATGCGCTCGGCGAGCGAAGGTCCGATGCCGGGCACCGTTTGAAGTTCCGACAAGGTGGCGTGCTCGATGCCCTTACGGCCTCCGAAATGACGCAGCAAGGTTTGCAGCTTTTTGGCGCCCAACCCGTCGACGCCCTCCAGCGGGTCGGCCAACCGGCTTCGGCTTCGTCGTTTTCGGTGAAAGGTGTTGACGAAGCGGTGGGCTTCGTCGCGAGCGTGGACCAGCACGCGACCTTGCCGGTCGAGCACGAGCGGCTCGTGATGCCGGCGGTGCACGGTTTCCTCACGCTTGGCCAGCGCTGCGAGGGGGAAGCGGTCGGCCCAGCCGTGCTCTTCCAGGGCTTGTTCGATGGTGGAGAGGTGGGTTTCACCGCCGTCGATGAGCAGCAGATCGGGCCACTCTTCTTGGCGCCTGGCCCAGCGAACGACGACCTCCTTCATCATGCGGAGATCGTCCATGGCCTCGCCTTTGACCACGTACTTGCGGTACTCGCTTTTCGCCGGTCGCCCGTTGCGCATGACGACGCTGGCACCCACCCGCTCATCGCCCAGCAGTTGCGCCATGTCGAAACACACGACATGGTCCAAACTCGGCAGACCAAGCAACCGAGCGCCTTCATCAGCAGCCCGTTGTTCCAAGGAGCCACTGGATTTGGACACCAGTCGCGTGAGTTGAATCTCAGCGTTCTGGCGTGCGAGCGTGGCGAGGTTCTCGAGGTCACCGCGTTGCGGGGTGCGCACCTCGACGTTGCTGCCCCTTCGCTCGTTGAGCCAATCGTTGAGGCCGTCAAAAATGGGCACCGGGCTCAGCAACAACCGCGGCGGCCGTCGATGAGCGTAGTGTTCGGCGATGAACATGGAGACGGTTTCACCAACGTCGTCACGGTGGACCACCGGCCACGCTTCTTGCCCTTGAACCACCCCTTCATCGGCGTGAAGCACGACCACGGCCGCTAAGTCGCCTTCCGATGCAACGCCGATGGCGTCGCAATCGCGGTAGACCTTGCTGGACACGACGTGTTGAGCCGTGGTCGCTCGCACAGCCCGAATGGTGTCGCGGTGATGCGCAGCCAGTTCAAACGCCTCTTCATCGGCGGCCTGCTCCATGTGCTCCACGAGTTCTTCAAGCAGGGCCGTCGCATCGCCGTTGAGGATCCGTCGCACGTTGGCGACGCGCTCGTCGTAGCCGTTGGCGTCGATGCACGGACCGGCGCACAATCCAATGTGCATGGAGAGGCACCCCTGGGGCAGCAACTCCTTGCAGTCACGGATGCCGAATTCCCGACGCAGCAGTTGCATCACCTGCTTCGCTGCGCCGGCGTTCGGGAAGGGTCCCCATTGTTGGCTCCGCTTCGGGGGGCGCCGGGTGTACATGATGCGCGGGACGGCTTCGTTGGTCAGCACGAGGTAGGGGAAGGACTTCCCGTCCTTCAGCATGGAGTTGAACCTCGGCATGTGTTCACGGATGAGTTGTCGCTCGAGGACGAGAGCGGCTTGCGGGGTTTGGGTGACGATGCATTCAATCTCATCGGCCCTTGACACCAGTTCGGGGATCATGGCTCGGTCGGGATTTGAAGCGAAATAGGACCGGATGCGCTCGTTGAGCCGGGTGGCTTTCCCGACGTACAGCACCCTGCCTTGTTTGGTTTTGAACAGGTAAACGCCCGCTGCTTTTGGCAGGTGGGTGGACGCCAAATCCACGGGCATGGTTGGACGACACCAGCGGACGCACAAAAGCCCACGCTTTCTCGAGGGAGCGCAAGGGCGGGGTGACTTCATGAAGGGGCGTGTGAACATGCGACTCGTCCACCATGCTCACGCGAGCCCAACGCAACCTCTTGCACCACTTGGCGTCGTTTCCCGACGCGCTGGTGGAGGCATGGGATGTCCCTCGCGACCTGTCGTTGCCGGGGTTGTCCGACGCCATGGGCATCGTGCGCTCGGGGCTCAACGCCCCGCTCAAGGCCCTCGAATCGTCCGGTTTTGTGACCAAACGCATGGCACACGTCATCGGTGGCGGGTCTCGTCGCCGCCATGTCCATCACATCACCCCCGCCGGTCGAGCGTGGTTGGTGGACAACCCGGCCGGTTCAGAACCATCACCCGCTCGCCGTTCCGAACCGGAGGCACCCATCGACGCGGTCGTGCCGGGCCAGGAGGACGATGCAGTGCCTTGGCAGCGTGTTGTGGGTCGGGACCAGGCCATGGACGCCGTGGAGGAACGCCTCTCATCAGGTGGAGCCGTTCACGTCCAAGGGATGTCGGGCATTGGAAAAACGGCGTTCGGTCAAGCCCTGAGGCATCGAACAAAGGGTTCGCGGTGGGTCGCATGCGATGCGTTCACCGACGCTCAAGCCGTTGTTCGGGGTTGGGTCGGCGGTTCACAGGAAGCACCCTTGGACCCAGCGGCACTGCTGGACGCAGCGCTCGCCTTGGGCGGGACGCTGTACATCGATGACCTTCACCTGGTGGACCCGAGGCACCTTCCGGGCGTCGTGGATTTGCTGAACGGTATCGTGGACGGCGGTGGCCGTCTCGTGACCTTGGCCAAACCGCCCCTCGACGTCGACCTGGCCGGCGAGGTTCACGTGCTGGGGCCGCTCGAGCCCGAGGTGGCGGCCTCCCTGCTCCCCGAACACCTCGAGGAAACGGAGCGAATGGCAATCGCCCGGGCCCTCGGGGGTCACCCCATGGCCCTTCACCTCCACCTGGTGGGTGACGCCCTGCCCGAGGAAGGCGAACCCGTGCAAGCCTACGTGTCCCAGGCGGTGTTGGGTGGCTTGGATGCGGAGGTGCACCGTGCGCTCGATGCGTTGGTGCTCTTCCCTCGACCCTTGCCCGTTGAGCACGTGCCGCATGAGGACGCCATCGGGCCCCTCGACGACCACGCGTTGCTGCGATGGAATGCCGCTTCCAATCGATTGGAGATTCAACACGTCGTCCGCAACGTGCGACGAGCGATGCTCACACCTGAGGTGCTTCAGCGGCTCCACGCTGAAGCGGCCGAGCATTGGGCCACTCGTTCGTCAAGCGAAGAATTTGAGGTGCTTCGCCTCTACCATGAATTGGCGGCCGGTCAACGCCCCGAGGACCTTACCGAGCGCGTCAACGCCCTCATGGTGGGTCAGCACGGCCCGCTGGCGGTGGTGTTGGCGGGCGCCCTTCGGCACGACGAAACCGATGAGCCGCTGAACGCCCTGGCGGGCCATGTAGCCCTGCACCGGATGGAGCTCGACAGCGTTCGCCTGCACCTTGACCGGTTGGCGCCCGGTGCCCGCCGACGCAGTTTAGCCCACGGTTTGGCGGTGGCGGAAGGTGACGAAACCCTGGCCGCCTCCCTCCTCGACGAGGCAAGCGAGGACGATGCGCTGGAAGCGTCGCGTTTGCTGCTCGCCTCTGCAGTCCAAGCCGTGGAGGACCGCGTGTTTGACGGCAGCATGGAGGCGGACCCGGGGGCGGTGTCCGCTTTGTTGGACCGCATCGTGTTGCCCGAGCGTCCCGAGCAACGCACGCCATTGACGGTGGGCATGGCGCTCGTCCGTCACGCCATGGCGCTGCGCCAAGGACATCTCAACGAAGCCGGCGCGATCCGGGACGCCTTGGCCGGCGTCAGTCATGACGATGACCCGACGGTTCAATGGTTGGCCGTTCGTGAAGCCATGGCTTCGAATGAGTTGGTCGGGGACACGCTCGTGCAGCGCCTGTCCGATGTCGCCGCTCGACAACCTACGCCGCTGCATGCAGCGTTGCTGACCTTGGCCGGAGCGGAACACGCCATGGTGTCGGGTGATCGCGCCACAGCGGTGTCGCTGCACGAACGGTTGCCGTTGCCATCGACCCTTCCCAGCCTCGGTCAAACCGCGCAGCGCTACGCTGCTCGCTGGTGGTACCTCAAAGCGCACCTCCAACCGGAGGAGCGACGACGCTGCCTGCAGGAGTCCGCAGCTCGGTTTCGTCGTGCAGGATGCCACCGTGCCGCCCGACAGGCCGTGGCCCGGTTGCACCGGTCGCTGTGATCTACAACTCGGCGCCGATGAGGGTCTGGCTGTCCTTTAACCCGGGTAAGGTCCGGATGTCCTCAACGATGCACCGCGTGATGTCGTATTCGTCGTCGGCTTGAACACGGGCCATGAGGTCGAATTCGCCAAACAGCATCCAGCGCTGCGTCACCAATTCGATGCGGTCCAATCCGCTCAGGACGGCCGCCTCTTGCCCCGGCAGCGTGGTCATCAAGACGAACCCAACGGCCATCAAGCCCCCTCCACAGCGATCATTGTACGGGTTTCTCGAACCCCCTCAATTTGCCGGAAGGTGTTCATCAACAGGTCGCTGAGGGCTTTGGAATCGGTGGACGTGATGCGGACGAGCAGGTCAAATTCGCCGTATAAGGCATGGACTTCGGCCACATCGGCGTGGCCGGCAAGGGTCAGGTAAACCGCTTGCTCGTGGCTGGGCTCGGTTTTGAACAGGACGAAGGCGTCGGGCACGCCACCCAATGGGCATCGGCGTATT
>Ga0255757_10005618_pt1 | contig 11054 bp, 11 predicted proteins | sample 071ome_27_FD_179957 | JGI IMG/M metagenome (GOLD analysis project Ga0255757, IMG submission 179957) | Coastal salt marsh microbial communities from the Groves Creek Marsh, Skidaway Island, Georgia - 071409AT metaG (version 2) | ecosystem: Environmental > Aquatic > Marine > Intertidal zone >...
CGACGGTAACGCTGCCCTCGATGAGTTCGAGAAAGTTGGGCCGGACATCATCTTGCTCGATCTCATGCTTCCGGGGATTCCGGGAACGGAGGTCTGTCGCCAGATCCGAACCCGCTCGCAGGTGCCGATCATCATGTTGACAGCCAAGGATGGTGAGGTTGACAAGGTTGTCGGGTTAGAGCTCGGCGCTGACGATTACGTCACCAAGCCCTTCTCTTCGCGGGAACTTCTCGCACGGCTGCGTGCGGTGCTGCGCAGGCATGGTGATGTCGAAGAACTGCTACCGGCCGCCGTCGAGGCCGGACCGGTGCGGATGGATGTCGATCGCCACGTCGTCACTGTGCGCGGTGAGCAGGTGACGATGCCGTTGAAGGAGTTCGACCTGTTGGAGATCCTGGTTCGCAACTCCGGTCGTGTGTTGACCCGCGCGCAACTGATCGACCGCGTGTGGGGGTCGGATTACGTTGGTGACACCAAGACTCTCGACGTTCACGTCAAACGGCTTCGAGCCAAGATCGAAGAGGATCCGGCGAACCCCGTTCACTTAGTGACCGTGCGAGGCCTCGGTTACAAGTTCGACGGCTAGCTGACGTCGACCTGCGCTACATGGCCGGGGGAACGGGCTCGATTCCCTCGTAGTAACCGGCGGGCGGAACGACGAGCACTTCAGCCTCGACGATGCCTGCGCGCTCGAACTGCAGCGCCACCGGCACGTACGTGCTGACGTCAGCGTCGAAGTCGTAGCTGTTGATCCACAGGTCTGCTTCGTATCCGAAGCCCACCGACTCATTGGGCGTGAGTTCGACGATGTCGCCGGTGACATAAGCCGGAACTCCGTCGATCAGAACGCCGAGCAGGTTGTCGGTCTCAGGGTCACCATTGACGATTCTGGTCGTCAAGGTTGCGCTCGCCGAGCCTTCGGGACCAGCAACCAGAGTCAGGTTTTCGGCCCGGACGTTGCCCACCTGGGCCTGGACTCCGTTGCCGGTCAACTGCGTGGATTGCATGTTGGTAGTTGCCCCAAGGCCGTTGAAGCAGCCGGTGAGGAACAAGGACGAGGCAACGAGGCCGCCAGCAAGGACGGCACCTGTGGATCGACGAACATTCACAGCCGGAGACTATCGGTCGATCCCCCGGTGGTAGAATCGATGTTCCGGAAAGGGGTTCCTCTCAATGGCATTCAACGTCGGAGACACAGTTGTCTACCCGCACCACGGCGCAGCCCTCATCGAGTCGGTGGAGATGCGCAAGATAAAGGGAGAGGACCGCGAGTATCTGGTTCTCCGGGTCGCCCAGGGCGATCTGACAGTGCGGGTCCCCGCAGACAACGTCGATCTCGTTGGAGTTCGTGACGTTGTGAATGCGGAGGGACTGGACAAGGTCTTCTCAGTCCTGCGTCAGCCCTACACCGAGGAGCCCACAAACTGGTCTCGCCGCTACAAGGCGAACCTCGAGAAGTTGGCATCGGGCGACGTCATCAAGGTCGCCGAGGTTGTCCGTGACCTCTTCCGTCGGGAGCAGGAGCGCGGTCTATCCGCTGGCGAGAAGCGCATGCTGGCCAAGGCCCGCCAGATTCTGGTGAGCGAGTTGGCCCTGGCTGAGAAGACCGACGAGGACAAGGCGGAAGCCATCCTCGACGAGGTCTTGGCCTCCTAAAACACCGTTGCCATGAGCGACGACGTCACCAGGGCGCGCGTCGCCGCCCTCGTCCCCGCCGCAGGTAGGGGGGAGCGGTTGGGTCCCGGCGCCCCGAAAGCGCTTCGGGAACTCGCCGGCACCCCGATGCTCGTCTATGCAGTGAAGGCTCTTGCCAGTAGCCCCATGGTGGATGTCGTTGTTGTCGCAGCCCCCGCTGAGTACATCGACGACGTGCGCGCCCTTCTTGATCGGCAAGAGTTCGCTGCCGACGTCTCGGTAGTTGCCGGCGGTGAAACCCGATCCGAGTCCGTTGCCCGTGCCTTGATCGGATTGCCGCCAGACGTCGACGTAGTCCTCGTCCACGATGCCGCGCGTCCGCTCGTCCCCGTGGAGATCGTCACGGGAGTTGTTTCGGCGGTGCGCGGGGGGCATCCGGCGGTAGTCCCGGTGGTTCCGCTCGTCGACACCATTCGGTCGGTCGGCGAGGACGATGCCATCGGTCCCACTGTCTCGCGCGACCGGCTGCGTGCCGTGCAAACACCCCAGGGATTCTCCCGAGACGTGCTGCAGCGTGCCCACGCTGAGGTTGACGCTGCCGTCACCGATGATGCTGGCATGGTCGAGAGTTTGGGTATCCCTGTCCACGCGGTGGACGGTCATGAGGAGGCCTTCAAGGTCACCCGTCCGCTCGATGTGATCTTGGCTGAGTCTGTCATCGCCCGACGGAGAGTGCGATGAGTGTCGGAACGCGGGTAGGGCTGGGAGCCGATGTCCACGCCTTTGGATCCGGACGACCCATGTGGCTGGCGGGCTTGCTGTGGGACGAAGAGGAAGGACTCGAGGGTCACTCCGATGCCGATGTTGCTTCCCACGCCATCTGTGATGCCGTGCTTTCGGCTGCGTCACTTGGAGATCTTGGGTCTCTCGTTGGGACCGATGATCCGCAGTGGGCGGATGCCTCAGGAGTCAGCTTGGTGGCACACGCGGCGGCGACGGTCCGTGCGGCGGGCTTCGTGATTGTCAACGTCTCGGTTCAGGTCATCGGAAACCGCCCGCGTATCGGAACACGCCGACTCGAGGCTCAGGATGTGCTCTCTGCAGCCCTAGGAGCACCGGTCAGCGTTTCCGGGACGACCACTGACGGCCTAGGCCTCACGGGTCGCGGAGAGGGCGTGGCGGCGATCGCGGTCGCCATGGTTGAAGCTCGGGGAACGTCGTAACCTGGAGCTCCTGGATCGTCAGTAAGGCCGCAGTCAATGCCGTAACTCGGCGGGTGGAGTGAGCGATAGTGGAAATCCCTGATTCGGTAAAACCGTGGTTCGATGCCCCGGAATTCGCCGTCATTGCAACAACCTTGCCCAGCGGCCGCCCTCACCAGGCGGTGGTGTGGGTAACTCGTGACGGGGATGACCTTTTGGTCTCCACGGTCAAGGGGCGACGCAAGCACCTGAACCTCGAAGCAGATCCTCGTTGCAGTGTGGTGGTCTATCCGAAGGACAACCCGTACTCGTACGTCGAGGTTCGCGGTACTGCCGAGGTGGAAGAGGAAGGCGCCCGTGAACTCATAGATCGGCTGTGCCGGGAGTACACGGGCAATGATCGCTATACCGCGGACGACGGCACGGATAACGAGCGCATCATCCTTCGGATCCACCCGGAGAAGGTCGTCACGCTGATCCGCTAGTGCCGACCGCTACTGTCTAGCCGTGGTCCTTTGTCTCCACGACACCGCTTCTCGAACGGTTCGTGACTTCACGCCCATTGAGCCCGGTCGCGTCGGTATGTATGTCTGCGGTGCGACCGTCCAGGGTCCGCCGCATGTCGGCCACATCCGTAGTGGGGTCGCCTTCGACATCGTGCGCCGCTGGTTGATCGCCCGCGATTACGACGTCACGTACGTCCGCAATGTCACCGATATCGACGACAAAATCCTCCACAACGCCGGCCACGAGGACGTGCCCTACTGGGTCGTGGCCATGCGAAATGAGCGGGCATTCACCGAGGCGTACAACACCCTCGGTTGCCTTCCGCCCACCTATGAACCACGAGCCACCGGGCATATCCCCGAAATGGTCGCGCTGATGCAGCGGCTTATCGACGCAGACTTTGGCTACGCAGCCGGTGGCGACGTCTACTTCGATGTCCGCGCCTACGCCGACTACGGCTCGCTGAGCGGCCAGAAGGTCGACGACATGCTTGCCGCCGACGATGCCGAGGCTCGAGCGAAGCGCGATCCGCGCGACTTCGCCATGTGGAAGGCGGCTAAGGAGGGCGAGCCCGCATGGGACACACCGTGGGGACCAGGGCGCCCCGGATGGCACATCGAGTGCTCAGCCATGGCCCACAAGTACCTGGGAGCCAACTTCGATATCCACGGTGGTGGCCTGGACCTCGTCTTTCCGCACCACGAGAACGAGATTGCGCAATCGAAGTGCGCAGGCGATGCATTCGCGAACTACTGGCTGCACAACGCGTGGGTCACCACGGCCGGCGAGAAGATGAGCAAGTCCCTAGGTAACTCACTCCTTGTCGCCGAAGTTGTGCAACGAGTCCGCCCGATCGAACTCAGGTATTACCTCGCCGGCGCTCATTACCGCTCGATGTTGGAGTTCTCCGACGACATGGTTAAGGACGCCGGTCAGGGATTCCAGCGCATTGAAGGGTTCCTCTCGCGTGCGATGGATGCGCTGGGCGTTTCAGCAATCGATGTCGCGCCGGAGAATCGTCCAGCGGAATTCAACGCAGCCATGGACGACGACATCAACACCCCACAGGCCATTGCGGTTATCCACGGAGCCGTGCGTGAGGGAAATGCGGCGCTAGCTTCGGGGGACGTAGCAGCAGCCGAAACCCAAGCGCGGGCTGTCGTCGCCATGCTCGACGTACTCGGTTTGAATCCAGCGAACTGGAAGTCGGATGCCGCCGATGATCGCCTCGTCTCCGCGGTGGATGCATTGGTGCAGGTAGTCCTCGAACAGCGTCAGGCAGCGCGTGAACGCAAGGACTACGCGAGCGCCGATGTCATCAGGGATCGACTCAAGTCCGCGGGCATCGATATCGAGGACACTCCTGATGGCCCGCGGTGGGCCTTGAGCGAATCCGGCGATCATTGACATGGCTGGAAATTCACAGCGCAAGGGCGCGACCCGCAAGGGCTCGCGTAAGGGTGCGACCACCGGTTCGGGTGGTCAGCGAAAGCAAGGCCTCGAGGGCAAGGGCCCCACACCCAAGGCCAAGGACCGTGCCCATCACCCGGCCGCCCGCAAAGCAAAGCGTCAAGCGGCGACCAAACCCAAGAGCACGCGTTCGTCTGCAACGGGCGACGTCGTCATAGGGCGTAACCCTGTGCTCGAAGCACTGCGTGCGGGTGTTCCGGCAACGTCGCTTTATTTGCAGGTGAGGGCCGACCCCGATGACCGCTGGCGCGAGTCAATCTCCCTCGCTCAGCAGGCGGGAATCCCGGTATTCGAAGGATCCCGGAGTGATCTCGATGAACTCGCCCATCACGGGAATCATCAGGGTTTGGTTCTTGGAATCCAGGACTACGAGTACGCAGGTATCGACGACGTCGCAACCGGCAACCTGCTGGTGATGCTCGACGGCGTCACCGACACTCACAACGTCGGCGCTATTGCACGTTCTGCTGCGGCATTCGGCGCCAGCGGCATGGTCCTGCCATCGCGGCGTTCGGCCGGTGTCACGGCCTCGGCTTGGAAAGCGTCTGCCGGTGCGCTGTCTCGACTACCGGTCGCGCGAGTCACCAACCTGCGCTCTGCTCTCGAGGACCTTCATGCTGATGGCTGGATGTCGGTTGGCCTTGATGCCAAGACGGAAATCTCGCTCACAGATCTCGAGGACTCCGTGGTGACGGACCGACTCGTCCTGGTGGTCGGATCCGAGGGTCAGGGCCTATCACGTCTCGTCGCCGAGACGTGCGATTTCCTGGTTCGCATTCCGATGGTGCGTGAGCAGGAATCACTCAACGCCTCGGTCGCTGCGGGCATCGCTTTGAGTTCGATCTTCGCGAGGCGCTAGTCCTCCTCGGGTGGCACAACGATCCGCAGTTCCGCTGTGGCGTCGTCGATGTCCCCGGATCGTGAACCGATGACACTGCGCTCGTCCGGCTTCGACACGAGGACGTTCTTCACATAGCTATGCACCGCTTCGATGAACGGGACGCTGTGTCCGGCTCGTTCGGACATGAACCAGCGGTGCTCGAGGATCTCGTGGAAGATTTCCGCGGGCTCGATGCGAGACCTGAGGTCCGATGGAACCTCGGCCATGGCACGTTCAAAGCGTTCCGAGACCCACTGGTGTGCCGCGATCTCCTCGTCTTCGGTACCGAGCCCGATCTTGAGGCGATAGGAGTCGAGATCGTTGAGAAGCCGGCGGGCTTGATTCTCCTCGACATCAAGTCCGGTGAGTCGGATGAGTCGGCGAGAGTGGTGACCGGCGTCGACCACTTTAGGTTGGACCGTGATGTGCTCACCGTCGTCGGCCGTCACCACTTGCAGTTCGGCGAAGTCGAACCCGAGATCGTTGAGACGGCGGATCCGAGCCTCAAGCGGGTAGCGATCATCTCTGGTGAATTCGATGTGACCTGTTATCTCCTGCCATAGGGAGTCGTATCGCCTTCGCAGGCTGACTCCGATCACGATTGGGTCAATGTCTCTTTGAAGCTTGTCGCCCGCCTGCAGATCCATGAGTTCCCCGGCCACGTTTGTCGCTGCAGTTTCGAGGTCGTAGTCACGCTGACCATCGGTCAGGGTTGCGTGAAGTTCACCGGTTTCCGCATCGACGAGGTATGCGGCGAATGCTCCTGCGTCACGGCGGAACAGTGTGTTCGACAGGGAGCAGTCGTTCCAGGAGAAGCCGGTGAGATGTAGTTGGACGAGGAGGACGGCGAGTGCGTCGAGCAACCTCTCCGCTGTTTCTGCGCGGAGCGTCGAGGAGAAGAGTGCTCGATAGGGCAGCGAATACTGCAGGTGTCGGGTGATCAGTGCTGCGGGAAGCGGTTCACCGGAAGAGTCGACACGCTCGCTTGTGACCGCCACCGGCTCTACAGCTGGAACATCTTGCCGATGAAGCTCGGTCAGGAGTCGATACTCGCGCTCGGCTAACTCAAGTTCGACTTCCTTGATTGCGTAGACAACGCCCTCAATGCGTACGAATCGCACGATGTGACGCGAGATGCCACGTGGGAGAGCGACGACGACGTCTTCGGGCCAACTCTCCAGGGGCATATTCCACGGCAGGAAAGCCAAGTGGGGCTCGGTGGCAAGTCCGGTCATTTTCACACTAGGAGAATCGCAGATGGCCGTTCGTGTGGAGTTCCTGGAGTCGGAATTCCCGTGGAGCCCCCGGTCAGGATTGAACTGACGACCTACCGCTTACAAGGCGGTTGCTCTACCACTGAGCTACAGGGGCGCGGACGGCAAGTGTAAGGGAGCCCCGTGCACCCCCGAGGCGTCCTAGTCGAGGAAGTAGCCTCGTGGTGAAGGCATGACAATGCCGGGACGAAGGGTCGTGAGTTCGTGATCGGTTGGCACTTCCCTGAGTACCAGCCGGGGCTCGCGTGGTGGCCGCTGGCAGTGGTGCTCGTGGCCCTCGTCGTCATCAACATCGTCAATAACCGCGTCGCCCCCCAATCCCACTACCTGTTGTGGTCTTTCCTGAGTTCGGTCGTGCTGATCGCGATCGGCCTACTGGACGGCAACTCCTGGACCGACATGGGATTGGGCTGGTGGTTCTACCTCTCAGGATTTATCTGGGCCGCCGCCTCGATCGGCCTTGTGACCGCGTTCTACGTGATCGGCAGCCTGTTTCGAAAGACGCGGCAGGCCTTCGAGGACGAGAGCATCGGTGCCCTGTCCGGCGGCAAACTCGCATTCCAGGCGTTAGTGGAGGTTCCCTTCGGAACGGTCTTGCTGGAGGAGATCGCCTTCCGCGCCGTGTTGTTCTCGATGCTCGCCCGACGGTTTGGGGTGGTCTGGGCGATCGTCATCTCTTCTGTGCTCTTCGGAATCTGGCACGTCCTACCGAGTATTGGGACACACGAGCGGAACCCCGCACTGGGCTCGGTGGTGGGCACCGGTCTTCGGGCGAACATCCTCACCGTGACAGGAAGCGTCCTTGTGACTGCTGTGGCGGGTGGGATTTTTGCGCTGATGCGCATCGTCTCGGGGAGCGTGATCGCACCGATGGGCCTGCATTGGGCTACCAACGGACTGGGCTATGGCTTTAGTTGGGTGATTCTTCGGGGTCGTCGGTGGCGCAGAAAGACGTAATGTGGACGTGTCCCGCGTGATCGCAGCCTGATCGAAGTATCGAAGGAGTGGGGGTGAATGACACCGATGGCATTTAGGCCATACGATGGCGATCACCTTCCCCACGGTGGTGTCGATGACCTCACTGACAACAGGAACGACGAGCCACCCCGCAATGGGGTGGCCGCGAAGGAGCGCCCCATGGATGCTGTCCGCCTCGACAACGAAGCGGCAGGAAGCAGCTTGAGCGAACGCGATCGTCGGATCCTGGAGTTCGAGCGGCAGTGGTGGAAGTACGCCGGAGCCAAGGAACAAGCCATCCGTGATCTATTCGACATGAGCGCCACGCGGTACTACCAGATCATCAACTCACTGATCGACAATCCTGAGGCTCTGGCCTTCGACCCGATGCTGGTCAAGCGCCTTCGTCGGATGCGCGCGGCCCGTCAGCGTGCCCGCTCGGCACGCCGGCTCGGCGTCGAGGTCACCGGTCGCTAGAGGCGCGTGCGCGTCGTCTCCCGCTCGTTCACGGCCGCGCTCGCGGTCGTTCTCACCTGTGCTTTCTCGATAACTACCACGACGTTCACGGCGCCAACGGCCTCAGCGGCTGAGCGCGACATCGTGGTCTGGGTACCCAAGGGCTACAAGAAGGCGACTCGCGCTGCTTTTCCCGCCGAAGTCGATGGGCACCGGATCCGAGTGCTTGTCCGCGCAATGGCCGACATCGACCAGCGCCTGCTCGAAGGTGATCCGCAGGACTCGCCCGACCTCATCTTGATCGATGCTGCAAGAACCGGCGAGCTTGCCGGCGCGGCTCTCCTTGCTCCGATCGAGTTGAAGCGAGGGACGCAGCGTGCGCTGTCCGAACCGGGACTCAACGGCTTTCGCTACGGCTTCAACGTGTACGGCGTACCCATGCAAGTACGCAACGTCGCTCTTGTGACGAACGCCGACCTCGTTCCGGAAGCGCCAAAGACTTTCCGCAAACTGCGCCGCACAGCGGAAGATCTGAAGCGCGACGGAAAGATCACCGTGCCGCTGGCGCTCGGCCAGGAGCCAACCGACCCGGCTTCGCAGGCGCTCTATCCACTCTTCGCTGGACTGGGTGGATTCGTCTTCGGCACCAACGCCGGTGGCAGCGTCGATCCGACGAAGGTGGGCATCAACAACTCGACATTCCGGGAGAACTCCAAGCGCATCGACACCTGGAACGCCACGGGTCTGATCGATTCTTCCATCACCACCGAGCAGGCTCGAGATGCGTTCCTTTCCGGCCAATCGCCGTTCTGGATCGCCAGCCCCGATGACATCGGCGTACTTACCGGGGTTGATTTCCGCTACCGGATCTCCGCCGTTCCGCGGATCGCGAAAGGACAGCAGACCTCACCGCTGGTCCAAAGCACCGGCCTCGCGGTGACCACCTTCGCCCGCCAGCACGATGTCCTCGAAGAAGCCCGAGCCTTGGTGCAAGAGATCGCCCCGGGAGCCAGAGCACAGCGCGCGTTCTACGAGTCGTCGCCTCTAGTGGGGCTGCCGGCGAATGAGAACACGGCCGCGAATATCTCCAATCGTCAGTTGATTGCGTTCGGTGCAGCGGGCAGCACTGGGATCGCCTACCCCAACATCGAGCAATGGTCCCGGGCCCAGGTGGCCCTGGTCGGCGCCTGGCGGCAGAGCACTCGTGGGGTGAACGCCATCCCCCCAGCGGTGCCAGCGGCCGAGGCGTTTGCCGCCGCTCGGTCGGCCGTCCGGCAGGGCTCGGCCTAGCACCACTCATCCGTCGCCTTTCGGAGCCGGGGCAATTTGCACTCTCCGGGGGTGAGTGCTAACTTCTCCCTTAGCACTCGACACCCGAGAGTGACAACTTTCCACTCGGACGTTCCGGAGGAACAGACCCCCATGTCAAAGATGATTGCATTCGACGAGGAGGCCCGGCGGTCTCTCGAGCGCGGCATGAACGTGCTCGCCGACGCCGTGAAGGTCACCCTGGGCCCCAAGGGCCGAAACGTCGTTCTCGAGAAGAAGTGGGGCGCCCCCACCATCACGAACGACGGTGTTTCCATCGCCAAGGAGATCGATCTCGAGGACCCCTACGAGAAGATCGGCGCCGAGCTCGTCAAGGAGGTCGCGAAGAAGACCGACGACGTAGCAGGCGACGGCACCACCACCGCGACCGTTCTCGCTCAAGCGCTCGTGCGCGAGGGCCTGCGCAACGTCGCTGCCGGTGCGAACCCGATGGGTCTCAAGCGCGGCATCGAAAAGGCCGTCGACGTCGTCGCTGAGGAACTCCTCTCGATGGCGAAGGACGTTGAGACCAAGGAGCAGATCGCTTCCACCGCGGCCATCTCCGCCGGTGGCGACGCCGAGGTCGGCGAGCTCATCGCTGAGGCGATGGACAAGGTCGGCAAGGAAGGCGTCATCACCGTCGAAGAGAGCCAGACCTTCGGACTCGAGCTGGAGCTCACCGAGGGCATGCGCTTCGACAAGGGCTACATCTCCCCGTACTTCGTCACCGATGCCGAGCGCATGGAGACCGAACTCGAGGATCCGTACGTCCTGATCGTCAACTCCAAGATCTCCTCGGTGAAGGACCTGGTTCCGGTTCTCGAGAAGGTCATGCAGTCCGGCAAGCCGCTAATGATCATCGCCGAGGATCTCGAGGGTGAAGCCCTCGCGACCCTGGTCGTGAACAAGATCCGCGGCACCTTCCGCTCGGTAGCCGTCAAGGCTCCGGGCTTCGGCGATCGTCGCAAGGCCATGTTGCAGGACATCGCGATCCTGACCGGCGGCCAGGTCATCTCCGAAGAGGTCGGTCTCAAGCTCGAGAACGCCACGCTCGACCTGCTCGGTCGTGCGCGCAAGGTGGTCGTCACCAAGGACGAGACCACCATCGTTGAGGGTGCCGGTGACGCCGACCAGATCCAGGGACGCGTCAACCAGATCCGCACCGAGATCGACAACTCCGATAGCGATTACGACCGCGAGAAGCTGCAGGAGCGCCTGGCCAAGTTGGCCGGCGGCGTCGCAGTCATCAAGGTTGGTGCCGCTACCGAGGTCGAGCTCAAGGAGCGCAAGCACCGCATCGAGGACGCCGTTCGCAACGCGAAGGCCGCCGTCGAAGAAGGCATCGTCGCCGGTGGTGGCGTCGCC
>Ga0255757_10005625_pt1 | contig 11049 bp, 9 predicted proteins | sample 071ome_27_FD_179957 | JGI IMG/M metagenome (GOLD analysis project Ga0255757, IMG submission 179957) | Coastal salt marsh microbial communities from the Groves Creek Marsh, Skidaway Island, Georgia - 071409AT metaG (version 2) | ecosystem: Environmental > Aquatic > Marine > Intertidal zone > Salt...
GAATCGGGCGTGTGCGCTTGGAGTCGGGTTATTTCCTGCTGCCCGTCTAGAGCTTGCTGGAACGGTAGATTTTTGGTTGAGAGACATGCCGGCTATTGATGCAGAGGAGAAATTCCTGGCTCTTCTTCAGAAAAGTCGGGTTGAGGACTCAATATCCAGAGGGGCGGCAATTGGTCCACATAAATCTGATCTGGAAGTTCAATTCATAGAGCGAGAGACTCCAGCCCGGGAGTGTTCAACTGGAGAGCAGAAGGCATTACTACTAAGCATTACACTCGCTTATGCCAGGCTTCAAACTTTAGAAAAAGGTTTTCCCCCAATTCTCCTTCTAGACGAGGTCATAGCGCATCTGGACCACAAGCATAGGGAAGGACTTTTTGAGGAGCTCCTTGGTTTAGGGACGCAAGCATGGATGACAGGAACAGAGTGCAATTTGTTTTCATCGCTGAGGGATTTCGCTCAGCATTTTGTTGTGACTGGTGCTTCATTAGAGCCAGCTCACTAAAGAGGCGTGATATCAAATGACAACACCAACACCAGACTTACCTGTTGAGCCAGAGCAGAAAGGCTCTGAAGACGAATATGGCGCTGACTCAATACAGGTTTTAAGAGGGCTCGATGCTGTTCGAAAGCGTCCTGGCATGTATATCGGCGATACTGACGACGGGTCCGGTCTGCATCATATGGTCTATGAGGTAGTGGATAACGCTATCGATGAGGCGCTGGCAGGAGTCTGTGATCGAGTAGAGGTCACATTAAATGGCGATGGTTCAGTATCCATTAAAGATAATGGACGCGGCATTCCTACCGATGTCCATGAAGAGGAGGGTGTTTCTGCCGCGGAGGTAATAATGACCCACCTGCATGCTGGTGGAAAGTTTGATCAAAGTTCTTATAAAGTATCCGGGGGTTTGCACGGGGTAGGAGTTTCCGTGGTTAATGCCTTATCGGATTGGTTAGAGTTGCGGATCTGGCGGGGCGGTGCTGAGTGGGGTATGAGGTTCGAGAACGGAGTTGCGCAGGCTCCACTTGAGCGCCTTGGGAATTGGGATGGTGCAACGGGAAGCCAAGTTACGTTTTCTGCATCTCCGGAAATTTTCTCAAAGGTAGAGTTTGACTTTACAAAATTGGAGCATCGTTTGCGGGAACTGGCGTTCCTAAATTCGGGGATCGCGCTGGTCATCAATGATTTAAGGGGGGTCGAGCCCCGTTCCATTGAGATGTGTTATCAAGGAGGGCTCCAAGAATTTGTAAACTACTTAAATCGCGGCAAGACGTCATTTTTTGAAACCCCGATTTCGATCAAGGGTGAACAAGAGGGAGTCACTGTTGAAGTGTCGTTAGAATGGTCAGATAGCTACCATGAGTCGGTTCTTTGTTTTACCAATACAATTCCTCAGAGTGATGGTGGCACGCACTTAGCGGGGTTTAGAGCAGCTTTGACTCGGACGATTAACTCATATGCAAATGAGTCAGGAGTGGCTCGGAAAGAGAAGGTCAATCTTACAGGGGAGGACATGCGTGAAGGGATGACAGCGGTTCTCTCGGTTATGGTACCAGATCCAAAATTTTCGTCTCAAACAAAAGATAAATTGGTTTCATCTGAGGTTCGTCCCGCAGTTGAGAGCCTCGTTGGTGAAAAGCTGAGCCAATGGTTCGAAGAGCATCCGGGAGACGCAAAAAAGATTGTTGCGAAGGTAGTTGAAGCGGCGGCGGCCCGTGAAGCAGCCCGTAAGGCACGGGAATTAACACGTCGCAAAGGGGCTTTGGATATCTCCTCGCTCCCTGGAAAGCTTGCTGATTGTCAGGAACGAGATGCAACCCAAGCAGAGTTATTTATTGTGGAAGGTGATAGCGCGGGAGGTTCGGCCAAACAGGGGCGTGACCGCCGCACTCAGGCAATTCTTCCCCTCAGAGGAAAGATTCTAAACGTTGAGAGAGCCCGCTTCGATAAAATGCTTTCCTCTGCAGAGATCGGTACACTAATAGCGGCACTTGGGACGGGTATCGGCCGCGAAGATTTTGATATTGAAAAAATTCGTTATCATAAAATTATTATCATGACTGATGCTGACGTAGATGGCAGTCATATAAGAACTCTTCTATTAACATTCTTTTTTCGTCAAATGCCTGAGGTGGTTGAACGAGGGTATCTCTATATCGCCCAACCGCCCCTTTATCGGGCAAAAAGGGGTAATGAGGAAGTTTATCTCAAAGATGATTCTCGGATGGAAGATTATCTCATTCAAGTTGGCGTCCGTGATTGCATCTTGGAAGTCGGCGATGGGGCGGAGATCGCTGGATCCGATCTTCATGAAACTGTACGGGAAGCTATTCGTGCCCGAGATCTTATGAAACCTATATTACAAAGACTATCTAATCCGATGGTAGCCGAGCAGGCCGCTATTTTGGGTACATTCAACCAGAGTTTGCTAGAGGATAGTGACACGGCAAGTCAAGTAGCGAATGCACTGGCGCGGAGGCTTGATGGTTTGTCGTTGGAGTCTGAGCGAGGTTGGGCGGTTCGGATTATTGATGGGGGGGGACTAGAGTTTTCAAGAACTTTAAGGGGTGTGAAAGAAACTCATGTGATTGATGGGACTTTGGTCTCAAGTTTTGAGGCGCGCCGATTGGATGAAATGACTCCTAGATTACAAGAGATCTACGGCCGCCCAGCTGTGTTAAATATAAAGGAGGCCTCGGAGCGAATAATTGGACCCCTGAGCCTAGCAGAAGCCATTTTGCGTGCGGGTCGAAAGGGGATATCTGTGCAGCGTTATAAAGGATTAGGAGAAATGAACCCTGATCAATTATGGGAAACGACGCTAAACCCAGACGATCGATCCTTGCTTCAAGTGCGTATCGACCACCGGGATGACGCGGAAGAAGTTTTTTCTACCCTGATGGGAGATGTTGTTGAGCCCAGAAGGGATTTTATCCATTCAAATGCTCTGAAGGTTGTAAACTTAGATATCTAGCTGAGACGTTCTCCTAATTATGGCGCATTTTAAGAATTGATGGGCTTAAATCTAATTCGCGGCTTTTTTTTGGCCGGAATATGGGCGATCTTGGCGATTTTCCTGGTCGTGATTTGGTGTGCGTGGACACTACCAAAACCTGATACTGCTCTGTCGCCCTCTCGGTCGCCAAGTATCACAATTCTCGGCAAAGATGGCACTGTTCTTGCGGCTTATGGGGATCTGTACGCAGAGAGACTTGATTTTGACGACGTTCCCCCTTTTCTCGTTCAGGCGATTCTAGCAACTGAAGATCGAAGATTTTTTGACCATTCGGGCATCGATTTAGTTGGGATAATTCGTGCTGCTTGGGTTAATTTTAGGGCCAGGGGCATTCGACAGGGGGGTAGCACTCTTACCCAACAGATAGCAAAAAATTTATTTTTGACTAGGGAAAGATCTTTTAAGCGGAAAATCCAAGAGGCTTTATTAGCCTTTTGGCTAGAGGCAAAATTCGATAAAAAGCAGCTTTTCACTATTTATCTAAACAGAATGTATCTTGGTTCCGGTACCTATGGAGTCTCTGCAGCTTCTCGGCGTTATTTTGGCATTCCGGCATCAGCCATAAATTTTCGGCAAGCTTCGGTTTTGGCTGGCCTTCTAAAGGCGCCCTCCCGTTATTCTCCGATTAGGGATAAGGCAGCGGCGATTCGGCGTGGAGACCAAGTTATCAAAAATATGGTGACGCAAGGTTTTATATCTCCATCTTATGCAGCCTTGGTTAAGAGACAAACATTGGCCTTGGTGCCGCAAAAAGGTTCTCAATTTAGATATTTTGTTGATTGGGTGGTTGACAGAACATCTGGTTTTATTGGTCGTCCAGATAGTGATCTGATTGTTCGCACGACCTTAGATCCCCAACTCCAGTCGATTGCAGGAAGGGCTGTCAGAAAAAATTTAGACAGAACGGTCCTCATAAGGGGGGGAACACAAGCGGCATTGGTAACCTTGGATAAAGGGGGTGCAATCCGAGCTCTCGTTGGAGGAGTCAATTACAAAACCTCTCAATTCAATCGGGTGACGCAGGCCCTCCGGCAGCCAGGATCCGCTTTCAAGGTTTTTGTATATTTAGCCGCTCTGGAGGAAGGTTTCGAGCCCGAAGACGTTTTACAGGATGGTCCTATAAAAATCGACGGATGGGAGCCAAGAAATTATGATGGAAAGTTCAGAGGCGACGTCACTTTGATAGACGCCGTGTCTGGTTCATTAAATTCTGTTGCGGTGAAGCTTTCCGAGACCATTGGGCGGGAAAAAGTTATAGCGATGGCTCAAAGATTGGGGATAACCACTCCGCTTAAATCCCATCCGAGCCTCGCCTTGGGAGTAAACGAAGTCACTTTGTTGGAACTAACCTCTGCTTATGCCGTATTGGCAAATCAGGGATTAAACGCATGGCCTTACGGTATTACTGAGATACGAGATACTCAAGGCAGCATTTTGTATCGACGTGTGGGGTCAGTAGGGCGTCTTCTTGAGACGCAGGTGGTCGATCGCATGGTGACAATGTTGCGTAAAACGGTTGTTTCCGGCACCGGAAGAGCAGCGCAAATATCAAGACGGGCTGCTGGGAAAACAGGGACCAGTCAAGACTTTAGGGATGCCTGGTTTCTTGGCTTTACTGATGGGTTGACTACCGGTGTATGGGTCGGAAATGACAAGGGCCGGCCAATGAAAAGGTTAACAGGTGGATCTATTCCCGCAAAAATCTGGCGGGACCTTATGAAAGAGGGAGTCTCCCGGTGATTATACGTAGCCGGTTTTTCTGTACAAAAAATCCATATTTCGGCGAGAAATGATGTTCAATTTTCCCTCTCAAGGTCCCACTTCTCTTGCGATGCCGCTTTTCTTGCTTATGGCTGTGGGTATCCTTTGGGGCCTGTTTTTCTCTCTGATTAAGCTTGCAGTTTCCGGGGGTATTCACCCAGTAAATTATGTATTTTGGTTTACCCTAATTTCGGGTGGACTTTTAGTGAGTGTTTGCCTTATCAGGAGGAAAAAGTTCTCTTTATCCCGTGAACACCTCTCTTACTATTTCAAGATAGGGCTTATAAGGTTTTCCATCGCCAACATTTTTTTCTATGCGGCTCAGGGTAAGCTCCCTGTCGGTGTGGCAGCTGTAATAATGGCGTTCACTCCAATTTTCACTTATTCGATAAGCCTATTATTGAGGGTCGAATCGTTTATTTGGCTCCGCGTGTTAGGGATAATTCTTGGGGTAATTGGGGTAATGCTGATTGTAATTCCTCGTGCAAGTCTCCCTGATGCTTCTCTTACCCCATATGTATTTATTTGTTTTGGAGCCCCCCTTTTGCATGCGTTGGGTTATGTATTGCTGTCGGAGAAATCTCGTCCTAAGAACGTAGATTCAATGATGATCGCTGGTGGTACACTCCTGGCCGCCTCTTTTTCATCTTTTTTCATCGCCCTTCTATGGGTCGAATGGGATTTTATCTTTACCAATTTCGATGTGCCGACAATGGCCATGCTGACACACGCAATTCTTGCGGCTCTGAATTTCTTTATGATTTTTGAATTAATCCGAATTTCTGGACCAACTTTCATGAGCCAATCAAGCAACTTGGCACTTGGCTTTGGAGTCTTTTTTGGCTGGCTGATCTTTGGCGAATTACCTAGTCATTGGGTTTGGGGCGCAATCACATTAATTTTAATCGGTGTGGCCCTGGTTAACACTCGGCATAAAGAGCCTTAGACCTTAATCAAACCACGAGACGATCCGATCTTCAGGTTGGAGGTTGTCGTCTTCCGAAACGGTTTTTCCCTGAATCGATATACCGGCTTGATGCACTGTTTCTTTGTTGCCGGAGATGAGAGGATGCCACCACGCTAAATCTTTTCCTTCGGCTAAAAGTCTGTAGGCACAACTTTTAGGCATCCATTTTAATTGAGAGATATTTTTGGGTGTTAGGCGCACACAATCCGGCACTATTTCGTGTCTCGTGTCATATTTCTTGCATTTGCATCTTTGGTTATCCAGCAGTCGGCAAGCAATGTCCGTTAGAGCTATATCGCCGGTTTCCTCGTCCTCGAGCTTGACTAAACAACAGCGGCCACAGCCGTCACACAGTGACTCCCATTCGTCTTGCGACATTTGTGGAAGTGTTTTTGTTTGCCAGAAATTTAACTTTTTATTTGCCATTGGAGGCTCTTATGTGTTCTCGAAGCACCGCTGCCAATTTGGATGGTTGGGTTTGATGGGAAAAATGGGTGAGGTAACTTCCTTGCGTGTCCATCAAAAAAATAATTGAGGAGTGATCGATCAAATAATTGTTAGTCGGTTTATTTTTTTCTTCATCATTTTTTCTAAAATAAACACGAAAGGATTTGGCAGCATTCTTGATTTGAGCGGTTGTACCGGTCATGCCTAGAATGGAAGGATGAAAATTTGAGAGATACTCCTTGAGATGGGAAGATGTATCTCGTTTCGGGTCTACAGTTATGAATAAAGGTTGGATTAATCTATTTGTAGTGTCGATCTCCTCAAGGGCCGAGCTCATAACCTGCAAACCGGTAGGGCAGACATCAGGACAGGACGTATAGCCAAAATAGATAAGCATCAGCCGGCCCTGGAAATCGGCGTCTGTTCGGAGCTGATCGTAATGATCGGTAAGCTTGAATGGGCCACCAATTTTTGCAATCCCAGTACTCCCACGAGTTAGGTTCCCAACTTTCAAAAAACCGAATTGGGTGGCGATCAGGACACCTACAATGCACAAAGAAATAAAAATCGCTAGGTAACGCAGGATTTTAACGCTCATGAGGAGGTTGGGCTTTCCTATCAAAATTATTACTTACTAAATATAATCTGCCTCTCCCCAAACTCCAATAATTTACCAATGAGGCCACGAATATTTATTCTCGGTTAACGTTCATAATGCCACCACTAAATTGGCATGCCCCCGAACCTCTGAATGACCTACTTACTTGGCTGGCGTGCTGATCAGAGGAAGTCATTTGATTTCTGCGCTTATTAATTATTCCAAAGTATAGGTAGTTTTTACGAGAACCTAGTTTTTCCTGTTGCGGATACATTAATACTGAAAAGGCACTAAATTTTTTAATAGCCTTGTTGTTTGATCTAGATTGTTGGAATTACCTGCACTCGCATCTAATGTCTATCGGATACGTTTTCAGTGGCGCCTGGTGATCGGAGATGATCAAAGTAAAAAATAGGCTGTCAGAAGCAAGTTTTATTTAGAAAACATCATTCACCGATTTGTAAGAGCAGACCCTGACGACGTGCAATTCGAAAGGTACCCAGGAATATAAAAAACCCGGCAGCTAAAAAGACTGCATTAAGCATTAGTGCGTTATAAAAAAGGCCTAGATCGAATCTGTTCTCTGCGAGCGCTATTCTCATCCCTTCAAAAACATGTGAGGAGGGTAAAGCGTGCGCTAAAAACTGTAGCCAATCTGGCAAAGTAGAGATCGGATAATAGATACCGCTAATCGGCGCGATAAGAAAAATTCCCACCCAAGCAAGGCTCTCTGCTCCAAGTCCGTATCGTAAGACAAGCGCTGAGACGCCCAAACCAACGGCTGCACCGAAGATCAAGAGATTTGAAAAAAAAGCCACAAGTGTAAAACCCATTTCAAATATTGAAAATTGGTAAAGTGGAATTGCTAATAACGCTGCTGGAAGCACCCCTATCAAGGTCCTAAAAAGACTGATTATGATCAGTGCTGCGGCCCACTCGTGGGTTCTTAACGGGCTTGCGCACAACTGAGCTAAATTTCTAGACCACATTTCCTCTAAAAACGAAACAGCAACTCCGATATTGCTACGGAATAACACGTCCCAGAGTAGTACCGCAGCAATTAGTACCCCCCCGGCTCTGAGGATGACTGAGGACGAATTTAATAGAAATTCGGTCATAAAACCCCACAAAATCATTTGCATAATTGGCCAGTATGCTAGTTCAATGATCCGGACCCATCCGCTTTGCAAAAGGTATAAGTATCGCCTAATCATTGCCGCGACCCTTAAAGGTGAAAAGCTCCTGTCTGCTCTTTGCTCCGCTTTCGGGGCCGCTAGCCTAGGGATTCTTGGTATGCTTTTATCTTCATTCATTTATTGTGCCCCATCCGGCGATCTAGCAATTTCTAGAAAGACTTGTTCTAGGTTTTGACGGCTGTATTTTTCTATGAGGCTAAATGGACTTCCATGGTCAATCATAGAACCAGATTTGAGCATCAAAACATTTTCACATACTCGTTCGACCTCGGTCATATTGTGCGAAGCAAGAATGATGGTTGCTCCAGTCAGGTCACGGTAGGCTTTGAGATATTCTCTAACCCAGTCTGCTGTATCGGGATCTAAGGATGCTGTTGGTTCGTCAAGTAATAAGAGGCACGGTGCATTTATTAGCGCCTTTGCTAGACCAACCCTAGTCGCTTGACCCGAGGATAGTTTTCCTGTCGGGCGATCAATAATGTTCTCGAGATGAAGCTCATCGCAAAGTTGCTCAATACGACGCTTCGGCTCTCGAAGGCCATAGAGGCTGGCGAATACATCCAAATTTTGTCGTACCGTCAAGCGCTTCGGCAAGTCGACATAGGGAGAACCGAAATTCATCTTGGGCGTTACCGTCTTCCTTTGCTCTGGCATTTGTTTTCCTAAAAGATGGATGGTTCCGCTGGTTGGGGTCAATAACCCGAGAAGCATTGAAATGATGGTGGTTTTTCCGGCACCGTTACCGCCGAGTAAAGCCGTAATGGAACCGGTTTCAATTTCGAATGATAGGTCCTGTACGGCAGTCGTATTGCCATAAATCTTGGATAGTTTAGATACTTTTACTGCTAACGAAGACATTTATTTGGATATCGTGATGAGCATCTTTGATTAATAGCAAGACCTGGACATTTGATCATTTGTTGTGGTTGGGTGCTACTGATTTAATATCAGAAAAGCATTCTTGTGCGTAACGTAGAAAAAAATAATATTTTGACGGGACTAGGCGGTTTAGGCCGTGCACAGCTCCGGACGCTCGGGGTTATTCGCTGGGTTGCGATCGCTGGCCAAACAGTCACTTTGTTGGTGGTTCACTATGTCTTTAAATTTGACTTGCCTCTTGAGTTGGCGCTTCTAACCGTCGGAGTCTCGGCTTTTGCGAACATCATATTCATCAGCCGGGCCGGGCGAGGCAACATTGGTGAACCAAATGTGGCAGCGATCTTTGGATTTGATTTAATCCAACTATCCGCATTGCTGTATCTCACTGGCGGATTGCAAAATCCCTTCGCGTTCCTATTGTTGGCTCCAGTCACGGTGTCGGCAGCAATTTTATCGCGTGGCAGCGTTATTCTTCTCAGCGGTTTGGCGATTTCGGCCGTAACAATACTCACGATTTGGCACCTCCCATTACCTTGGGTGGGAACTATCGAGCCGTTCCCGCCCATTTACATGTTAGGTGTCTGGGTATCGTTGGGAATTGGGGTTCTGTTTTTTGCTATCTATACCTATCGTGTGGCGACGGAAGCGAGGCAGCTTTCTCAGGCTCTGAACGCGACACAGATGGCATTGGCAAGAGAGCAGCAGGTGTCAGCGGTGGGGATGATCGCAGCCGCCGCAGCCCATGAGTTAGGGAGTCCACTGGGTACAATCGATGTCGCTGTTAATGAAATTGCGCGCGAGCTTCCTAAAGATAGCCCTTTTTCCGAGGATATCGAATTACTCGTTAGTGAAATACACCGGTGTCGAGATATTCTAGCAGCTTTGGCTAGGAAGCCTGAGTTTGACCGGGTCGCTTTCTCAAAAGTACCACTTAGCGCAGTTGTTGAGCAATCTAGCAACCTCCATCGGAGAGAAGAGATAGAATTGTGCTTCTTGATTTTACCTCCTGAAAACCGTGATATTCGTGAGCCCCAAATCAAGCCGGCACCAGAAATTCTGCATGGTCTTGGCAACCTTGTACAGAACGCAATCCAATTTGCTAAAAAGCAAGTAACTATAGAGACATTATGGGATCGTGAGAGAGTGACTGTCCGAATATACGATGATGGACCTGGCTTCCCGCAATTTATAATAGACCGTGCAGGTGAGCCTTATATTTCTGGTCGTAATCAGGCAGGAGGGCAAATGGGATTAGGAATATTTATTGCACAGACCCTTTTAGAACGGACTGGGGCTTCACTCTCGTATCGCAATAGCCCCTCCGGGGGTGCTCAGGTTACTATAACTTGGCGACAAGAATTTCTTGAAAACATCGGTACCACTCTCGCTCATGGACAATTTTGATGAATTTCTCGAAGGGTTCCGAGAATGTCGCTAATAGAAACCTTCTTATCGTGGACGATGATGCGCCCTTCCGAGAACGGCTGGCCAAGGCGATGCGAGGACGAGGGTTTGAAGTAGATACGGCTGATTCAGTGCAATCTGGTATAGAAATGATAATGAAAACCAACCCCGGTTTTGCCGTGTTTGATTTGCGCCTAAGGGATGGAAGTGGGCTAGATTTGGTTGCTTGTATTCAAGAGCATGTAGAGGGAGCGCGTGTAATTATTCTCACTGGCTATGGTAATATCGCGACGGCTGTGGCTGCAGTAAAAGCTGGAGCGGTTGATTATCTCGCTAAGCCCATTGATGCGGACCAGGTAGAGGCAGCCTTGTTAGTAAAAGGAGATAGATTGCCTCCCCCTCCAAAGAATCCGATGTCGGCCGATCGAGTAAGGTGGGAGCATATTCAGCGCGTTTATGAGCAATGCAATCGTAATGTATCTGAAACCGCCCGCAAATTGAATATGCACAGACGGACTTTACAACGTATTCTTGCTAAACGAGCCCCTAGGGAGGTAAATCTTTGATGGAATTAGTTGCTGATTTTTAAGAAGAACAAATAGAAGTGCAGGAACGACCAGAACATTGGACCTTTGGACCGGAACAATGTCCAATTTTAGTCAGCGGAGCGGAAAGACTTCTCATTTATCTGCCATTTTTCTTAAACGGATGGCCCTTTAAACACTGTGAATTTAATCCCCAGGCTGAAGTCAATATAGAAATCTTGGGTGGAGCTGA
>Ga0255757_10005646_pt1 | contig 11023 bp, 7 predicted proteins | sample 071ome_27_FD_179957 | JGI IMG/M metagenome (GOLD analysis project Ga0255757, IMG submission 179957) | Coastal salt marsh microbial communities from the Groves Creek Marsh, Skidaway Island, Georgia - 071409AT metaG (version 2) | ecosystem: Environmental > Aquatic > Marine > Intertidal zone > Salt...
TGGATTAACCAATTACCCGCCTCTGAAAACACGGACCCATTAATCGAGACTTTAGTTAATAAAGTCCATAAGTCTGATCCCCAGGGAGCACTTACTTGGGCTAAAACGATCTCCAATCCTAGTCGGCGAAAACACATGGTGGAAAAAGTGGAAAAAGTTCTTCGCAAACTGGAAGATTCAGAGAAAAAGACGGACTGATGGAGGAATGCGGTTTGCTTGCCTGATTAAAATCTACTTTTTCGGATTTTTTTTGGTCGAATGAAAAACTAAACAAACTGGGTTTGGTGCCTGGGTGATCGATCCCCTTTGATAAGTGAGGAGTCCCGTGCCTGAATCAATTTTATGACCAGTAACTGTATGTGAATCCTGACCCGCGGCAAGCAACCACATTCCATTAGGTGTAAGATTTATATTCCTTGGGAAAGCACCGCGTATTGGCTGGACTTGTGTGCGGGTGAGTTGACGCTGCTCATTTTTTCTAAAAACCGATACTGAATCATGCCCGCGATTGGATGAATAAACCCAGCGACCATTCGGGTGAGCTAATATTTCTGCAGCAGAATTAAATGATTCTCTGTTTTTAATTTCATTGTCAAGGGTCGGAGTGTTGGAAACTGGAAATGCCTGTCCTGATATTTTATTCCATGAAAAAGTGGAGATTGTGAGGTTAAGTTCGTTAAGCAGAAAAATCCATCTTCCGTCGGTGGAAAATCTCATATGACGGGGACCACCTCCTGGAACAGATTGAACCGTTCCATGGGATGCAATTTTGGTTTCATCGACTTGATAAATGACAATTTGATCAAGACCCAGATCGGGTACCAAGGCAAAGTTACCGCATGGAGAAAATCCACACCAATGAGGGTGAGGATTACTCTGTCTACTTTTAATTACGCCAGAAGACCCATTATGCTCGGTGATGGTTGGTCGACCAAGCATACCTCTTCCATCCAAAGGGAAAAAAGCAACAGAGCCCCCGCTGTATTGTGCGGTGAGTAAAAAATTACCATCTGGATGAATGGCAATATGACAACCCATACCATCAGGGCAATTCATCCGGGTAAACTCAACCAGTTCAAACGGATGGACAATTCTATATCCAATCACCCCAGCACCATTTCGCCACCGGCAGACGGTATAGATTTTTTCGCCATCAGGATGGATTGCCAAAAAGTTTGGTGATTGAACCTCAGCGACCCGCTCTGGGTGCGAAAACTCACCACTCTTTTGATCGAAAAAAGTATGGTAGATGCCATCCGCAGATGGCCCATTTGTTCCGATAAATACAGAGATTTTTTCAGCCGATAAGAACGGGATAAAAGAAAGTGACGCGAAAATTATAAGAAATTTTTTCTGACTCATTTGATAAATGAAACTTTTGCATGCCCTCATTGTCGATTTTTTTACAAACGATTATGAGAAATTCAAACGATCTAGAATCAGAAAGTGAGAAATAAATCTTACGAAATCTTGTGTCTTTTCTGAATTTTGGATTGATGATCCTGAATTTTCAACAAAAGGTGTTTGGGTGATTTGTAAAAATTTTAAGGACAAAGAAAGGATGAGAAAAGCTGGCCGCTCGGCGGCCGCAGTTTTGGATAGGTTGTGTGCCTTTGTTCAACCCGGAATGAGTACTCTGGAAATTGATGAGGAAGGCGGTCGGATTATGGCTGAACTTGGTGTGAAAAGTGCCTGCAAAGGATACCGGTCGGGGCATCGTATTTTTCCTTCATTCACATGCCTTTCGGTAAATGAAGAAGTGGTTCATGGAATTGGAGTGAAGCAAAAAATCCTCAAGAACGGGGATGTTATCTCCGTTGATGTGTGCATTCGTGAAGAAGGTTTTATCGGTGATAACTGCCGGACGATTGCAGTGGGTCAGGTCAGTCAGGAGGTTGAGGAATTACTTCGGGTGACCGAGGAATCCCTCTACCTAGGGCTCGTTCAAGCCCTGCACAAAAGAAGGGTGGGCGATGTGTCTGAAGCTGTTCAGAAGCATGTGGAGGCTGCCGGCTTTGCTGTGATCACCAACTTTGTTGGTCATGGGGTGGGGCGCTCCCTTCATGAGGATCCGCAGATTCCCAATTTTGGCAAGGCGGGTAATGGACATCAATTCCGCAAGGGAATGGCAATTTGCATTGAGCCGATGGTAAATATGAAAAATTCACAAATTCGCATGGCCAAAGATGGCTGGACTGCATTGGCGGTGGATGGAATGCCATCAGCCCATTTCGAGCACACTTTATTGGTAGACGAAGAAATGCCCGAAATTCTTACTCTTCCTGAGAGTGCTGCTGATTCAGTAAGCTTTTTGGAAGAAAAACTTGGGAAAATTTCGTCCTTTTCTGCTGCCTGAATGTAATTTTAGGATGCTAAAAACAATCGCCGACAGCGTATTTTCATTTGATATCGAATGGATTCCTGATCCTAAATCAGCGGAGATTCTGCATGGGGCGGAGCCAAGTAATGGCCCTGGAAAAAAGGCTGCTGAATCTTTTGAAGCCTTGTGGGCTAGCTCCCGTAAAGAAGGTGATGCGGCAGATTCACAACCTTATCTTAAGACGATTTTATGTAGGATTGTATCCTTGGCCGGAATCCTTCGTGAAAGAATTCCAGGAGGAGGTATATCACTGAAGCTGATCTCATTGCCAACGGATCCCTCAGATTTTCAGAAGAGTGATGAAAAAGCCATGCTTACGAGTTTTTTAAAATCAGTTGGTCGCCGAAAACCTCAGCTTGTTGGATATAATTCAGCTCAGGCGGATGTTCCTATATTGGTACAACGGGCCATTGTGCTTGGTCTGCCTGGTTTTGGGTTTTCTGATCGTCCTAACAAACCTTGGGAAGGAGTGGATTATTTTGATGCCCGTAATTCAGACTATAACATAGATCTTGCTGATGCTATGGGACAGTTCAGGGATCGACCCACTTTGCACCAGGCAGCTACCCTTTCTGGGATTCCAGGAAAAATTGATGTTAGTGGCGATTCGGTTGCCCAAATGTGGTTGGATGAAAAACTTCCCGAGATTGTTGAGTACAACGAATTTGATGCCTTCACCACTCATTTGCTTTGGGCAAGGATTGCTCATTTTTCGGGACTTCTCTCAAGTGATGATTATCTCAAGGAACAGGATGCTGTGCGTGAGTTGATTCAGGCAGAGATTTCTAATGGGAGATCTCACCTTAAGCGCTTCTTGGATGAATGGAACCGTCTGCTTGAAATAACTGGTCAGAACTAAGAAACTTTTTAATCCGCTTAAGCGATCTTTTTATGCTTCATCGCTTTAACATTTTAATACTGAACGAAGGTTGCCCCCATCATCATACGCAATTAGAAAACAACTTATGACCAACTCTGAAATGGACGCTGAAAAAGCTCTCGAATCACTTTCGCAAACGCGTGAACGGTTATTGACCGAAATCAGGAAGGGGATTATCGGACAAGACGATGTAATCGAGCAATTGCTCATCAGCCTGCTAGCCCGCGGACATTGTCTCCTGACGGGTATTCCGGGACTGGGCAAGACCTTGTTGGTGAAAACGCTTTCCCAATGCCTCAGCCTTGGATTTAAACGCATTCAGTTCACTCCTGATCTGATGCCTGCCGATGTTGTCGGGTCAGAAGTGATTGATGAGGATCCGGCAACCGGTAAGCGTTCATTCCGGTTTGCTCCCGGACCTATCTTCTCTCAGGTTGTTCTGGCGGACGAAATCAACCGTACTCCCCCGAAAACTCAGGCCGCTCTTCTTGAGGCAATGGAGGAGCGTCAGGTAACCGTTGCCGGGCAGAGTCGTCCATTGGAGGCACCTTTTTTTGTTTTGGCTACCCAGAACCCGATTGAGTTGGAAGGTACCTATCCTTTACCCGAAGCCCAGCTAGATCGCTTTCTTCTCAATCCTGTTATACAATATCTAAGCGAAGCAGATGAGGTTGAGATGGTGGGTGAGACCACTGGTGTGGAACGTGAAACCCCCGAGCCAATCCTTTCCGGTGAGGAGATTGAAAGTTTGCAGGCGTTAACCCGTCAAGTGCCTGCTCCTCAACAGGTTATTTCCTATGCAGTGCGATTGGTTGCTGCATCGAGGCCAGAATCAAATTCCTGCGATGAATGGCTAAAGGCACGGGTCAAGTGGGGTGCGGGTTCTCGAGGTTCCCAGGCGTTGATCTTGGCTTCGAAGGCAAAGGCTCTTTTGGAAGGTCGACCAAATGCGTCGAGGGAAGATGTCCGCAACCTTGCAAAATCTGCTCTAAGACACCGAATTCTTCCCAGCTTTTTAGCGGAGTCTGAGGGGATCTCTGCGGACGATCTTATTGATTTCCTACTCGAAAAAGTTTCGGATTAATTAACAACAATTGTTTTAACTGATCTTTCTTGATGCTGGTTGAGGAGACAGATAACTCGTTGCTAGACCCAACTCGTCTGTGCCGCATTGACGATTTGTACCTTCTTGCAAAAATAGTGACCAGTGGAGTGCGCTCCGGCATGCACAGCAGTATGAGACAGGGGCGGGGAAATGAGTTTTTTCAATACCGCACCTACGAACCTGGTGAAGATCTAAAAAATGTGGACTGGCGTGTTTTTGCCAAGCGTAATGAACTGGTATCCAAAACCTACCAGGAAGACACCAACCTTAATGTTCTCATGGTTGTAGATGCCAGTGCATCAATGTCCTATGCTGGGAAGAATGCGGTTTGCTCAAAATTCCGTTACCTGCAAATGCTTTCTGCCTGTATCGCCTACTTGGCCATTAGGCAGGGGGATCGGGTTGGCTTGTTTGGCGGATCTGAGGATGCGGTGGATTGGGTTCGACCATTGGGGGGCCGTGCTGCACTTAATCGCCTACTGGTTAAAATAGGATCAATGAAGCCTGCGGGAAGAGATATTGGCATGCAAGCTTGGACAAGGTTTAATGCGGTTTTACCCAGAGATTCTATTGTGGTAGTTCTTTCAGACTTTCTCGACGGGGAGGATGAATGGAAAAGGCGTTTACAATTTGCTGCATCCGGAAGGTATGAATGTATATGCATGCAAATTCTAGATGATGATGAACTTGTTTTACCTGATTCAGATGCCCTGAGGTTTGTCGAGTTGGAGGGCAACGGCGAAGTTTCTGCATCACCGGAGTTAATCAGGAAGGATTATCAAATTAAAATGGAGCAATACCTGAAAGGATTGCAAAACATCATTTTACATGCCGGAGCAGATTACCAACTTTTAAAAACCGATCAAGAATTCGGGCATGCATTACGCCGTTTCCTTGGATTGCGTGCTCATTCATAATGATCGAGTTCGGTCAACCACTTGCTTTCTTGGGCGGATTGGCAGTTAGTTTGCCCATTGTTGCCCATATGGCATACCGCAGAGTTTCGGAAAAAAGACTTTTTCCAAGCCTGCGGTTTCTCACGCCTACTTCGATTCCACGAAGTGGGAAAAAAAGACCCAGCGATTGGCGTCTCCTTCTTTTACGTGTTTTACTTTTTGTGGTACTCGTGATGATTCTGGCTGACCCTTATTGGTCGGATGAAAAGGGGAAGGCATCTGCCCAAACCAACCGTGAGAAACGCATACACTTGGTTGATTGTTCAATCAGTATGTCTGGTTGGGGAGGATGGAGTCAGGTACAAGGTGAACTGTTTAATCAATGGAAAGATGATCGTGCAGATCATGGGATGATCGCCCATGGAGTTGACGGTTTAAAGGTCTGGAAAACAGGTACCCCCATTGATGAGCTCAAGAAAGGGCTCAATTTACTTCAACCAATTCACACACAGCATCAACCACAGGCTCTTTTAAACCGGTTGAAAAAATTATGGCGTGAAGAAAATGGGCCCAAAAAAGTCTTTGTTTACAGTGACTTTCAGGTGTCTGATTGGCAGTCTGTACAAGCTGATGTGATCGGCTTGGGAGCTGAATTAGTTTTCGTGCCAGTTGGCCATAATAATGGTCCTTGGCTTACCCGTCGTGGAAATCAGGCGGTGGTTGATGCAAGAGTAGTCCCTGGGGGATCAGGTAAGGTAAGGGTATGGGCAGTTGTCCGAAACTGGGATGCGAATGCAACTCCAGTAAGTTTGTCGATTTTTGCAGGTGGCGAAAGGAGGGAAAGAATTGATTTAGTTCTTCCTCCGCTTGGTTCTGAGCAGGCTCAATTTAATTTGCCTGCGGAAGATTTTGCTAGTGCATCCATTATTCTTGATGATAATGATTCCTGTTCCTGGGATAATAATCGGTCCCTCTGGGTAAGCCCCCCTCCAGCGAGGGGATTTGCGTTTCTTACCCGTTCTCCGATGAGACTTTCGGATCAGGCCGAAAAAGAGTTCTTACAGGCGGTAATGGAAAGCGTGGGGGATGGAGTATGGAACCGCTGGGCAGAGGTTAGTGATGGTGCACAGTTTGATTGTCTTTTGATTCCAGGTTTTTCTGACTGGTCGAACAAAGAAACAAATTCACTGCTCATTGATCATTTGCAGGGTGGCGGGACTGCTTTGCTTACTCCTGGCGAATCCTATGTCGGGATGAATCAGCTTTTGCGCGAGAGTAAACTGTTGGATTTTACCTTTAATCGTCTGCTTCAAACCGAACTCCGTTTAGATCCATACCGAATCGATGTACTTGATGATCAGAATCCACTTAGCCAAGTATTTGCGGGGGATTCGGTTAGAGACCTCTACCTCACTCAAGTCAGGAGGTTTCTTTCCCTAAGAGATTGGGATGACAGTTTGGAATGCCCTCTCTACGACCGTGAGGGTCGTCCCCTTGCATTGGTACGAAAATTCCCTGGTGGTGGACGGCTAGTTTTTTTATGTTTTCGTTTACTGCCTGATTGGACTGACCTGCCCACCCGGAATAGCTTTCTTCCCTTAATGGTCGAACTTTGTGGTCTTACCTCTGATGAATTATTAGATACCGGAAGGCTTACCCTGCAATCAGGCGAATCAATCGTGTCTTCCGAAAATTCCTTCAATGCGATCAATCCTGGATTGTATCAGTATCAGGGTAAGAAGATTTCCGTCCATGCACCCCTCGCTGAATCGCTGCCTGAAGTAATGACTGAAAATGAAATGCAGGAAGTTCTCAATGGTTCACGCAGTAAAATGCAACCCGTAGACACTGAATTATCAGATGATCTGCCCGATCATTCGAGTGATCAGCCATTATGGATGTGGTTTGCCTTGGCCGCCGCTCTTCTCTTGATTGGAGAAACCATTCTGTCTGTTCATTCCCGTCTATCTACCCATGTCTGATTTTATCCGAAAACTGCAAACCGAATCCCGGCTTTATTTTTTTGGCCGTTCGCTGTTTTGTGCAGTACTTGGTTTTTCTGGCTGGGCAGGTTTATTGGTATTGCTTGATCTCTATGATGTATTTTCTCCAATTCGTGAGAATGATGCCATGAGCTGGCTTATTGGTGCCGCTTTGATTGGAGGTCTAGTTTTCATTACCCTTATGTTCAGAGAATGGCTAAACCGGCCATGCCTCAGGAAAGTTGCTGAGAAAGTGGAGGTGGGCAATCCCCACTTAAAAGATGCTCTTAATACTGCGGTGGAAATTCATCAAACCGGTAAATTTTCTGACTTGATGCAGAAAAGAGTTTTATCTGAAGTTAACCGCAAAAGTAATTCTATTCGTTGGGAGCTCGGGGTCAGACCGGGTCAAAGATTTTGGAATCTTTTACTTGCCGGTTTTTTAGCTGGTCTTTTACTTTCAATCTGGAACCTAAACCGCAGCCCTATACTTAAGGCAAAAGCCGCCCTTTCGGAAGTGCCGGGCATTATTCTCCATACCGCACCTACGGGTGCTGTTGACGGTTTGTTGAGTGGTCCGGATTCTGAATTTCGAAAGGGCTTAGATATTTCACTTTTTGCCGATATTACCCGTTCACATCGTGGGGAAAAGAAAGCATGGGTGGAGATTGCTGGTTCATCCACTTTTAAAATGGTGCCCACTGCAATTCCATCCAGACAAGAATTTATTATTCCTGCTCTGCAAGTGCCTGTACAATACCGAGTTTTGACTCCCTCCCTTGAAACATCTTGGCATCAAATTAGCCCTTATGATCCACCCACATTAGAGTTTGCTCATTGGGCAATTCAACCGCCTGCTTATTTGAAAATGCCTGAAATTAACCACAATGGATTTGGTTACCTGGAGGTGCCGGAGGGAAGCCGTATCAGTGTGGATGTAAGGGTCTTGGATAAACCCAAAAATATTGAGGCAATGTTACAATCATCGGATGGAAATCATAGCCTCGATGCGGTCGGGCAGGTAACTTTTAACCGAAAATTCACCTTGGATAAGGAATGGAGTGGTAAAGTAGTGCTCCTTGATTTGGATGAACCTGATCGACCATCGGTTATGCTGGACCCAATGATTTTATCTCCTTTGCCTGATGAACCCCCAGTGGTGGAAATTTCTTCACCTGCCCAGGATTTGGAACTTCCATTTGATGCCGAGCCTTTATTGATCGATCTGTTTGCAGCCGATGATCATGGTATCTCAGACTTGAGACTTCATATCTCTCACGACGGAATCAAAAAGGAGGATCTTTTGTTTGTTGATCCTGTCGAAAAGGAAAAATCAGTTACCGGCATTCTTGACCTTAGTGAATATCCATTGGCAGTTGGAGATCTTTTAACCTACATTGCATTTGCGGTGGATAACCGTGAACCGGAGGGCCAAATTGCCCGGTCTGAAGTTTATTTTATTGAAATACTTCCCCCAGAGGGAAATACCACGGAATCAGAGGAGCAGGCTGGGGGAATGGAGGGCGAATCAAAGGAAATTCCAATCCGTCAATTTATCAACCGTACTAAGCAGATTTTTCGTGATACCTATGACGCCATGATGGAGGAGGGCACGGAGCGGCAAAACCAATCACTCGCAATTTGTGCGGATTCATTAGATCTAAAACACGAAATGACGAAAACCTATGATGAGTTTGCGGGAAGGTTTCCTATCTCAAATGGGATTGATCTTGGAGAATTACTCAACGAGGCAACCTATCATATTGAACAAACTGAAATTTACACCGGGGATTATCTGTTGGAGGAATCCATTGAATCAACTGAACAAACCCTGAGGAAATTAGTTCAACTGTATGCACTGATGCAGGAGATGGAAAAGCAAAAAGCAAAGGGACAAGGTCAATCCACTGAAGGCAAACCGGAAAGTGGACAAACTCAGGAAAATAATCAAACGGTAGAAAATACTGAAGATCCATCGAAAAAACTGGAGGAACTAGCCTCTCAGCTCGATCTGCTCAGGGATTTGCAAAGTAGGCAAGATTCATTGAATGAACAAATGGGACAGGCATCTGGCCGTGGTCAAAAGGGTCAGGCAAATCAGGATCTGGCCAGTAATCAGGAAAATATACGTCAGGAACTTCAACAGTTGCGTGATCGGCGGTATGATCAAACTGGGAAACTTGGAGATGTTTCCGAATTAGAACAAGCAGGCCGGGAAATGAAGGAAGGCGCCGCTGACTTACGCCGTGACCAACCAAGACAAGCCCATCCACATGGTGAATTAGCAGCTGATGTACTTGGGCAAGCAGTTTCCAGAATTGAAAGAGAAATGGCTCAGTTGTCTGCAAAGATGGTGGACCAACTTACCCAACGGGCGAACCAGCTTGAACAGGGGCAGGGAAACCTTCGGCAAAAAACAAATCATGCGGGAGGCGGCCAGGGCGAAAAGTTGCGCCAAGAACAGGATTCACTGAACGGCGGTATGGAACAACTGCTTGATAAAATTGACCAAACTGCCCGTTCTCTTGGAAAGCACAACGAGGAAGCCATGGAACAGTTGCTTAAATCTCTGAGGGAAGCCCGTGAAAATGGAATGGAACGTTCAGGAAAACAGGCGTCAAATGCCTTGCTTTATGATGCTTTTCCCCAAGCTTCTAGCCAGCAGGAAAAAATAGAAAAGGGATTGGGTGAACTCGGTGATAAACTGCAAGGAGTGGAAGATAAACTACTTCATGGAAACAGTGCGGAACTTGCGGAACTTGCTGAGCATTTGCAAAGTATGAGGCAGGAAACTTCGGGAATGGGAGAGGAAATATTTCGGCAGATGAATGAGGAAGCGGCCCGTCTTCTGGGAAACCTTGCAGATTCAGACTCAGATGAAAGATTGCTTAACCTTACGCGAATGTTTGAAGAATCGGCAATCACCGAAGATTCACTGAGCGGCAGGTCTATCTCAGCAGGGGCAGTGGAGAAGGCAAGCCAGTTGGTCGAACAATTTCTTTGGCATCAGGCAGTTGAGGAAAAACTTTTAAGGAATCATCATTCTACCCGTGCTCCTGTACAATATCGCAAACAAGTGGAGAAATATTTCCGCAGAATAGCTGAAGGTCAATGAGTTTGGATTCGTTTGGTTTTGAATGGCCCTTTTCCTCACTTTGGTTGTGGGCGGGTTGTATTCTTTTTGTCCTTGCTTTACTATGGCATGCACGCGGTCTTTTTATCTCCACCACCCCGAGGAATGCTCTCCGTTTTATCGCTTTACGGATTATTTTTGCGGGGATGTTATTATTTTTGATTTCACGGCCTTTTATTGAAAACGAGCAACCCGATCCCTCTTCCATTCGCGTAGTATCATTAGTTGATTTGTCTGGGAGTATGAATCAACGCGATCAATCCTTTGATCACCGCAGGCTTGATCAGGCCAGAACCTATCTCGATTTAAATCAACCCGATTCATGGATTAATCAGATGCGGAAATCCTTTGGGCTCGTGCAAAGAATGGGCTTTTCCGGGGACGATTTTTTTTCACTCAAGGAAAGTTCATGGGAATTGCCTCAATCCGGAAAACCGACTGCTTTGGGAACGGCGTTATTCGAAGTTTTGGAGGAAAAGCACCCGCTTCCACTCTCTGGCGTTACGGTGTTTTCAGATGGGCGTAATAATTTTGGCCCCTCACCCATTGCAGTGGGGCAAAAATACTTGGAGCAGGGAATTCCGGTTAATGTGATTGGAGTTGGTCAAGCCAGCAAGAGTGGAAATTTGTCAATCCGGTTTGTTGAT
>Ga0255757_10005653_pt1 | contig 11012 bp, 16 predicted proteins | sample 071ome_27_FD_179957 | JGI IMG/M metagenome (GOLD analysis project Ga0255757, IMG submission 179957) | Coastal salt marsh microbial communities from the Groves Creek Marsh, Skidaway Island, Georgia - 071409AT metaG (version 2) | ecosystem: Environmental > Aquatic > Marine > Intertidal zone >...
TGCTTCGTTGTCTTGCTCTAATAATGCAGAGTCTGTAGATGCGTTACCTGTTTTAAGTAAGCGATCTATTTCTTGTTGCCAACGATCGACCTTTACTTGTCCACGTGTAAGTTTTTCATCAATGGCATCAACCTGTGCTGTGGCTTCTCCACTAAGTGCTGTTTGTTCAATGTGTGCTTTAGATAGGAAACCAAAGATGCCCATACTTGTAATAAACATTAAAAATACTACTGCGATTGCTAAGTAGTTTTTGAGCCAACGTGCTGTATTGTACCAGTAACGGTGTAAGTACACTGCTGTAACTAATTTACCAACCTCTAAAACAACCCCCATGATTATAATAGCCGTAGCCGAGGCGGCGAAAATAGCAACAAGACCTGCTACTGAATACCAAACAGCAACCGCCGAAATACTCAAACCCGATACCATTGTTATCCAAGGTAAGATATATTTGTCGCTGATAGTTAAATTTTTCATAGTTACGTATTTATCAGGTTTTGGGCTAGTTTTTGTCGTCTTTGAGAATATTAAATGTTAAATCTCTAGACTTTTCTTCAATTTCTTCATCTTCTGCATGGTGTATCAAAGGAATAATACGCTCAATAGCTATTGCTAACTGTGCTTGGCCTTCCTCTGTTAGATGACTGAATTGGTCGTTGATGCCTTTCCAGTAAAACGTGCGATTATTGGTTATCTCATTGATAGTGCCGTAAAGCATATCTTTGATTGCTTGTTTATTATATTTTCTGTCCATACTTGATTATACTATGGATTGAACTAATAGTCAAAAGTTATTTTGCCTTTTTCTCTTGGGCAATTACGTCTTGAAGATATGTAGGATTCATTTCAAATATTTTTGTATCAACAGACCCTTTATTACCTGCCAGTCTATAGTTTACACTATGTTCCATTGTACAATCATATCTAGGAAAGTGCTGTTGTAATGCACCATAAAATTGTCTGTCAGCTCCCCATTGTCCGTACCAAAATCCACCAACAGCCGCGGCCACATTTTGACGTACAGCAAAACAGGAAGTGTCAATGTGATGTAGGTCAGGGTTATGGGCACAGGACCATTTACCTAAACTTTCAGCATTGTCCTGCATCAAGAACTCACCTTGTTCATCACAGATGTTACGCAAGGAATAACACCATTCATTGCCATCTTCTAGTGTTTTAACAATAGCCTCACAGTGATTTGGTTCTAACCAGTTGTCCTCATCTAAATAACAAATAACATCGGCGTTGACCAAATACCCGGCGGCCGCATAGACACGATGTCCATACCAACCGTCAGCACCTACATTGTCATCCAACAGAATATATCTGGTGTGCCTGTAATAAAGCATATAGTTTGGTATCTTAACGTCGTTGCCGTCTGCTACTAGATAGTGTACAACATTCTCATAGGTCTGCTGACGTATTGAATGTACGCATTGTTCTAAATGCTTAGAGTTTCTAGTAGGTGTAACTATTGCTATCTTCATACGGTTACTTATTTTCTAAATGGTCAAACAGTTGTTTTTTGTAGTTGCTTATAAATTCTACCTTTTTAACTCTTTCTATGTGTGCCCAATCCAGGTCACGATATCGTGTGTTGTGCAGAGTTTCTAAATCATACCCATAATTTAATAATGCCCATACTACTTGATTTGGAATATGGTATCTTTCACTTTGTCCCATTTCATGATTAAAACGATCAGCAGTTTCCCAGGCTTGTTGTTTTGTCATTAAAGGGTTGGACCATTCCATTCCTAGATCACCATCTTTATCTTCAGGTTCAACAGTATATCCCCATTTCTCATAATCTCTACCAAACTCACTAGACCAAACTACTGCACTTGGTCTATGTAATACTAATCCAGCCCATCTAAATGTATGTAAAGGAATATCCTCACTCATTAGTCTATCAAATGTTATTTGAACGTCATCTAAACTTTCACCAGGTAGACCAATAATAAATGCTCCGTGCATGTTAATTTTATTTTTGTACTTTTTTCTAATAGCACGTATCATATCAATGTGATTGGACTTTTTGCCACCTTTTTTAATTGCTCTTGCGGCTTCTGGATGTATGGTTTCAATACCTAAGAACATAGCACGAATACCAATATCATATAATTTGTCTATGTCTTTACGTTTAGTTAAAAGATCTAATCTAACATAGGCCCAAAACTTAGGTTGAAATGTTAACTTCTTAACTGCTTCTAATATACGATCTAGTTTTGCTTCGTTGTCGTTGAATGTATCGTCTAGTACATAATAATATTCAACACCAAAACGATCATAATTGTCTTGCATTTCTTTACGTAAACTTTCTGCTGATCTTATATAATCATTTTCCTTTTTACCTATTAACGGGTAACTACAGAATCTACATCTAAAAATACAACCTCTTGATATTTCTAACGGAAGTACTTTGTGTCCAATAACATCAGTGTCTTCCCATCTAAATTTAGAGTTACCAAAATCATAATCTTTGGCCAACGCATTATCAATAACAGTAACTCCCCATAAATTTTTTCTTGCACCATATCCTAAGGGTTCGTTTTTACATAAATGATTTGCTAGGTTTAATACACTTGTTTCACCATAACCTAGAATAGCATAATCCATGTTTCTATTTTCTATGTTCTGATGTGCTTTAACACCTCCAGCAAGAATTTTACAATTAGGATTTACTTGTTTAATATAAGCGATAGCCTCGTCTTCGTATTTGCGGCCTTGAGGGAAAACATGACTATTTAAATTTACTATCCATCTAAATTCTGTAGGCTTGTCTTCTGTTGGTTCTTCAATGGTATTAAAAAATGTACTTGAGAATCCAACGCATTTAGTATCAGGACCAACACTTAGATCAATAACTTGTTTAAATTCTTCTATTTTAAAAGAGTGTAGGTGATCAACTACTAGAACCGAATAGCCGTTTTCTCTGAGTATATGGGCACACTTATAAGCACCAATGGCTTTATAAGCAAGGACTGTATCTGTTACATCTGTGAAAAATACAAAATCGTACATAGTACTACTTAGTAGGTTCAACTACTAGTTGGTTTAAATCTGTGTTCTTAACAGTTTCCTCAATGAGTGCATCGCGATATTTAATTAACATATTAATAGTTTTTGGTCCTACATTAGGCACTTGCTCTATACCATATAACTTTTGAAACTGCATAACCTGTGTGTCATTACGTGGAAACTTCATATAAAACTCTACGTCCCAGGTTTTAACTCCGTGTTTATAGTTCCAATATGCTTGTCTAGTCAGTGGACCCATATTTCCGTTAATTGGACGTATGCCTTCTATAATTTGAAATACTTTAATTTTGTTTTTAGTATTTAAAATAGGAAGTATAATTTCAACAGGTTCGCAGTAGTCTCCCTCGCCTTTGATCTTACGGAACAATCTACAATCTTTACCTGTTAGTTTACTAATAACGTGATCAGTCAGCGTCTTACCATTTTCCATATAACTGATGCTATCACCTACGGTTTTTGCTGTGTCAATTGCTTCTGCTGTTGAGTATGCGGCCGTAGTAACTTCGGCACCACCAACCACTGCTGTATCCATTCCTAAGATTGTAATAATGCTGGTGGCACAGCCTTGAAGTAAAACAACTAGTCCAACAATATACAGCCTTCTGCATCCATGCAAGGCCAATCTGAATATTCTGTTCGTCCACATGTTTGTCCAGTGATTCGTCTTTGTGTCTTTTCGACAAACCACTCTATTCCTTTGGGACTGAAGCATAGGTTGCATTTGGATCTATAGTCCAATTACAAGTTTTAATTCCTATTTGGTAGATAGCATCCTTGGCTATTTGATCATCTGTTGACTTTAATGCTTGTTGTAATAGTTTACAACCTTGTTTCTTTTGACCTTGTGTTAAAAATTCCATTGCCTTGTCGTAGATTATCTGCGTTTCGTCTTTGACATCTGCTTCTGCGTTGTTCCAGGCTAACATAGTAACACATGCTAGGCCGCATACTACTATAATTATGAATAAGTCTTTCATTAACCTCTCCTCATTTTAGCAAGATCTTCTGCATCCTCCTGTTTAAAAACAGGTACAGCATTTGACTTATGTAATTGTCCAATGCCTAACATATTATCGCCTGTATATTGTTGACGCTCTTGCTTGACTGCTACACCTCTATCACTATTTAAACTAGGATATACTTTGGTTTCTCTACCAGGTGGGGGTGTATAACTTGGTCCGTTATATGTACCCATTTCGCTAGGGTGTTGTTTCTTTTTAGTAACACGACCACAACGTATGTCTACATACTCGTCAAATGTAACTTTTGCTTCACCGTTGCGTTTGCGTTGCTTATTATATTTAAACAAATCTAACTCAAATTGAGCCCGTTTAGCATTAGTTAATTTTAGTTTAAATTTCTTAGTCCTTGTTGTAGTTAACTCAGGACCTACCAAGTGCATACTCATTACTGATTCCCATCACCGTGTGTTGAGTTTGATCTAACGAAAGCAATAATTTTTAATAACTCATCTACTGTTAAGCCATCTTCAGGAGACATCAGTCCCCAACCTTTAGCACCCATACCATTGTTAGTGCCTGCCCAGATTGTTTCAAACATGCCTTTGTTTGTTTGATCCTTAGCGTAGTTATAGTTAGGACCCGTCAAACCTGGACCCACTTGTCCTTTAGCAGTAGGACCATGACACTGTGTGCATGACCACAGGTTATATCTTTTCTTACCTGTCTTGATCGCTTCTGCATCACCTACATATGGATTCTTGCCTGTTGCTAAGAATTCCTTTTCAGCATCTGTGCCAACTAATGCTTCTTTAGGGAATTTAATTTCACTACCATCAGTGGTTTTAACAAAATCTAAAGTGTCTGCCTCTGCTGGACTTAATAACACTAGTATACCACCAAGACATACTATCGCTATTATACCTGCTATCAATCTTTCTTTCATAATTTTCTCCTTGACTAGTGTCCTGGTACTCCCAGATAACCTTCTTCAATGTCATAACTCATATTGATCTGTGCTTCTTTGTCACCTTCCATACATTTCATGTAAACTTCTTCTGCTTCTTCTCTAGTTGTGAAAGTATTGATGGCTTCCTTCTTACCACTTTCATCCCAATAAACCACAGTGTAACATTTTTTCAACATATAATCTACTCCGTCTAAAGTCAAGTTGCTCTCCTGATATCCTCAAGATCATCATCATCTAACCAAGTTTTCTTAGCATTAAGTCTATCAGCACATAGTCTAATATCTAGTGCTAGTTGACCATCTGCTTTGCTCACTTTACGAGCTATGTCGTGTAATAAAATTACTGCTTCTTGTATATCCATATTATTCTTCCTTCATCTGTTCTACCATGTCAAACATACAAGCAAGACAGGTAGGGCAAAATGCTACAGGCAGTATACCAAAGTTACCTACAGTGCCACCTTCTGCATATTCATCAAAATCACAACTACATACTGAACAATTATACACGTTTTCCATTTATTGGTCAATGTCCTTGTTTTTATGTTTACGTTTTCGGTCAATTACTTTGGTTTTATCCTGTTCTACTTTATGCCCAAAAGGTAAGTCATCTTTAAACAGAGCATAATGATGTGCTGACCGTTTCTTTATTCTCTGTAACCAACTTTTAGGATTTTGTGGACGACTCATAACTTCTCACCTACTTGTAGTCCTCTGAATCGAAGGTATCTAGGAAATCGTAAGGAATATGATCCGTCTTGGTTTTGCGTGATCGCATCAGCTCTGACTTCCACAAGTCTTCCCACGATCTCTCCCTTATTACTCCAAAAACTATCCCTATCGCTGTCAGTAAAGCCACTACCGCAATTAACGCTAATACTACGTCCATCGTCTACTCCTTCACAAATAAATGCACCTAATCTACCAGCATTTCTGCCAGTCCCCTCCTCTACATCTACAACCTCTAGAGTTACTTCAATAAATGGTTTGAGTTTAAGCCACGCATGACTACGTTTACATTCATAACCTGCGTCTGGGTCTTTGATCATGATACCTTCATACCCACCATCTATTGCTTGTTTGTTAATATCTTTAAAACGCTGTTGTCCTTCTTCTGTGTCTAGGTCTACCGTTTCCCATGCTAAGGTAGCAACATGTGGTAATTCAGGTGCGTGTCTTTCTACCCAGTCATCAATTTCTTGTGAACGTTGGTGTTGCGGAACACTAGTGCCACCTGCTAAAAAGTCTTCTAAACTTAACATATCAAACACATGAAATATAGCATCGTCACTCTGCACGTTAGTTTTCCTATGCACCTGTTTCATTAAGTCTTGAAATGAACTTGACATAACTTCACCATCTAACACTGTGTCCTCTGTAATGCCGTATGTTTTTACAACGTGTGCTAATTGATCTACAATGTGTTCAAAGTTATGAAACTGTTTGCCGTTACGTGAAAATACTTCTGGACGACGATCTTTGTATAGAATACAAATAACTCTAACACCGTCTAGTTTAACTTCTATTTGTTTCTTACCTGAAACTTTCTTTTCGTGATTGGCTGAATCGTGTGCTAGTTGGCAAGTAAAGACAGGAACAACGTAAGAGGGGTAATCTTTTTTGACAACGTTGTTCACCGTCTTTTCACTTACACCACAACGTAGATCTTTAATTAAGATTCTACGATACCAATAGTTCCATTGGTCTGCTGTGGCTTCTGCCATAAGTGCATCAAGCACTTCTTGAGCGGCATTACCTGTGACTTCTCTTGAACGAAAGCCATCTAATGCCCGAGTAAATATGGTCCACTCTAGCCCAGGTCCACCAGGACCTTTTTGCTCTGCTACCTTCTTAACACCAAATGTAATTAGTGGATCGAGGGCTAGTTGGACGCCGGAAAAGAATTCTTTATTAGCACAGTCTGCTTCTGCTCTTATGATTGCTTCTTTCGCTAGTCTGCTGTTGTCTGCTTCGAGACTTTTAATAACATCTACAGAATTCATTCTAAGTCCTATATACATAATACAATATATTATATGACTTTTTGATTTTTAGGTCAACCAAAAAAATACCCCATTTCTGGGGTTATTTTTATCTCCGCGTGTCGCCGGGTTTATTGGTATAAAAGATATGATTATCAATCATAGCCAATTTTTGTTTGGCTTTACGCCAACTTGGCTTAACATGTTTAGCATGGAAAAATAGAGTATCTTCCGTTACTAAAGTTTTGGTTAGTTCTTCATAGTGCATGATAGCATCTAAGGCCGCTTGATAACTTTCGTGTTTAGCATGTACACGCTTTTTAGGATTGTTCCACGACTCACAACGCCAACTGAACTGACATACTACTCCGCGGTTCTCAACCATTTTACGTTCATTAACTACGCCACAGATTGAATCAGGAAATAAACCATTTTCAACTCTGTTTAGTGTAACCATTGCTACTGCTAATTGTCCTTGTCTACTTTCACCTCTGGCTTCGTAATAGACATTACGTGCTAGGCAACTAATTTCTTTCATCCAACGTTCTTCACGTTGTAGTTGTGCTATGGCAAGTTCTTCTTCTAGTTGTTTCTGTGCTTCAATCAAATTTCCATCTGCACTAATTGATGCGTGGTTTGCGACTCCAAACATCAATAGTATAAAAATACTGCCTAATAGTACCTTTTTGATTAATGTCATAATCATAGTTCTCCTATTCCGTTGTATTATTTACAACCTTAGAATTCAGTTATTATATGCTATTTTTATTATTTTGTCAAGAATTATACTGTTGATTTATAGCATCAATAACACGCTGTCGCCATTCTGGATTATCGTGCATTTCTTCACTCAAATGTCCAATAAATGCGTGTCTAGTTTCTGTAGGATTAGTATTTCTAATCCCATGTGTAAAAAAGTATTGATTAAACAAGTAGATACAACCAAATTTTGGTGTAACTGTGCCGTACGGATAAAACTTTAATTCAGTGCCTTTGGGATAAGTTACAGGTACCCAAGCATATAACAATGGCCAATTTGCACTAAAATCTCGATGTGGTCTTAGGTACGCACCCGGTTGCATCATCATATGTAGTAAAACTTTAAAATGTGCACCACACGATTTTAAATGTTCTTCAATAATACTTTCTTTTTCGCCTGCTTCAAATACTGGTAATTTTTCTACATCTTCTTGACGTCTAATGTCGTGAGTGTATGTAGGTCTATTACCATGATTCCATAAGAATTTATTACATTCCCAACCTTTCATTCGTTGAACCTTTTGATAAGGACCGTGTTTTCTTGGCTGTTTGCCTACTTGTTCTGCAGGTAATTGTTCACATACTTTTCTAAGCAAGTCGGTATCAAAGCCCATATCAATTTCAACAAAAGGTACACGAGTGTAAAAAGGGTTTTCGGGTATTTCAACTTTTTTAGAGTAATCCCAGCCAGGGAAATCGTTACTAAAGTAATCGTTGGTTAAACGATCTTCATATGTTACGTGTTCCATATTGGATAGTCCTCGTAGTTAAAAGCATTATTGGTTTGACACCAATATTCCCAGACTGGAAGGTTAAAAGGTATTTCTAGATACCCATCTGAATCTAATTGCGTAGCACCCATTTGATATTCTAATCCAGTAGGATGAGCTCTACAATTCATTAGATGTACTATATCAAAATTAACCTCATCAATTATTGATTCAAAAATATTAAAGTATTTTGTCTTATCCATAACGTCACCAAGACCTTTGACTATAACTTTAATGTTGTTTTTATCTTGAGGCTCAACGTCAAAGACCCATGGAAAATGCCCATGTTCGTTTCTTTCATTTGCTGGTGGTGTAGGTATTTCAACACCATTGAATTCTAAAGTAAGTTTAAACTCTTTAGATGAGAAAACTATATCTGGAATATCTAAATATAATTCTATTTTCATTATAGATCTAAATTATCTTTTGCTTCGTCTACGGTAAATTTAGAATCTGTGAATGTTGCTTTTTGGGCAGTTCTTGTATCGCTTTCTATGGTCAACGCATTACCTACACCGGCATCATTCATACGTCTAATGTTTCTGCCTTCACGTAAAGCGGCTACAATAGCCTCACCGTATAAAGTTGTCTGATCAGCACAGTTTTCAAGTATCCATCCAGCACCACCTAAACTGTCATCAGCACCATAGTCATGTAAATTACTTACTAACCCCATAACACTGCTTTTAACGTTGAGCTGTGTTTCTTCAGGTACAATACCTGCCTTAGGCATATTTGATAATTCACGTTTAACTTGGTTAGACATGTTAGTAATATTATTTGTTGTTAGCTCTGCCTGTGTTGGATAAGCTGATGCCAACCTAGACAATTCATTATCTATTTCACCAATAGCGGCTGTTACTGCGGCGTCACGACTACTGTATCCATTGGTTCCGCCTAAAGGTCCGCTCATTGAACTTGGAAACTCCCACATTGGAATAGTAGTTGGCGTTCCTGTTTCTGGATCAGGCGGTCCGGGCACTGTATAATAATATCCACTAGCATTAGCATAAATCTGTGTTATTGCATAGTACAATTCGTTAAGATAATCAAGTTCATTTAGATCATCTAAGTTACTAATTGTAGTTGTCATCTGTTCTAACTCAACAGTATGAGTATATCCAGCAACACTTCCAATTACATCTGTAACTAAAAATTCACCATTTGGTCCACTACCTTGTCCATACAATGTTTTAAAGAAACTAATAGTTGACGCAGGTACTGGACTTTCTAAAGCGTTGATAATGTCTAGTCCTTTTGTTGTTTCAAGTTTCTCTGTTAGTTGACTTAGACTTTGACTAGTAACATTAAACACATCTTTGATTTGTTGTAAACTTCTTGACAAGGCCAGATTACTATCAGCAATATATTCTGGAACTGCTGAATACAAATTTGTGCCTAGGCCATTAAATGATGAATTAAGCGTATCGTTGGTGTAGATAAATCCACGTTGTCCTTGATTGTCAAAAGACTTCAATGATTGATAAGTTTTAGGTAATATCTTTTTAGGGTCTAATAAATCTTGTGCTGACTCCAACCCAGGAATAGAACTTGAAATAATGTTTTGTAATTCTTGTAGGTCTTCATCTTTAATTTGACCTAGTACGTCCCATATTGCACGACCAAGACCTTTTTTGCCTATGTTTACTGTTGTAACTTCTGCTTCTGCTCCAGCCTCTAGTCCTTCTGGATAACTTATAAGTCCTGAGGTGCCTAACTCACTTACCTGCATATTAATAATACTGCTAGGATCACTTCTATTAACAGCATCAACTAGGCCTGCTGAGTTAATACCATTTTTGCTAAGGTATGTATCTAGTATTGGAAGGCCGCCTGCCAAACTCCAGTAACGTTTAACAAATGCTAATGGATTACCTAAGTTAGTTAATTGATTGTAGTCTAATAGATCACCGGTGTTTAATAGGTCTTCTGCAAATGTTGATAATGCTAGAGTAGTATCTGTAACAGCACCTGTTAGTAAATTGTTAACATCATTACTAACACCTTGACTATTTTCAATGTTCAACGCACTGGTAATAAATTGATTTGACTGCGAAGTAAAAGCACTAGCACAGGCAAAATGTATTGCAAACACGCCGTAGTCTGCACCAAGTATCCTACTTGCTTGTCCAGTAATTCTTGTTGTTAATGATCCTTGAGAAACTTCTGTAACTTCATCGCCTGCAGAATCTAACACAGTAAAGGTTGGTATATCCGCCGCAGGTATTGAATTAACCAATGCTGGAAATACACCGTCACCTACTGATTCTAATAGGTTGCCGTTGGACAAATATGTATGAGCTTGATCTTGTGCGAGTGAGATGTTACCAATTGCAGGAATTGCTTTATATGCTGATATGGCCGCCGCCAATGATGATCCGCCACTGCTTAGGCCTTGATCTTGTAGTAGGCCAGCACCTGCATTCATCTGCATAGGAGTAAATGTGCCTGCCATATTAACCTCCTATAAAAACGTTTGGACTAGATGTTTTTCTTGGGTGTCCACACGAATCTGGGTCGCCTTCAAGTATAAT
>Ga0255757_10005655_pt1 | contig 11011 bp, 7 predicted proteins | sample 071ome_27_FD_179957 | JGI IMG/M metagenome (GOLD analysis project Ga0255757, IMG submission 179957) | Coastal salt marsh microbial communities from the Groves Creek Marsh, Skidaway Island, Georgia - 071409AT metaG (version 2) | ecosystem: Environmental > Aquatic > Marine > Intertidal zone > Salt...
GTCCAGGATGAGGAGTTGGATCTGTGGGAAAAGGAATTTCCTGAAGGGGACATCGGGCTGGGGGTCCATTCACTGGGCACCAGTGGTGTGCACTACATTCCATTGATCCAGCCACTGGATGCGAGCAATGCCTTGATCATCAGCGATACCTACCCAGGTACGCTTCAAACAGCTGCCCTGGAGCCCGGAGTTCAGATTTACGCAGACCGGGAGGAAACGCTCGAGACGGTGCCACCAGGCCTGGAAGGGACCTTGATTCTTCAGACTCTTTACGACAGTCGCGGTGATGCCTCCCTGGTTAATTTCTTCAAATGGACGGCCTATCCCAGTCAACCGAAACCGGACCAGGTCGTGTTGACCTGGAGTGAAGATCCTCAGACCACTCAAACCATCCAATGGCGCACGGATGCAACGATCCGGTCCGGCCAGGTGCTCTTTCAGAAAAAACGTCTCTTTCGTCAGTTTTCACCCAAGCCTCTAGATCGCGTTAAAGCCAACATGGAGGTGCTGGAGACTCCGAACATCATCAACGATCCCCTCTGTCATCGATTCACCGTCACCTTGAGGGACCTCGAACCCGATACGACTTATGTGTATTCTGTTGGAGATGGAGCTGAAGATCATTGGACAGAGCTCGCTGAATTTACCACGGCCCCAGGCAGTACCAAACCGTTTTCGTTCATCTACATGGGAGATGCTCAAAATGGTCTCGATCGTTGGGGGAGTCTGGTTCACACCGCGTTTCGCGAACGGCCCGACGCGGCATTTTACATCATGGCAGGTGATTTGGTAAACCGAGGCAACGACCGTGATGATTGGGACAGTTTTTTTGAAAATGCCAAGGACATTTATGATCGCCGTCAGTTGGTGCCCGCTATTGGAAATCATGAAAACCAGGGAGGCCATCCCGGATTGTATCTGAGAGAATTTGACCTTCTCAAAAATGGACCTGACAAAGTCGAAAAGGAGCGAGCCTATTGGTTTGAATACAGCAATGCTCTTTTTGTGGTTTTGGATACGAATATCAGTGCAGAAAGCCAGGCATCCTGGCTGGAAGAGGTGTTGAATCAATCTTCTGCGACATGGAAATTCGTCGTTTATCATCATCCAGCCTACTCCTCGGCACCCAGTCGCGACAACCCCTCCATTCGAAAGCATTGGCTACCTCTTTTTGACGAGCATCATGTGGATATGGCCCTTCAAGGACATGATCATGCCTATCTCCGAACCTATCCCATGAAAGAGGGTAAGCGTGTGGGTAGTACTAAGGAGGGGACCGTTTACATTGTCTCTGTGAGTGGAGTGAAAATGTATGATCAGGATCCAAGGGATTACACTGAGTTCGGCATGACCAATACCGCAACCTATCAGGTGCTGGATATCCAAATCTCCGGGGATCGGCTCGTTTATCGGGCCTATGACACCGACGGAAATCTCAAGGATGAGCTTGTCATTGAAAAGTAAATCCCGGTCTTGCCATTCCCAAACCCTTCTAGGCATCGAGGCCGGAGGGACACATACTTCAGTTCTGATCACCAACCTGGAGGGCGAGTTCATTGCCAGGCACTCTCTTGGCCCAGGAAATTTTAGACTGTTGAGTGAACGAGCCCTGAAGGATTTATTGATAGCTTGCCGTCGGCTGGCGCCAAGTCCTGCAGCCATTGGCATCGGTATGGCTGGTATTCGTGAGGAGGAAGATTGCTCGATCGTTCAAAAGGCCGCCCAGTCCACCTGGCACAAAGCCTCCCTCTGGGTGGACCACGATCTTCATTCGGCCCTGAAGGTGGCTCAACATCATCATCCGGGGGCTCCAGGGCACGTGATGGTCGTTTCCGGTACAGGAAGCTGCTGCTTCGGTCAATCCAACCGTGGCAAGATCGTCAAGTGTGGCGGATGGGGGCAGCACCTCGGAGACCGAGGCAGTGCCTACGATGTAGCCTATCGGGCGATCCGGGAAGTGATTGAAGTCTTTGATCACCGCGGAACGTGGCCTGCTCTGGGAACAAAGCTCCTTCGAGCTACCGCCCATGTGGAGCCCAACGACTGGATTGCATGGTTTCAGGAAGCAGAAAAATCGGAAATTGCCGCACTCGCAGTGACGGTGCTTTCGGCATGGAAATCCAATGATCCCTTGGCAAGAAAAGTCATTCACCAGGCGGTCGATGCCCTGGTATCCGATGCTGGTGCCTGCATACAAAGGCTTAAGCTGAAAAAGCCGCATTGCGCAGTCTCGGGAAGCATGTTTGTTAAGAACCCGGCATTCACCCGCCGCTTTACCCATTGCCTGGGCAAGCTTGTCGCTGGAGTTGAAGTCAGGCCACTGAAAAAAGACAGTGCATGGGGTACGATCTATGCGGCTTCATCCCTTCTGGGTGGTTGCAAGCCAACATCAGGGAGTCACGGCAGGATAACGCTTCCCAAGCCCACGCATGAGCTGCGTATTCGACCCCAAACCCTCGGGCTGTCCATGACGGAATCACGTTTGGAAGCTTCGGTGAATCTGGATCAAATGAGTCCTTCGCGAGCCTTTGACCTTTTTCAATCAGAGGATGCCAGTATTCACGAAGCCATCCGGCGTGAGAAAACGAAGATTCTGAAATGCATTCGAAAGATTGCGGCATCGTTCAAGGCAGGGGGCAGGTTGCTTTATGTCGGAGCGGGCACCAGTGGTCGCCTTGGAGTGCTCGATGCCAGCGAGTGTCCACCCACCTTTGGTGTGTCTCCTGACCGTGTGGTCGGGGTCATCGCGGGTGGTCGCAGAGCGCTTTGGCATGCGGTCGAAGGAGCAGAGGACGATTCCATGGCTGGATGGCGCGCCATGCAATTCCATAAGGTGAAAAAAACAGATACGGTGGTGGGTATTGCGGCCAGTGGAAAGACTCCCTTCGTGTTGGGTGCGCTTTCCCGTGCTGCTTTTGTGCAAGCCGGGCATGTCATGCTTTGCTTCAATCCCTCACTCAAATGGACGAGGGATCATCGTCCTGAGATTGTGATTTGTCCCGCAACCGGTCCTGAAATTCTGACCGGAAGTACTCGTCTCAAGGCAGGCACGGCGACCAAACTCATTCTCAACATGATGACGACCCTTGCCATGGTGGAGTTGGGGAAGGTCAGGAGCAACCTCATGATCGACGTTCAGGCAACGAATGAAAAACTGAAGGATCGAGCGTCCAGGATGGTATGCACGCTCACTGGTGTCCAGGAAACAGTCGCGAGGGACATCCTGGAACGTTGCAAATGGTCCATCCAGGAGACTTGTCGACGCCTTAAAGCGGAGCCATCTTCAAAAAGGCGGGCAAATCAAATTGTTCGGTAAGGATTCCTGTCGCCACGAAATGAGCGATTCCACTCAGGGCGACAAGAGAGGCTGAACTCACCAGGTAAAGGCCAAAACCGATACTTGTGCTTGGTTGCAGGATCAAGGCGACCCCGTGGTAAAGCACCACCATGATAGCGATTGCCGCCAAAGCCCAGCAAATCCAGGTAGGTATTGCTGGAAGCCCATCCAAAAACCTGAGCCAAAAAACAGGAGTCAGGCCGTAGGCTGTGAGGGTAAAGGATTGTCGATAGGTTGCCTCGGTTTGAAATCCTCCGCAAACCCACTGGACAAATTTTCCGCCAGCAAAAAGGAGAACGATGCCTAGAGCCAGTTGAAGGATTTCATAGGATAGGATACGTGAGGTTTCCAGTTCGATCAGGTTACCGAAAGGTCCCTTGCCTGCCCCGAATTTCATCATGGCCCATCCTTCCACCGCACAGGAGGCGACCATGATCGGACCGATGGAAAACAAAAATACCACCAGCACATGCCAGGACTGGTTGGCGATTTTCTGCCACCCTGTCATGGGAGTGAAAAGTAGCATCAAGGACCGATACATGAGCGGGCAGTTAAACAGCCCGGCAGCCAGACTCCAACAGAAATTTTTAAATTAATGGCGCTCACGGGTTTTACCATGATGGCGGCGGTAGATTCCCCAAGGGATCATTGCAATTCATGGCGGTGCGTGTCATTTTTCCCTGCCGACAGACAAAGGCACCCATTGTTGCCAAGGGAAAAACCAAAAGGACGTGACAGATCAAACAAATCATCAACAATCGGCGTTGCCCGACACACAAAACCAGGCGGACACGCGGGGTGTGGCCATCCATCGGGTTGGGATCAAAGATATTAAATACCCCTTCACTTTCAGGAATGAAGGGCTTCCGGACCAGGTCTTGACAGCCTCTTTTGATGCGACCGTCTCTCTCAGCGCAGACCTCAAGGGGACCCACATGAGTCGTTTTGTCGAGGTATTGCGCCAGCACCTCAAGCAACCGATCGATCTCGATGATGTGGAAGACATTCTGGAGAACCTCCTTACGCGGCTGGAGTCTGAAACGGCTGCCTTGAAGATGAAATTCTCACTTTTCATCGAAAAAAAAGCCCCTGTCTCAGGAGAATCCAGCCTCATGGATTATGAAGTCATCTGCGATGCCACTCGTAGCGGTGGTAAGACCCAGAAAAAGCTTTTGATGACGATACCCGTGACCACCTTATGTCCCTGTTCCAAGGCCATCAGCCGACATGGGGCTCACAATCAAAGAGGTGAGGTAACCGTCAGCCTGGTCTACGAAAGTGCTCCCTCTCTAAGCGATTTGATTGGTCGTGTCGAGCGCTCGGCCAGTTCTGAGCTTTATGCACTGCTGAAACGTGCGGATGAAAAAAAAGTGACCGAACGGGCATATGAGCATCCAGTGTTTGTGGAAGACTTGGTTCGCAATGTGGTGCTCGAGTTAAACGGAATCCCTCATGCTCGCTGGTATCGGGTGGAGGCTGAGAATTTCGAGAGTATCCACCACCACAACGCTTACGCCTGCGTTGAGCAGTAATGGGTGGCTGTCCTAAGGGGTTTTATCCAGCACAGGCGTGAAATGGAGTGTCTCATGAGAGGACTCCAGCCTGCGTTGCACGGGGGCAAAAGTGTCCACCTCAAAAGGCTTCCCGACGTTGTTGCCGGCCAGGTCCTCCAGCAGCGTATGAACCTTGATGGTGTGCTCAACCAATGACCAGGGTTTGCTGGGGATGAACGTCCAACGGGTGGTCTGGCTGTTGATGCTTATTTCCCCTTCGAGTTCCTGGTTTCCGCGCAAGCATGAAACACATCGCTGAACCAGGGCTGCATCCAGCGACTCACCAAAGTGAATGACAAGGGGTTGCCGTGTTTCAGCTCTTGGGCTGGCCACAGTCCACCGTTTCAGTGCAATGGGCGATCGATCAGGTGGTCCAACCCGAAATGATTTGCGGAAGGAATGTGCCATGGATGTGCCTTTCGCATCCTTCCACTGATTCGATATGATCAGTTCATAGTCTTTTCCTTCTTCCAGGGATGGGCCTATTTCCTCGAGCGGCTTGACCCCTCTTTTGATACGGCCAGGGTCGATGAACAAGGTCAGACGAGTCATGTCCTGGTTCCATAGTTCCTCCCCCAATTCCAGGAAAGGCCACTGAACGACCTTCTTTTTGGCCAGCTCGATCAATTGAATGTGTCGATAAACGTCTCCTCCACCCATGGAGTGAGAAAAATGAATGTAAAATTTAAGAAGATTTTCGGGAAGAATCTCCCCTTCAGGTTGGATGTGATCGACGCAAGCGACCGGGCTGTTTTGCTGCTTGGAGCTTCTGTGCAGTGCTTGGACGCCATCGAAGGCGACTGCCAGATAATCGATGCGGTCTGCGAAAGGGTAAGTAGGACGAAAAATGACGACCTTTCCGGATTGTAAGTAAGAGCCATCGACAGGTGGGTTTGACAACGGATCCACGCCTTCTTCTACGACGTAGACCTGCAACGCATTTTCCAGGTTTCCCAATGTCGCATTGGCTTCATGCTCGTCTGTTTCCGGATGCAGGCGTAGCTCACTGGGGATGGGACTGCTGTCTTGAAAGATCCATTCCAATCGCGATGCTCCCTGAACCTGCAATGTCATCACCAGGCCAGCGGCGAGCCCAGCCAGGGAAGTGAGAAAAGTCGTGTCCATGAAAGCGATTCTTAGGGCCAGGCAATATCATTGCGGGTAAAAAAACAACGGCGGCCCCGCACAAGGCCGCCGTTGAGTGAATCCCCTCCGATTGCATCAGGGGAGAGGTCGGGACTCCAGATGGAGTGGCCCATTGTCAGCACGCACCAACAAAATGGCATGACGCTCATCGAGCAGGTCCAGTTGGTCAACTCCTTGCCACTGCTCAATTGTTTCATAATCGAGTCCTTCGCTAGCACCGCCTCGGACTGCCGATTCAATGCTTGAGGCGGAGGCAATGTCATTGGCCGGAATTTTCATGATGCCACGGCTACTGTTTGCCATGAGTAAATAGGTGCGTTCCTCCTTGTTGTAGACCACCATGTCCAGTGGGCGATTGCGATTCCCCAGCTCTGCGATTGTTTTGCCCACAATTTGTGCGCCCGGTTGGATGGACTGGATGGGGAACTGAACCAGTGGAGTGCAAGTATAGGCTGCCAACAGGTGAGGCTCGCCACCAATCTGGAAGGGGACAAAGGTCCTCACCGGAGAGCGGGTTTCAAATCTCCCATGTGCTCCGTGGTATATTTCCACCTTCGTGCCTTTCCCGACCTCTCGGAATGGAAAGGGGATCCCGCGCAACGTAGAGGCAAACTCCTCGTTTGCGAGTCCAGCGACAAGCACGCGATCTTCGAGAAAGGCAATATCCGTGATGGATTCCATCCGAGGATTGCTTCGGCGTCTGCCTTCTCCAACCTCAGCATCTGCAGGTGCGTCGGGTAATGTCGCTGTGCTGTGTTGAACTTGCCTCAAATCGAGTAACTCTGCCTTACCTGAGCTATGCACTCTGGCAATCACGGGGACCGCATCCGGTCCGCGGCCTCTGGAAAGAGAAAAGTAAATGTTTTTGGAGAGCGGGTTGACCGCCATGTCCTGAATCAGGATCTCTTCGCTGGTCACCCCGACCAGTGCCGCCAATTTGCGGTCCAAGGATGCCACTCGAATGGGTTGTGAGAGTTCTTGTGAGGTCACATCCCCAGTCGCAATCGCATGGATCGCCGCTGACTTGGAGTCTGCCACAAAGAGAATGCCATCCGGGCCGAAAGCCACACTGCCGGCCGACTTTATGGGAACGGTTCCTTCTGCCATGCCCTGTTTCCACTGGGCTCCTTGGGCGGAAATCGCGATCAGTGCGAGAACTGCCGATAGACTAGTGCGCTTTAGGAGGTGCTTCATGGATTAGATGACCGATGAACCTTCAAATACGTTACAAAAGACCTCAACGAGCTCCCGGAAGGGGCTGATATTTCTGGTGCTTGTAGCGTGTGTGCACCCACACAAAGTCAGGATTACTGGCGTTTCCGCCCGACCAGAAAAAACTCGCGGTGCCATTGGAAGAATCGGTTGCCGCCTTGACGGTGGCTTCTTCTCTCCAGGTGTGGGTTTCCCCATGACCATCAGCAAAAGAAATCGTGCTGTTGTTGCCGTGGAAGACTGCGAAGGGGTCCACCCAGCCTAGAGATGGCTGCACATTGATGACCCAAGTGCCTCGGTTGTGGTCCCGAGGATCGGCTTCTTCTAAAAAAACCATGGCTTCAGAAGGCCCGTTTACCGTCCCAAGTTTAACATAGGGTGGTTGAGGTCCTGAAGAACTTCCACCCGTGCCTGATCCTTGCCAGCCACCCCCGTTCATACCATTGGCTTTTGAATAGCTATCCCAAGCCCATCCATTGCCGGGTTTGTTGCGTTTGGTGCGGATGTCACCTGGGCAATGATAGGCTCCTGGCCCATCGACGTAATTGAAGAGTGGGCCATTTCGAATACCCATTTCGACAAGCTCCTGAGCGCGGTCTTTGCCCATGTTTCCTGTGATGCCTTGATAAGTAAACCGACCATTGTTCATGTTTCCGGGGCCGGGCCAGAAGCCGCCTCCGGGATTTCCGTCCGTCGGTATCATGCGATCGTCGTGATCGTCTGCATACATGACAAAGCCCAGAGCGAGTTGTTTCTGATTGCTCAGGCAAACGGCTCCCGTTGCCTTAAGCTTTGCCTTGCTCAGTGCCGGCAGAAGCATTCCAGCCAAGATGGCAATAATGGCAATGACGACCAGAAGCTCTATGAGGGTGAAGCCCATCCCTTGACGGCCTCTAGGAGACATTTCTGATGGAATCATCCATCCAAACTACACAACAGGTGTCGATAATGCCAGCGAAAAAACTGCATCGTTAAAGTAAGCTGAGTCCCTTTCTTCTACTGCTTCATTGTGTTCAATAGTCTCTGTAACTCTTCAGCCACTTCGGAGTAGTTTTCCTTCAAATCTCGTCGTTCGCCGGGATCGTCCCCTAAGTAAAAGAGTTTTCCTTTTGGATCATGGCCCAATTCAATATTGGTTTGTCGGTTGATTGCCGGGGCTCTGGAGGGCTCGATCCATTTCCAGAGCCCTTTGCGAAGACTGAGAGCTCTGGCCTGAAGAACGAGCGTCTCTCTTCCTATGTGGCTTTGTCCCATCAAGGCGGGTAGGATGCTTTCGCCATCTGGAGAGGCTTCCTCTGGCAGCGTTTCTCCCAGCAAAGCAGCAAAGCTGGCCATTAGATCGATCTGGCATGCCAAAGCAGGACTCTTCCCTTTCTGGATGGCTGCCGGCCAGTGCATGATCCAGGGAACGCGTGTTCCAGCCTCAAAGGCACTGTATTTGCCTCCTCTGAAAGGACCGCTGGGTCGGTGGATTCCCAGTTTTTTGACAGCATCATCCTGATAGCCGTCGTCGATTACCGGGCCATTGTCACTTGTAAAGAGGATTAGTGTGTCATCCAGAATTCCTTTTTCGGACAGTTTATCAATGATTTGACCGACGCACCAATCGGTTTGAGCAATCGCATCGCCTCTGGGGCCCATATCCGTGGAGCCCACGAATCTGGGGTGGGGGACCCTGGGCACGTGAATATCGTGAAGGGAGAAGAAGAGGAAAAAAGGATCACCTGCGCTTCGGTCAATAAATTGAACGGCTTTGTTTGTGATGTCATCGGCCATGTCTTCATCTTTCCACCAAGCCGATTTGCCACCACTCATGTAGCCGATTCGGCTGATTCCGTGAATAATGGTGCGGTCATGGCCATGGCTGGGATGCATGGTCAAAAGGTCGGGGCGATCCGCTCCGATGGGTTCCTTACCAACCTTCTTTTTGAAGCTGACTTCGATGGGGTCGCTGGAATCAAGGCCCACCACGCGGTGATTTTCTACGTAAACACAAGGCACACGGTCTCCGGTGGCGGGTATTAAAAAGGCATAATCGAATCCCAATTCAAGGGGGCCTGGCTGAATGACCCCGTTCCAGTTGGCACCTTCCGAAGGTCCAAGGCCAAGATGCCACTTGCCAACGACAGCGGTTTGATAGGCAGCTTTTTTGAAGAGATCGGCGATAGTAAAGGTCTCTGGTTGGATGATGAGTGGTGCATCTCCTCGAGCAATGCCCGTGTCTTTTCTTCTCCATGCGTAGGTGCCTGTGAGCATGGCAAAACGTGAAGGGGTGCAAGTGGCTGCAGCAGCATGAGCATCACTGAACATCAACCCGTTTTGAGCAAGAGCATCGATGTGAGGTGTCTGAACGGCCGTGGCCCCGTAGCAACTCAGGTCGCCATAACCCAGGTCATCTGCATAAATGATCACCACATTCGGTTTTTTTGACTTGAAGTCGGCATTTTGGGGAAATCCGGCACCGATCGAGTCCTCTGCAGCAAGCATCCACAAAGCGACGATCCAGTAGAGCAGGCCTCTTTTCCTTTGGTTGAAAGCTGAATCCATTTAGACATTTGGAAGCATGGGGAGGGTTTCCTCAAGCGGAATATGCACATTCTGATGGGTTCATCTGCCAGCAAGCTGACAGACACTTTGAGCCTGTTGGGTTGATTTTGCGCTTCACCCGGTTATCGTGTCTTCAACAAAATATGATGACGGACAACTCTACAAGTGCGATATCGCAAGAAACAGTGATCGATGGAATGCCTTTCCCACCCTTCAGTCTGGAAAGGCTTCTCCGTACGGTTTTTGGTCCCAAAGGTGGCGAAAAAGTTGCCATATTAATTGATCTGGAAGACCCCTCGGCTATGAAGGGGCACGCTTATTTGGAAGACGAATCGTTGTCCATTCAGCGAAAGGCTTACGAGGTATTTTATCAGGGTCTCAAGGATGGAGTCGCGGAGAGCCTGGGATTGGAGGGTGGAGAGATGTTTGCCTACCGGCGCACGGGTGGAAGCAATTTGGACCTTCCTGATGTCTACATGGATGCGGATGGTAATGAGGGCATTTTCAGTGAGTCCATTTATCCGAAGTACGACATCATTCTATGCATTTCCACTGACTCTGCCACCGCCCCATTGACCGCATTTGCCAAAAAATATGGCTTTCGGGGTGCCACCTTGCACGGACTGAATGACATTATTCTGCAAAGCGGGCTTTCGGTGGATTATCATCAGGTCAGCGAAGAGGCGGAAAAACTTCGTAGCGCCCTCAATCACGCCGACGCCTTTGAGGTGGATTTTATCGTTCATGACAAGCATTTGAGTCTTTCCATCCATTGCGCAGGCCAAGAAGCCCAGAAAAGCCACGGTCTCTGCCTGGGGGATGAGCCTGATGTCGCCAACCTGCCTGCCGGTGAAGTCTATTTTGTTCCACGGGGGGCAGAAGGACAATTTCCCATGAAATACAAAGATGGGACCATCGGCTGCATGGACGTCCAGGATGGGAAGATCGTGAAAGCAACACTGTTGAATGGAGACCAGGCAGTCATTGATGCCCATAACGAAAAACTCTCCTCTGACCCTGTCACCGGAGTTCTGGGTGAGCTTGGATTTGGAACTCAAACCCTCCCGGTTTCAGGTAAAGACATTCAGGATGAGAAAATCCTTGGTACGATGCATGTGGCAACAGGACGCAGTGATCACCTCGGAGGAGATCTGACACCCGACAAATTCGCGAAGGCTCTCAATGCCACTCACGATGACATTCTCTTTTCGCCTTC
>Ga0255757_10005671_pt1 | contig 10994 bp, 9 predicted proteins | sample 071ome_27_FD_179957 | JGI IMG/M metagenome (GOLD analysis project Ga0255757, IMG submission 179957) | Coastal salt marsh microbial communities from the Groves Creek Marsh, Skidaway Island, Georgia - 071409AT metaG (version 2) | ecosystem: Environmental > Aquatic > Marine > Intertidal zone > Salt...
TGGCGTCGCCGACATTGGCAAGATGGCTGGCGAGCTTGACGCTCTCGATGAACGTCTTGCCGGCAGCGCGGCCGCCCTTCACGCCGAAGCTGAGAATGGCGCCCGTACCGTTCGGGTACAGCTCGGCCGCAAGCGCGCGGTCGGGGTGGTCCGATGCGGTCGGGTACTTCACCCAGGCCACGGCATCGTTCGCCTCGAGCATCTCGGTGACAGCTCGGGCATTTTCGACGTGTCGCGCCATGCGCAACGGAAGTGTCTCGACGCCCTGCAGGAGCTGGAAGGCGTTGGCCGGGCTCATCGCCGCACCGAAGTCGCGCAGGCCCTCGGCCCGGGCCCGGGTGATAAAGGCGGCGGGACCGAACTCGTCGGCGAAGGAGATGCCGTGGTACCCGACATAGGGCTCGGTCATCGTGTCGAAACGACCCGACGCTTCCCAATCGAAGCGGCCGCCGTCGACCAGTGCACCACCCAGTGCAACGCCGTGGCCGCCGAGGAATTTCGTGACGGAGTGCATCACGATGTCGGCCCCGTGCTCGATCGGACGGATGCAATAGGGTGTCGAGAAGGTCGAGTCGACCATCAGCGGGAGCCCGTGACGGTGCGCCACCTCGGCGACGGCCGGGATGTCGAGGACCTCGACACCGGGGTTACCGAGGGTTTCGGCGAACACGAGGCGGGTCTCGTCGGTGATGGCGTCCTCGAATGCCTGCGGATCTCGCGGATCGACGAAGGTGGTGGTGATCCCGAGTCGGGGAAGGGTCACATTCAGCATCTGGTGGGTGCCGCCATAGATGTTGCGGCTGGCGACGATGTGACCGCCCTGACCCATCAGGGTGACGACCCCGAGAAAGAAGGCTGCCTGACCGCTCGCCGTGCAGACGGCACCAACCCCGCCTTCGAGCGCTGCGAGACGCTCCTCGAGCACGGCGACGGTCGGGTTGGTGAGACGCGAGTAGAGATGTCCGGGCATCTCCAGGTTGAACAGCCCGGCGGCGTGGTCGGAGTCGTCAAACACATAGGAGGTGGTGAAGTACAGCGGTACCGCCCGGGCCCCGGTTGTGGGGTCAGGCTGTTGGCCTGCATGCAGGCTCAGCGTGTCGAAACGCAGGAAATCCGGCTCGATCATGACCCCGACCCTATCGGTCGTCACCATCGACGTCCCGACCCACGGGTAGCCATTTGGCCAAGGGCAAATTTTTCGTTGAATGCGGTCCGACCGCTTGCATGACCAATCATTTTACGCCAAGGTGTCGACGCCGCTGGAGGGAGTGGCACACCTGCGCACGCCACGGGTTTTTGCGCGACCCAGGGGGAATTTCCATGGTCGAGATGGGCGAAGAGCTCGTCAGGGTCGAAGACGTGTACAAGATCTTCGGACCCCAGCCGCGTGGTCGAGCCTTCGAGCTCAGCCAGGGCGGTATGGGCAAGGGAGAGGTACACGCTCGAACCGGGCACGTCGTTGGCCTGCGCGACGTCAACTTCAACGTCAAGCGGGGTGAGATCTTCGTGATCATGGGCCTGTCGGGCTCCGGCAAGTCCACGGCGATCCGCACGGTCAACAAGCTGCTCGACACCACCAACGGCCAGGTCATGGTCGATGGCGTCGATGTTCAGACCCTCGACGGAACCGACCTGCAGGAATTCCGTCGTGAGATGACCGGCATGGTGTTCCAGCACTTCGCTCTCTTCCCGCACCGCACGATCATCGACAACGTCGGTTACGGCCTCAAGATCCAGGGGGTCGAGAAGAGCCGGCGCGACGAAGCCTCACTCAAGGCGCTCTCGCTCGTCGGCCTTGAGGCGTACGCCGGCTACTCGCCGAGCCAGCTCTCGGGCGGTATGCAGCAGCGTGTCGGCCTCGCCCGGGCCCTCGCCGCCGATCCACCCATCCTGCTCATGGACGAGGCGTTCTCGGCACTCGACCCGCTGATCCGTCGTCAGATGCAGGACGAGATGATGGACATCCAGGCCGAGCTCCACAAGACGATTCTCTTCATCACCCACGACCTCAACGAGGCGCTGCGTATCGGCGATCGGGTCTGCATCATGAAGGACGGCGAGGTCGTTCAGATCGGCACGCCTGAGGAGATCCTCACCGAGCCCGCCACTGGCTACGTGGCCGAGTTCGTCCAGGACGTCGATCAGGGCCGTGTCATCCAGGTCCACGAGATCATGGTCGACCCTCAGCCCACCGCCGCCAGCGCGGGCCTCGGTGAGGCACTCACCGCCCTCGGCGACCGGGCCGGTTCGTTCGTGCTCGACGCCGACGGCAAGCCGGTCTCGGTGCTCACCGCCGGCGACGGCATCCGGGTCTCGGGTTCGGGCGGGTCGCTGAGCGACGCCGTTCGCACCGATTTCCACCGCTGCACCCCGGAGATGACACTCAACGAGGTGTATTCCGCTGCCGGCAAGGGCCTGCCCATCGCTGTGTGCGATGCCGACGGCAGGCTCGTCGGCAACCTCGACCCCCGCCACATCATGGAGGAGATGGGTCGAGTCGAAAGCCTGATTGACAACTTCGAGCGAGAGGTCTTCATGTGATGCGGTTCTTCCAAGAAAACACCCCGACGGAGAATGCGTCGTTCTGGACCAAGGACTGGACCGATCAGTACAAGGTCAATTTCGGCGAGTGGGCCGACCAGTCCGTCGACTGGATCGACATCAACCTCGAGTGGCTGCTCAAGATCATCAAGTGGCCGTTTGACTTCTTGCTGAGCAACGTCGTTGAGGGCTTCCTCGAGCAGCGTGGTTGGTGGCTCATCGTCTTGTTGATGTTCTTCATCGGCTGGGTCGTCCGCAGCTTCCGGGTCGGCCTCTTCGCCCTCGTCGCGCTCACCTTCTGCGCCATCCTCGGTCCGGGCTACTGGATCGAGACGGCCCGCACGATCGGCTTCATCGCCGTGGCGGTGTTCTTGTGTGTGGTGATCGGTATTCCCGTCGGTATCGCCTGTGGCCGCATCGACCCGGTGTGGTCCGTCGTGAGACCCGTGCTCGATGCGATGCAGGTGGTCCACTCGTTCGTGTACATGCTGCCGTTCATCTTCTTCTTCGGCATCGGTGAAGAGTCGGCGACGATGGTGACGATGGTGTTTGCCCTGCCACCACTCATTCGCCTGACGAACCTGGGCATCCGACAAGTACCCGAGGACGTGGTCGAGGCCTCACGGGCCTATGGCGCACCCGAGTACCGTGTGCTCACCGACGTCCAGATCCCGCTGGCCCGTCCTGCGATCATGACCGGCGTCAACCAGACCCTGCTGCTCGCGATCTCGATGCTCGGCATCGCCGCCATCATGGGTGCGGGTGGCCTCGGCCGTCTCATGTTCCAGGCGCTCTCCGGTCAGGACGTCGCCCGCGGCGCTTCCGCTGGCCTCGCCTTCTTCCTTGTGGCCGTCAGCCTCGACCGCATCTCCCAGCCCGACGAGGGATCGTCCCAGAGTCTCTTCACCCGTCTTCGTGGCGCATGGGTCCATCGCCGTGACCCCGAGGCGCTTCTCGATGCCGAAGCCGAGGCGGCGAAGGAAGCCGAAGAGCAGAACTTCGCCGGGCGCCCTGCCCCACTCGCTGCGAGCGAGGGGCGCGGCCTCAAGGTCGCCATGCTCGGCGGTGTGATCGGCATCGCCGGCGTGCTGCTGCCGTGGGCGAACGACGCCGGTTTCGCCACCAGTCACTCGCGCCGCGGTGACGACTCGCTCGTCGGCGAAACCTTCAATGGCCTGTCAGCCAACGGCGGTTCCTTCTGGGGCTTCTTCGTCCTCGTCGGCTCGCTGTTCGTGCTGCTCGCCGGCATCTCTCGCATGACCCGTCCCGATCCGGGCCGCTTCATGTCGGCCGATGGTGTCGTCATTGCGGCCTTCGCTGCCTTCGGCGCCTCCCTGGCCTACGTGATGGGGTCGGCAGCCGCCACTGCCGTCGACTTCAGCAAGGGCATCGGTCCGTGGGTTGCACTCGCCGCCTCGGCCATCATGGTCGTCGGCGGACTCATCGCCCTGCGCGACGCCCCCTACGCCCCGCACCGCCCCGTGGCCTCCACGCCCGAGTGGCACCGGGTCGTCGGTGGCGTGATCGCACTGCTGTTGGCCATCGCCGGTACCTTCTCTGGCTGGTCCTTCGACGAGCGCAACGACTCGGTCCTCAGTGCGGAAGACGAAGCACTCATCGAGGAACTCCGTGCCGTTGCCGAAGCCGACCCGACCCAGGTCAACCGGATCAACATCGAGGTGCAGGCGATCTACAACAGCGCCCGCCAGTCCGAGAAGATCATCAGCGACTCGTGGACCGACATCGGCGCAGGCATGGGCTGGCCGGCGGTGATCCTTGCGGTCCTCAGCCTCGGTGCTGTGCTCGTGGCCTCCGGCCTGATCGGCAGCAGCGAGCAGCACCGCAAGTGGCGCTGGAGCGCGATCTCGATGGGTCTGGGCGCCGCCACCTCGGTGGTCGGTCTCGCCTGGATCGCCTCCGTCACCCGAGCGACCGACCCGAGCTACATCGTCGGTGTCGGCTCGTTCCTGGTGATGGTCGCCGGCATCTTCTTCATCTCGTCCGGACGAGCGCTCGTGCGCGAGTTCTTCCGGACCGAGGTGTTCGACGACGACCCCATGGTCGACGTCACCGAATCGTCCAGCCAGGCCGAGGACGCTGTTCCTGAGCCTGTCTGACGAGCAATACCAGTCCGCCTGGTGGCTTTTTGGCCCCGCGCGTCCGGTCTGGACGGTCGAGTGGACTATCCTTGCACCCGCCGTGTGACGCCTGTCGCACAGCACGACATTCCCGGGAGGGGAAACACATGAACAAGAGCATGAAGCTGCTCATCGCCCTGCTTGCGGTGTTCGGTCTCGTCGCTGCCGCATGCGGCGACGACGACAGCAGCACCGACGCCGGTACCGACGACGCCGCTGAGGAGAGCAGCAGCGACGACGCCGCCGCTGACGACGACGCCGACGACGCTGCCGACGACGCTGCCGACGACACCTCGATGGACATTTCCTCGATCGGTGCCGGTGTCAACGTGACCATGGGTCGCGCCAACTGGGCCTCGGGCTATGTCCAGGCCGAGATCTACAAGCAGGTCCTCGAGCAGGCCGGTTACACCGTGGCCAGCCCGTCGCTCCTGGAGCTCGACCCGTCGGCCGGCTACCTCGCCATGGCCGAGGGTTCGATGGACTTCTGGACCAACAGCTGGTACCCGGGCCACCTTTCGTGGCACGCCGCTGAGCTGACCGACGGTTCGCTCGTCGCTGATCACGTCTCCATCGTCGATGGTCTCTTCGCCGGCGCTGGCGTTCAGGGCTTCCTGATCACCAAGTCGTTCGCGGAGGAGTACGGCGTCACCTCGATGCAGCAGATCAACGACGACGCGGAGATCAACGCTCTGTTCGACAGCGACGGCAACGGCAAGGCCGACATCTTCGGCTGCCCCGAGAGCTGGACCTGCGACAACATCATCAGCGCAGCCATCACCTACTACGGCTGGGACAACATCGAGCAGACCATCGCCGGTTACGACGCGATGTTCGCTCAGGCCACCGACCTTGCCAACGCCGGCGAGCCGATGGCGATCTACACCTGGACCCCCTCGGCGTACGTGACCACCCTCATCCCGGGTGACAACGTGCTGTGGCTGACCATGAACGCTGACGACATCCTCGACGATTCGAACCCGAACGGCGACGACGGCGGCGAGTTCTACGACCAGCGTCCGGGCTTCGACGGCTTCGGTGCGGACTTCTGCACCCAGCCCTGCCAGCTCGGCTGGAAGCCGGCTGACATCCAGGTCACCGCCAACAACGACTTCCTGGCTGCCAACCCCTTCCTCGAGGCGCTGTTCCCGCTGATGCGTCCGTCGGTCATCGACATCTCGATCCTTCAGGTCGAGCAGGGCAACGGCGACGGCTCTGAGGCCGAGGTCGAGTCCATCGCCGCTGGCTGGATTGCCGACAACCAGGACCTCGTGAGCTCGTGGCTCGAAGAGGCTGCTGCCGCTGTCAGCTGATCCTCGTGATCATCTGACGTCCCACACGGGACGGTAGAGACTTCCTGAGAAGGGGTGGAGCTTCGGCTCCACCCCTTCGTCGTTCCTGAATTGCTCGTCGAGACCACCCGCCGCCAACGGGGCGCGACAGCGCAGCCCATGCACGCCGGTGAAGGCAGGCGCCAGTCGGGTCAGATGTCGGGAAGCACCACAGCCTGGGCGGCGATCACCCCCTCAGGGGTGTCGGTAATCGACGGCGAGCCGTAGAGCACGTACCCCTCATCGAGCGCAGCGCTGATGCGCTCGCAGAACGAGCGGTCGTCCGGCCCGGTCAAGAGGCGGTAGCGAAGGCGATCGTCGGCGGTGGTCATCGCCACAGGGTACGCCTCAGACATCGAGCGCCGTGCCGAGATCAGCAAGGAGATCATCGACATCCTCCAGGCCGATCGACAGCCGGATCATCGACTCGGTGATGCCCATTTCGGTGCGCAACTCAGGTGCGACCCGACGGTGCGTCGTGGTGGCCGGGTGGGTTACGAGGCTTTTAGCATCACCGAGGTTGTTCGAGATGTCGAAGACCTCGAGCGCATTCACGACCTCGAAAGTCCGCACCTGGTCGGCCTCGAGTTCGAGACACACGACCGTGCCACCGGCCTTCATCTGGCGGCGGGCAAGATCATGATCGGGGTGCGACTCAAGGAACGGATACCGCACGGCGCGAACCCGAGGGTGCGACTGGAGCTCACGGGCGATGTGCTCAGCCGATCGGGCCATGGCATCGACGCGGAGGCGGAGCGTCTCGAGTCCTTTGAGCAGGGTCCACGCATTGAACGGGCTGAGGCTCGGGCCGGTGTGGCGCAGGAAGTCCTGAAGGTGTTCTCGATCGAACTGCTCGGAGCACAGCACCGCACCGCCGAGCGTTCGCCCCTGCCCGTCGATGTGCTTGGTCGCCGAATACACCACGATGTCGGCGCCGAATTCGAGGGGGTGTTGGAGCACGGGCGTGGCGAAGATGTTGTCGACGATCATGAGCGCACCGGCGGCATGGGCCAGCTCGGCGACGGCGACGAGATCGATGATCTCGAGACCCGGATTGGAGGGCGTCTCGAGAAAGACCGCCTGAGCACCGCCGGTGAGGGCAGCTTCCCACTGGGCGAGATCACGCCCATCGACAAGGACGATCTCGATGCCAAAGCGGGGCAGGATGTCGGTGATGATCACCGAGCAGCTGCCGAACAGGGCACGGGCGGCCACGACCTTGTCGCCGGCCTTCAGGAACGACGCCATAGCGGCGAACACTGCTGCCATGCCACTTGCCGTCGCACGACAGACGTCGGCACCTTCGATCAGGCGAAGGCGCTCCTCGAACATCGAGACGGTGGGGTTGCCGTAGCGGCCGTAGATGTAGCGGTCGATGTCGCCGGCGAAGGCCGCTTCCGCCTCCTCCGCCGACGAGTACACGAAACCGGAGGTCGCGTAGATGGCCTCGGCCGTCTCGTCGAAACCGCTTCGCCGAATACCTCCACGGACAAGACGGGTCGCTTCGGACCAGTCGTCGACCGACATGTCAGCCTTGCGCCCAGGGAAGGCCCGCATGCTTCCAGCCGGCTGCGCCAGGACCACCCTCAAAACCGTGCGTCACGTTGTAGGTGGTGCCGAAGCCGGCCGCCTCGGCGACCGTCGCTGCCCCTTGGGAACGGGCGCCGCTGCGGCACAGAAAGATCAGGGGGGTCTCGGCATCGAGCCCCTCGGTCGCCTCGGTCAGGAAGTTCGGGTTTCGCTCACCGGTGCCGAACCAGGTCCAGGTCGCAAAACGCACGCGCTTGCCGATGGCTTCGAGCGTCGGGACACCGATCTGCGCCCACTCTTCGGGCGTGCGGACGTCGATCAGCACCGCCGACGGATCGTCGGCGAGAAGCTGGTAGGCGTCGGTAACACTGATCTCGGTGAAGGGCATGGAGGGCACTCCTCGGGTGGCGGCCCTCAATCTAGAAGTCCGGTGCGATTTTCGCCCCGGAAAATGAAGGGCCCCGTCAGATCAGCACCCCTGCCCGGGTTTCGACAACCCGACCGGGCACGATCCGGAACCAATGCCCCGCATCACCATCACCGGAACGACCGACTGCAGTCAGCCGGGAGCGTTGGCGAGAATCCACGTCCGCAGCGTCTCTGCCGCCGGCGACAGCGGTCGGCCGCGCCGGCTCAGGAGCGGAAAGTGGATGCCGGTCTCAACTACCGGCCCCACGGCGGCGAGCCGTCCCTGGTCAAGCAATTCCCGAACGATGTGTTCCCACCCGAGCGCCACACCAGCCCCGGCGAGTGCAGCATGGAGCACCAGTGAGTAGTCGTTGGATCGATCTCCGGGGACGTCGCCGTCGACAGCCACCCCATGATGCCGAAACCACCGGGGCCAGTCGAAGCGAGGTACATAGCGCTCTTCAAGGTGCAAGAGGGGCGAATCGAGCAAGGCGGCCGGATCGGCAATGTCGATTGCCGCGGCGAGTTCCGGCGCCGCCACCGGAATCAGCCGCTCGGCGCAGAACGGCACCGAGTCGAGCGCAGGGCCGTCGACCGGGCCGAGTGGGATCCAGAGGTCGGCGCCGTCGCGCCCTACGCCGGTGTCAGTGTCCGTGGTCAGCACGCGCAGTTCGACGTCGGGATGAGCCTGCTTGAACTCGGGCAGACGGGGCGTAAGCCAGTGGGCGGCGAGCGAGGTGGAAACCGAGATGGTCACCGCTCCCCCGCCCAGAGGCTGGGCGGCCGCCGCTACCGCCGCATCGAGCTCTCGCAACGCCGGCGCAGCCCGTGCGGCCAGAGCCGCTCCAACGGTGGTCGGCTCGACACCATCACGCTTCCGAATGAAGAGGGCGACGCCCAAGGCCTGTTCGAGGCGAGCGACCGCATGGCTCACTGCGGATTGGCCGATCCCGAGCGTAAGGGCGGCACCGGTGAAGCTGCCCGCTTCGACAACGGCGACAACGGCACGCACCGAACGGTCGGTCACCCCCGAGGAGACATCAGTTTCTGTCATGACGAAATGACAAAATATCGCATTTCATCCATGACCGGCATCGTTCACACTGTTGCCATGCACGAGCTTGCCCAGATCGTCGATCTTGATCATTATCCGTTGCACGAGCCGGAGTCCGCCGCCTACGCCACTGCGGTTGCTGCCGCCCGCGAGGGGCTCCGCTCGGTCGGCTGCGCTGTCGTGAAAGATCTCGTCCGTCCTGAAGCGGTGACCCTGCTGAACAACGAGATCGTCGAACGCAAGCACACCACACATTTCTCGACGCAGGTGATGAACCCGTACTTCCACACCGAAGTCAACGACGAGTTCTCGAGCGACCACCCGGTCAATACCTTCCTTGAGCGCTCGAGCGGCTTCATTCCCGGCGACTCGTGGGAGCCGGGCTGTGCCACCGACGTGATGTTCCGGGCTCCCGAACTCGCACGCTTCCTCGCCGACTGCCTCGAGATCCCGGAGCTGCACTGCTACGCCGATCCGCTCGCAGGCCTCACCGCCAACATCCTTGACCCGGGCCAACTCTTCACCTGGCACTTCGACACCAACGACTTTGCCGTGACGGTGCTCGTGCAAGAAGCGGACGAAGGCGGACTTTTCGAGTACTCCCCCGCGATCCGTAACGCCGACGATGAGGGCTTCGATCGAATCGCTGCCGTGCTCGCCGGCGAGCGGGAGGGTGTGCACACGCTCGATCTGCGGCCCGGTGATCTGCAGATCTTCCGGGGGCGCCACAGCCTTCACCAGGTCTCGCGGGTGCCGGCGAACAGCCGACCACGCCACGCTGCGATCTTCGCCTACACCGAGGAAGCCGGTGTGATCGGCCGGCTTGCTCGTACCCAGCAGCTGTTCGGTCGAGTGCTCCAGGCCCACGTTGATGCAGAAGAGCAGCGCATCCGCTCGGATGCGCTGATCGATTGATCTAGCGTTCGCTCCATGGGCCTTCCACGACCGACCACCGACCTCGATCAGCTCAAGGCCGATCTCGACGAACATGGCTACTGCATCGTCGCCGATGCGCTCTCACCCGACGAGGTCACCGCGCTGCGAACTCGCATCACCGAACAGGCCGCAGCAGAGCGAGCGCGAGCGCTCGACTACCACTATCAAGCCGAAGCCGAGGGCGACGACGTCAACCAGTGGGTGTACCAACTGATCAACAAGGGGGAAGAGTTCCAGAACCTCGCCCTGCACCCGACAGCCCGGGCGCTTGCGACCCACATCCTCGGCGCCGATCACATTCTCAGTTCGCTCGACGCCCACATCACCCACCCGGGCAACAAGACGATGCCGCTCCATGCCGATCAGTGGTGGATGCCGCAGCCGGTCGCTCCGGGAACCCCGCACGGCCGTCAGGGGGACATGACCCGCGAGACCGGCCCGTTCGGTGAGCCCACTCGGGCAACCGTGCCGATCAACCCGCCGCTCGTCGCCAACATGATGTGGATGGCGAACGACTTCACGGTCGCGAACGGGGCCACCCGCATCGTGCCGGGCAGCCACCTCAGCGGATGCCTGCCCGATCCGGAGCGGACGGACTATGGCGAAATTCCGATCGAGGCACCGGCCGGCTCGGTGCTGGTGTGGGAGGGCCGTACCTGGCATGCCGCCGGCCTCAACACTGCCGATCATCCCCGCTATGGCGTGGTCACCTACTTCTGCGGACCGATAATCCGCTCCCTCGGCAACCTCACCTACGGCATGCGCACCGAGGTGCGCGAGTCGGTGAGTCAGGAACTTGCGACCCTGTGTGGTTTCACCCCATGGTCGAGTTACGGCATGACCGATCACCCGTCGGCCATGGTCGCATCGCCGGGCGACGAAACCGCAGGGCGGCTGTCCTAGCCCTGTTGCACGCCCACCGCGAGGGCGGTGGTACCGGCAAGTCTCATCGGAATCTCCTCAGGCGAAGAGCGGCGCAAGCGGCGCCGGGTCGAGCCATTCGTCGATGCGGGAAATGAGGCCGTCGTCGTTCACCATCACGATTGCGACCGCCTC
>Ga0255757_10005683_pt1 | contig 10985 bp, 7 predicted proteins | sample 071ome_27_FD_179957 | JGI IMG/M metagenome (GOLD analysis project Ga0255757, IMG submission 179957) | Coastal salt marsh microbial communities from the Groves Creek Marsh, Skidaway Island, Georgia - 071409AT metaG (version 2) | ecosystem: Environmental > Aquatic > Marine > Intertidal zone > Salt...
CCGTCACCGTGATCTCGACTGACTGGAAGAGATTGGCTTCTTCCGATTCGTCCTGTGAAATGATCTCGATCTGTATTGAACCGATCACACCGCGTGTGGACTCAATCGAGTCCTTGATGAACAGAACATCTGAAACCGAAGCCTCGGCAAGGTTTTCGGAATCCCAGAGGTTGTTGAACTTCTCCGATATTGCTCCGAGATCTTCAACCTGCCGACCATTGAGCTGCAGACTCGAATCCCGTTCACTCCAGAGTTCAACCACTTCTCCATTCGCCAGTTCGACAATGACGTACCTCAGATCGCTCGAAACAGCTAACAGCTGACCTCGAGATTGAACGAACTGTTCGGATACTACTGACAGTCTTTCGATGATTCCGGTTTCGATCTGGTAGATCGCAATATCAACGCGATCATCTCGTTCAATCGACAACAACGAGCGAATCTGCCTTCCGTTTTTGGTCAGATTCTCTCCCAGAGGTGTCGAAGGTATTTTCAGAACCAATATTCGTGTGCTGGTCGACTGGCCAGTTACGAGCGTGACTGTTCCTTCCACAGGATGGACATCAGTGATCACACCGGAGACTCGTTCCACTTTCGGAGATTCGACGGAAATGATTGTCGCTACGTTATAGAACGCCCCGTCTTGACCAGTCACAGAATATGTTCCGCTGGCCACCCTCAGACCAGAACGAAGGGCAGAGAACTGAACGCGTCGCCCATCGAGTATCAGCCAGGACTCTTCACTGACGAGAATGTTTATGATCGACCCAGTCGAACTTGTCACCTGAAGGCGATCAGGTTCTCGCCCTATTCCAGTGATCGTTCCAGAGAATTTAAGGTTTGTTCTAGGCACCGTAACCAAGCGTGTCAGCACCGTAGACGCGACACCCGATCGAGATGCATTCACGATAAGATCTCCGGCTCGAACTTCACCGAATGAAGCGGCTTCACCATCCCTCACGACAACGGTCATTTCATCGATACTGAAGGTGATCGTCGCACCATCAGGAGGCGTAATGGTGATGGTCGAGGTGTCCCGTTCGACTGATTCGACAACACCAGACAAAACAATTTCATCATCTGGTACAGACGTTCTGGCACGAACAGCCAGCGTTCTCAGCGGGGCTGTAACGGAGGTGATGTCAGGAATCTCGCCTGTCTCTCCAGTTTCCAGCTGCAGATCAACGGACTGACCGACTGCGAGATCAGAAATAAATGAAGCCTCATCATCCAGAGTGATTTCGGTGGCTGACCCGATCTTCACTGTGATCTCAGAACCTGTCGACTCGTTGGTGACTATCAAGATTCCCAGCGCATCCTCAAGAGATGGATCAATCTCTACTAGCGTGATCACTCCATGGAATGCCCGATTAATTTCTGCTTCCAACACTGCTTCAAGTGCAGAGTCGAGTTCTGGCGGTTCGATCCGTATTGATACGACTTCTCTGACGTCTCCGACCAGCGTGTACTCAACCACGAATCGACTGCCGAGTGGGATGTGTGGTGCAGCGTCGGTCAGCAATATCGGTAATCTGCCAACCCCGGGAATTTGGTCAGATATTTCGACAGGAAGATTAACCAGCGTAGTTTCAGATTCGAAGTTAAACCTAACTGTTACCTGTTCGAGGTCTTCCTCACCTGTCGGTGCCACGGTGAAACTCTCTGAACCCACGACGGCAACAAGCGCACCGGATATTCGAAGCGTCGGAAGTGCTTCGTTTCTCGAGCGAGCGGTGATCGTATAAATCTGTACGAGGTCGTCAAATGTGTGCCTGAGATCACGTAACTTCGTCTGTGCGCTTGATCTCTCGGCTTCGTCGGTACGTTCCGAGTCAATAACCCTTTGAAGCGCACGCATCGTGTCGTCTAGACCACTTAAGTGTTTCGACCTGGCTTCAACAGTAATTTGCGAGAGTCGATCAAGTTCCGCTTGAGTCTTTGCTTGATCCCGAGCAGCTTCGATGCGGGCGATAGTTTTGGCTGTCAGTTCAAAGCCAATCGCTGTCAAGATTCCACTCGAACGATCCAAACGTGCAACAAGGGTTAAACCGTCACCGATTGTTAACTCATCCAGACCGGCAGGATTTGCCACCTGGACTACGTCACCAAATCGAGTTTGAATCGAAATAGTGTCCTCGGAGACATCCGAAATAACTCCAACTATGTGACGAATCGCTGGCTTTGAATTCGCGAGCTTCACAATCGTTTTCAGCGCGATCAATTCGCCTTCCACGTCACGAGCAGTCGAGATAACTCGATCACCTTCGGCGACATCTGCAACGGTCGCCAATTCCGAATCTATCCGCAGCTCTGAATGTTGGTCGAAGTGAAGATCGACAAGCCCCGACGAAGACGCGATCACGATCGATTCAGGAGCTCGCACTTCCACGGCGGTTCCGAAGATCGCTTCAATGTTCGAGTTCGCTTTGGACGATTCAGCCGAAGCCAAAGTTCCAGTCGAAGCGTGCGCCAACGCTGCAAACAGAACCAGCAGGATAAACAATCCTTTGCCGTTCACCATCGCCGAAATATTTCTCTCGTAAGACATGCTGGTCAGCGCACTAGCCATACCACTCAACGCAGTCTTAAATAATGACCGCACTGTGCTTACGCTTGAGTTACTTTTCGAACTCAAAGCGGCTGCCATGTATGCCAAAAGGGTGATCAAATCGCACCCTCCGGAATCGAAATCACCGTCAACGACGAGCTTGCCGAATTTCCGAGCAAATCGCTTGCCACCACGTCTATCAGGTTCGGACCATCGTCCAAGGCAAGTGTTATCTGAAATGATCCGTCTGAACGCACATCAACAAGAACGCCGTTCACGCTCACGATCGCGTCTGGAGCCGTACTGCCACGAAGAACGACCGTGTCGCTCCTGATAACGTTTTCTTCACTCAGGCCCTCAAAATCAACCGTGAGGTTGAAAGTTCCAGAATTTGTGGTCGCTTCTGGTTGAGGTACAGGAGTAGGGGTCGAAGCAGGGACTGAAGTGGGTGTTACCACCGGTATAGGAGTAGCGGTTGCTTCCGGAGCAGAAGTCGGAGTGACCGTGGGGGTAGGTGGTACCGGCGTGTAGCGCAACCGAGACTCAACACACGCGCTGGCCACAAGCCCAATCAAAGCGAGACTCATCACCAATAACGCGGCGGAACGTCTGCTTGCCCCATTGCCCGGCGCAGCCATTACGCGTTCGCTCTGTTGTCCAGTGGTAACGACAACAAGAAAGCAGTGTGCGAATCTTCGGTACCTGTGCCATTCCCGTGGCTGGTTGAATCAACACTTAATTCACCGCCGCACCTTCTCGCGAGCGTCGCCGCTATGAATAGTCCTAAACCTGAACTCTGTTTCTCGGACCTAGCTGAAAGTTCAGGTGTCCATCCTCGGTCGAACAGGTGAGGTAAGTGAGATTCAGAGATTCCTGTACCGTCATCCCAAACGCTAACGGTGAACTGTGATCCATTACGCTCCAAACGAATTTCGACGTGCTCCTCGGCGTATTTGGTCGCGTTGTCGACCAGGTTTGTGATCACATGGTCTAGAGCAGAACCATCTCCGTACACAAGTCCAAACTCAGCCGGCTCGCACCACCAGACCAGTTCGATACCTCTTTCTCGAGCTATAGGGACATACCTATCGGCGACGTTGCGAACAATTGCCGCCACATCGACTGGTTCTATTGCTGGTCTCGCATCTGCGTCTTCGAGGTCAACCAACACCCGAACGTTTTCGATCATCAATCGAAAATTTGGTGCTTGTTGTTCAATCTCGTTGAGCAGTTCTGTGACTACTTTTACAGGTGCGCCACCTGTTTCACTAACGAGAGCACGAACTTCCCGTTCTTTACCGAGGATTCGGCGCAATGGACGCCCCATGTCGTGCGCAAAAGTATCGAAATAATCCTGGGTTACCTGGCTCCAGGTACGGTTGTCGCTTGTCACCCAGCGACGCTTGTTCTCTAATCGCATGATCAAGATCGTTACTGCTGAGAAGCCAATAGCTATTGCGGCGCCAATGTATGCGATCGGCTCGATCCACCACAGCCGGTTACCAAAAATCGGCTCTCCGATTAGCGGAGAAAGAGCAATGAGAAGTACGCCGACAACCGCGATAGTTGCCGTTGAGAACTTAATGATTCTGAGCGTACGAAGATTCAAATCTATGAAGTATGACGACGCTCGAAACGTCGTGTCTGATTAGCCAGGATCGACCAAACGGTAGCCACGGTTTCTCACGTTGATGATCAACTCGTTAGCACTAAATTCTCTACCAACAGCCTTGCCAAGGGAAATCTTCAACTCGCGAATTCTCACTCGCAGTGAAGCCCGGGAGTCTTCACCCTCGGAAAATCGTTCCAAACGCGAGAACGGAACCAACTCACCTTCGGACCGGTACATTGCAGCAGCCAGCTCAACGAGAATCTCGAACTTCATGCCCTGGATTTCACGGATTATCTCTCGTCTACCGTCGGCGATCACGTAAACAGCTGCATTGTCAGGATCTAGTTCGAAAAGAGAGCCAATGCGAATTGTCTCAGGCGCGTTCCCGATAAGCCGACGCAATCTCAGCACAACCTCTTCCGGGCTAGCTAGTTTGTCGATGAAGTCAACGTTTGCGCTTGTATTCAGACTCGCTGTGACTGCCGTATCTCGGTAAGGACCTTGGGCGTACTGGGTGAACATCAGTACTGGCATGCTTGAATCTTTTTCAACGATCTTATTCAGGATCGACAAGCCCTTGAACCGGTCGGTGTCATATTCGCCAAAACGAACATCCAGGAGAACAGCTGATGGCCTCTCATTTTCGAGAGCGAAAAGCGTTTGGGTTTCATAGTCATCGCCTGTGACCAGTTCACCTTCTGGGGCAACAACGACAGGCTTAAACCCGTCAACATGTAGCCGACGCAGTACAGAGCGCATGAGGTCTGACATGTGTTCGTCGTCAACAACAAGGATCTTTTGTCCCGCTCCGACGCTTCTACTTGCCATTAGGACCTCCACGAGACTCCAGTAAGGATTACGTCCGTGATCTGTTGGTGTGCTGCGATCTGTTACCGAAACCATATCAACCTTCTGGTAATTTCCGATTGCTGATATGACGAAAACTGTGGGAGATTTGTTCCCGTCATATCTGTCATTCTCGATGTGGTTTCTAGGAGATTTCGGTTAATCTGCTGAGAGAAATCTCAGAAAAACGTTTAGTACTCCTCGACTGATACGCGGGGTCACGCTATGCTTCGCACACCCTCCGTCTACACCACCATTAGCTGCTGAATCGACCGCCAGTGACAGAACCTTTTGTCCATCTTCATAACCACTCCGAGTACTCGCTACTCGACGGTTTCAGCAGATTGGGCGACATGGTTAACCGAGCGGCTGAGCTTGAACAACCCGGTATAGCGCTAACTGACCACGGCAACCTCCACGGTGCCATCGAGTTCTACCAGTCAGCCAAGAAAGCCGGCATCAAACCGATCATTGGCGTTGAAGGTTACGTTTCCGACGGACCACGCCAGGAACGAAACCCTCAGAAGCGGTTCCCATTCCATATGACGGTCCTGGCGCAAAACAACGTCGGGTATCGAAACCTGATGAAGCTGGTTACCGCTTCACACCTCGAAGGGTTTTACTACCGACCGAGAATGGATCGAGAGATTCTCGAACAGTACTCGGAAGGGTTGATCGTACTTTCTGGCTGCCCTTCTGGTGAGTTGGCTCGTTACATCAAAAACGGCGACATGGATTCAGCCCGAGAAACTCTTGAGTGGTACGGCAACGTATTCCAGGATCGTTACTACCTCGAGTTGATGATGCACGAACACGTGCCAGAACAAGCTGAGATAAACGAAGCTGTAATCCAACTCAGTTCAGAGACAGGGCTGCCTTTAGTCGTAACTAACGACTCCCACTATGTGCGACGGGAAGACTACGAAGCACAAGACATTCTGACCTGTATTCAGACAAACTCGAATATCAAGGATCCCAAGCGTCTCCACATGGAGGACACGTCCTACTACATTCGGTCTCTGGAGGACATGAAGACAGAGTGGGCGCATCTTCCCGAAGCGCTAGAGAACACGGTCAAAATCGCAGAAAGCTGTGAGATCGAACTTGAGTTCGGAAACACTCTCGTCCCTCGATACCAAACGCCGCAGAACAAGTCTTCGATGGACTACCTTCGGGAGCTTTGTTACGACGGTTTAAAGAAGCGGTTCGAGAATCCTTCTGAAGAAGTGTTAGAGCGACTCGAATACGAACTGGGGATCATCGAAGAAACGAAATTCTCAGACTATTTCCTCGTTTGCTGGGACATTTTCAACTTCGTGAACGAGCGAGGAATCCTTTCCGCTGTTCGTGGGTCGGCCGCTGCCAGTCTCGTTCTTTACTGCCTTGAAGTAACACAAATCGACCCAGTTGAGTCTGACCTGTTCTTTGAGCGATTCTTGAACATAGAACGCCGCGAGATGCCTGATATTGATATGGACTTCGCCGACAATCGTCGCGAAGAGGTCATCAAGTACTGCATCGATCACTACGGGCGTGATCACGTTGCCCAGATCATTACATTTGGAACACTCGGCGCGAAAGCAGCAATCCGCGATACGGCCCGAGCAATGGCACTCCCGCTAGATCTAAGCGACAAACTCGCTCGGATGGTTCCAAACACCCTCAATATCAAGTTGAAGGACGCCATCCAGGAGTCATCGGAACTCCAATCAGAGATCAGGCGTAACCGGGAAGCTCGAGATCTGATCGATATGGCGCAAAGAGTTGAAGGCTCTGTTCGACATGCAAGTACCCACGCAGCTGCCGTAGTTATCAGCGAGGACCCTCTAACCGACTACGTTCCGCTCCAGCGTTCAACGAGTGGAAAAGAAGATGCGAGTCCGACGACGCAGTACTCAATGCACCCAGTTGCTGACGTCGGTCTGCTCAAGATGGACTTCCTCGGTCTAGCCAACCTGTCGATTCTCGACCGTTGTGTGACGTTGATCGCTGAAACGACCGGAGAACATATGGGCGTATACGACGTGCCCATCGACGATCCGAAAGCGTTTGAAATTCTGGGTGAAGGCGACACATTTGGTGTGTTCCAGCTCGAATCCGAGGGGATGCGCAAGAACATCAAGCAGCTCAAGCCGACCAACATTGGTGACCTTGCTGCAATGATCGCTTTATACCGGCCAGGTCCGATGGATCACATTGGAACTTTTATTGATGCAAAGCACGGAAAAGCGGAAATCACCTACCCGCACGAGGACCTGAAAACTCTCCTGGAACCAACCTACGGCGTGATCGTATACCAGGACCAGGTGATGCTGATCGCCCAGGCGTTCGGCGGTTACACCCTCGGTGAAGCGGACATCCTGCGAAAAGCGATGGGTAAGAAAATCGCATCAGTGATGGAAGCTGAACACGAAAAGTTCACGACTGGTGCAATCGCTAAGGGCTACACGGCAGAGCAGGCCGACACAGTTTTCAAACTGATCGAGCCGTTTGCTGGTTACGGGTTCAACAAGGCGCACGCCGTTTCGTACGCCTACATCGCATACTGGACCGCCTATTTCAAAGCTAACTACCCGGTTCAGTACATAGCGGCAGTGTTGGATTCTGCCTCTGGAAACCCCGAGAAGGTCGGTGTCGCAGTTAGAGAGGCAGCGCGCCTTGGGATCACGGTCAAGCCTCCTAGCATCAACCACTCACACAGTGGTTTCACCATCGAACGGGACTCTGACGGGAATGATGCCATCCGATTCGGTATGGCTGCCGTAAAGAACGTCGGAGCAGCCGCAGTAGATCCGATAGTTGAGCTTCGAGAGACAGGTGGCCTGTTCAAAGACATAGAAGATATTTGTCGCAGGGTCGATTCAAAATCTCTGAATCGACGGACCCTAGAAAGTCTTATCCGCGTTGGTGCATTTGATGAATTCGGTGGTCGCGGCAGTCTTCTCGAGTCTGCTGACCGAATAATCGCTGCAATCCAACGACAAACCAAATTGCGCGAGTCCGGTCAAACATCAATGTTCGACATGCTCGGCGAATCGGTTCCAGTACCGATGGTCGAAATCGAGATTCCCGAGTTCGACGACACTTCACCTCAAGAGCAAATTATCTGGGAACGCGACCTTCTAGGTGTCGAATTGACGCAAAGCCCATTCACGGCAGAAATGCGGCGAATGCAGGACCAGTTCGTGGTGTACGCAGAAGAGATCACCGAAGAAATCGCTGGTCAAAAACGCGCTGCGCTTGGCCAAATAGAGGACGTCCGAGAACTCACCACACGTCGGGGCGAAAAATTCCTTTCACTGAAGCTTGCCTTGCTCAGTGGATCAGTTGAGCTCGTCGTCTGGCCAAATATTCTCGAAACCACGGAAGAACTGTGGCAGGCAGGACACTATGTCACAGTGACTGGAACTGTTCGAGAACGAATGGGTCGTGTTTCTCTATCTGTCGAAACGGCGAAGGAATACCAGCTCGGTTCCACAGAGAACAACTCGATTGAACCTGAAGCTGCGCCTACAGTCGTTGCAGGCTTCAACGAGGCAAGCGAACCTCGTCCGGTCATCAATGACCCGACTCCTGCCGCGTCAACCAATGCCCCGTCTGTTCGTGAGCCAAAACCTGACTACCCGAAACCACCAATCCCTGAATCAAAACCCGAGGAAACTACTCTGGCAACCGAGATCGAATCCAATACATCAGTCGAGGTCGATTCAAGCATCGACGATGAATACAAGCCTGGCACAGTTACGGTAAAGGTGCAGGAAACAGGGGATGCTGCTGAAGACAGATATCGTCTCGAAGACGTGATGACCCTGCTAATGGAGTACCCTGGAAGCGATCCCGCACAACTCGAAATCGACACAGGGGTGGCAATCGTACGACTGGATATGCCGTTCACCGTAAAGTCCGGTCCGGTGTTGAAACAGCGCATCAGTGAATTGCTTGGCGAAGAAGCAGTTAGTCTCGCGTCTGTTTAAAGTCACTCAGTAGATCGAATGCATAACGCATGGGCTGGGAAGTTTTTACAACCGCACCTGACCAGGTAATTGGAGAAGCCTGGTGCGAGTTGATTCGTAATGCAGGTATCGATTGCAAACTGCAACCAGGTGACTCAATAGGATTTCTTGGCGTTTCGGTGATGCCCGTGAGGCTAATGGTTCCTGAGATCGAAACTGAAAACGCCAAAAAGATTCTTGATGACTATCTCGGCGAGAACGCATCAGAACCGCACGAGGACGAGTAACTAGCTGCTAACCCTCAGACCTTCCATTTGGAGAAGGCGGGCTTTTAGAGGCAGTCCGGCTCCGCCGAAACCGTGGAGTTTTCCACTCGAACCGATTACACGGTGACAAGGAACCAGCAATGCGACTTTGTTTCTCGCCATTGCCTGACCAGCGCCACGAGCCGCTCGAACATTTCCGGCTTGCTCGGCAAGCCAACGGTAGGTTCGCGTTTCTCCCGCCGGAATCGACCGGCACGCTTCCCATGCCTGCTTGAAGAATGGTGAAACGAAACGGGTGTCGATCGCAATTTCGCCTAAATCGACCTCAGCTCCATCACAGTAAGCCGAAATCATTGCCTTTTCGTCTACGAATTCATCGGGTGAATGCTCTGCTTCTGAAATCTCAGGTTGAACGTGGTCCATTGCAGCTTCAGGCTGTTGTTCTGGCAGACTCGCTCTCAAAATTCCATGCTCACCACCGACCAGAGCTACCCAGCCCATCGAAGTTTGGAAAACGTCGTAGAAGAGCGGACCGTAGTTTTTCAACTCGTAATTCCTTTGCCAGAGGCAGCTTGTGGGAGTTTGAAAGGGCTTCGCAATCGCAATTTGATCAGATGCCAGGCTATTGTGCGCCAATAGCGGTTCAAAGTCTTCGCTATCTTATCGTCCTCTTCAGTGTCAAATCTGGCTGAGTAGACCTCTCGCTGATATTCGATTGCAACCGACAAGAGCTCGTCTTCAACACGTGGAACCCAGAGAGCAACCCGTGACGCAAATTCCGTTGGTGTTTCGTGCTGTCGACGACGCATACCAACCAGCAAAGTAAGTCGTTCAAGTTTTGCATAGGACTTTTGCCGCTGGCTAAGTCCTCTCACACTGAATAACCACGCGCCATAGAAGATGATTCCTAATCCAACCATACCGCCCACAATTGCGAATGGTTGCCATGGAATACTTAAGGTCGGTTCATCCACGCTCAGAATTTCATCGTCTGCCTCACCGTCGTTCCGGGCACGCGCTTCCCGCGCAAGGCGCTCAAGGTCCGAAAGATCTTGCAGGAAATCGAGATCTTCTTCTGCGGAGCCAACTGCACCGGCAGCAAAGACATCGGTATTCGCCTCAGGTGTAAGAAGTCCTCGCACGAGGTCGACCGAACCCGGCGTGAACTCGTAATAGATCCAGCCGTACTCAGGGAAGTAAACCTGTGCCCAACCGTGGCGGTCTTCGTCTCTGACGAGATACATACCTGCCTCGGACACATAGTCACCCGGTGCCCACCCGGCGACGAAGCGAGACGGAACCCCAACAGACCGCAGGAGAACTGATGCTGCCGAACCGAAATACTGGCTGTAGCCCTTGATTTTGGAAACATCGCATTCAGGATCTTTGCTACTGCACGGCTCATCCTGCGTTTGAAACAAGAAGTAGAAAACTCCGTCGACTCCAAACTCAGGATGAGCCGTGCAGTTGCAAAGATCACCGCTGCCCAACGCTGTGCTCTGGGAACGAAATTAACAACGCCATGCAAATAATTATGGTGTGATGAATTTCCGCGTTTCACGTGGGTATGGCGCATCAATTCTTGCGGGGCGATTAGGCAGAACGAGAGAGAAAAGCAAAATGTCGCCGATACCTGGCAAACAAGCGGTAAAACGGTTCAGCAAAAAAACTAGGAAGCCAGAATGACATTACCTTCGCTATGTGTCTGGTCTGGCTTTTTGTGAGCGATATTGTGTAAAAAACAGCTTGAGCTCCCGTGA
>Ga0255757_10005696_pt1 | contig 10969 bp, 5 predicted proteins | sample 071ome_27_FD_179957 | JGI IMG/M metagenome (GOLD analysis project Ga0255757, IMG submission 179957) | Coastal salt marsh microbial communities from the Groves Creek Marsh, Skidaway Island, Georgia - 071409AT metaG (version 2) | ecosystem: Environmental > Aquatic > Marine > Intertidal zone > Salt...
CGTCTTCGTCGCCCCGGCTGGCGAGCGAGCGCAGATTTTCCAATCAACGCGTTCAACGCGCGTCGGCGCGGTGGGTGTTTCCAATCGCCCACGCCGTCGCCTGCGTTTCCATTCGAGCGTCGTTCGTCGGCCGCGTCGAGGGGGAACGCGCGTCGGCACATCGATCGATCGATCGGTCGGTCATCATCATCATCATCATCATCATCATTCATCATCGCGCTCGCGTCGACATCGGCCGCGCGAAACGTCACACTGCGCGCACACACCGTATCAATATGTACAAACAGTACCAACCATGAAAGCGCTTCATCCCGCGCGTCCATCGGTCCGACCGTCCGACCGACCGACCCCTCCCGGATTGAACCGAATCGACGAGTCACGACCCAGACAGAATCACGCGCGTAGTAGACCCGTCTGTCTCGAAGAATCGAAATCGCGACACCTACTAAACCCGCGCCGGGGTCGTTCGTCTCTTCTCTGTTCAAATCACACAATCATCGGTTAAGAACGATCAGAGTACGATCTAATAGACCGAATCTTTTCGAGCTAAAAAACTCATGTCGAAACGCGCGCGCGCTGGCTGTCGAAACAGTTGGCGCGCGGGTCCCGACGCATCTGTCATCCATCGGTCGCGCGTCAGAGCGCGACGTCGGTCGGTGGTCGTCGGACGCGGTGTTGTCGGACGGGGTATTTTTTAACTTCGCGTTCGTTCGTTCGTTCGTCCGCGGGTGGTTGTTTCGCGAGGTCGGTCGTCGAACGTCGTCGGTAGGTAATCCGTCGTCCATCGTCGAGCGCGGGGGAGACGCGAAGCATCGAACCAGCGTGGACGGACGGACGGACGGACGGACGGACGGAGCGCGAAGACGACGAACGCGCGGAGTGAGAGGGTGCAGAGGGTGCAGAGGGTGCGGAGTGGATTTTAATAACAACACGCGGTGCGTAGCGTCGCGATCGACTCGTTCGTCGTCGTCGCGTCGACGCGAACGCGCGAGATGAATGGATGGATGGATGGATGAGTGGCGCGCGAGGTTCCCCCGGGATGATGGATGCGGGGAAACCCACCACGAAGCGGGTCGCGAACGTCTCGACCGGCGGTGCGCGCGCGCGGACGCCGATGACGATGAAACGGAAACGAATGGAAATTCACGCGCGCGTTCGGCGGTGGTTCGACGCCCCGCGGACGTCGCGCGACGCGCGTCGCGAGTTTCGAGAGTGAGATTCCTTTCGCGGAAAAAGCGCTGTGGATGGATGGATGGATGTCGGAAAAACACGTTGGCGAACAGAGAGACTGACGAGCGACGCGACGATCGGTGGGATCGGTTTCACACGCGCAGGTTAAGGCTCGAGCGTTTCGAGAGCGTTTTGGTTTAGGCGCGGGTGCGACCGTCGTCGTCATGGCTACAAAGGTGCGCGCGCGCTCGGGATTTTCGGATGAATTGTCGCGACTTCGAAGTCAGTCCCTCTCGTTTTGATGGTTCATGAACCGTGGATTTGGGACGGGGGAACTGGGTGGACGCTCGCTCGCTCGCTCGCGCGACGAAACGAACGACGGAATGGTTTGCGCGCGCGCGCGCGACGGAAGACGCACGGGATGACTGACTGCGACTGCGTGATTGTTTTCTTTGACGTGCTCAGGTGATGGATGCCGCGCCGACGACGCTACTCCCGGGAGTGGCGGGGAAGCGGTGCGCGCACTGCAACACGCACACGACGCCGTTGTGGCGCAACGGTCCGGATGGTCCGAAGACGTTGTGCAACGCGTGTGGGGTGAGAGATAACCGTCGTCACGCCAAGGCTAATAAGGTGGCAAAGCCGACAGCGGCAAAGGTGCCCAAGAGCGGCAAGGTGGCGAACGGTAAGGGGGAGGGGAAGAAGCGCTCGGCGGCGTCGCCAAAGAAGGAGAAGGCTTCTAAAAAGGCCAAGTCGGCGCGCGATTACTTTGCGCCGAAAGTGAACATTCACGTGCCAAACTTTAACGCGGTTCAAGACTACGATGCGACGCATCCGGGTGGGTACAAGCAAACTTCCAAGTACTTGCGCGGTGAGGCGCCGGATCACCAGCTCAACCGCTTTGGTCCGGGAACCGCCGCGCCGATGTACGAGGCAACCAAGTCAGACTTCCAGTGGCTCGAGCACATGAACTCTGAGCCGCTCGATGGCAACAAGTCGGTGTGCACGACGACTCCGAACGCGCAATACATGCGCCCAGAGCATCTCGAGAAGCTCTTTGATGTCTTTGAAGAGTCTTCGTGGGCGGCTTCTTCGATGCTGACGCAGGAGCAAGCGGCGCACGCCGTCTTGGGCAACGTCTTCAGCGAAGCGAACACGCCCGAAGGGAAGATGGATGACGTCTTGCACTGGGCGTCGAACGCGCACTTGGGAGATGGACAGCTTGTGAGTCTGAAGGCTGAGAACGACGGATGGGCTCCGTTTGACATCAGTGACGAGCACTCCAACCAGAGCTCCTCGGATGTGGCGGCGGCGCCGCTCACTCCGAGTGAGAGCGTCGATTTTCTTTTGAAACGCAGTCCACCCTCGGAACAGACGAGCGTTCCTTCCGACAACGATGACTCTTCTACGCAATCAGCAGATGACGTGGATGGCAGATATGTGATGGGTCATCAGCAGTCGGAAAACATGAAGAGCAGTGATCTCGGCACCCGCGCCTACGTGGGTCTCATGCGTCGCGGCGGTAAATCTTTTACCGCGCGCGGCGCCCAGGTGCCGCGCCCCCCGACTGGAGGCAAGAGTGAGCTCAAGAACGCAGTCAAAACCATTAATCAAATCAACAGCAGAATATTCAAGATTAGCGAGCACGCTCCGTCGCTGCAGGTGCTTTGCAAAGTCTACAAGTATTGGCTCAAGCTGCGATGGAAAAATGGAGGGAGACCTCTGCTGCCGCGGTTCGATCCAATGCCTCCTTTGCGGCTGAGAGAGCGGCCGGAGACGGCGACCGAGGCGGAACAGTTAAAGTACTTGTTTTGTTTCAATCTCAAAGCCGTTTCTCGGCAGCAGCGCGAACGAGCACTTCGTGTGGAGCAAGCCGAAGCGCAGAAGAAGCGTCGGCGCAGACCGTGTTTTAATCCCGCGGCGACGAAGCGCCGAAGACGCGTCCAAGCGGCGATGGATTACGCGGTGACGCAGCCTTTGACAATCACATTTGAACCGCTCGACGAGCTCTTCGCTCACGGCTGGAACGTTGTCGAGTACAACCCCGATTGTGAAGCTCGAGGGAAACTGCCGAGTCGCAAAACTCCCGTGAAGGCGGACTCGTCGCGTCAGCAGAAGTCCATCAACTCGCCCGCGCAAAAGGTGATGAAGAGGGAAGTTTCCGACGACGCTTTCGACGACGCTTTCGACGAACCGCCTCATCAGCTCAAGTCGCCGATGGGTGTCGCAGCGGCAAAAGCTGGAGCGCTGATGAAGAATATAGTCAGCTCTGTTGGTACCGCTCTTGGCTACACGGCTAGCAAGAATTGCGGTAAGGTTAATGGTCGTTCCGTAGGTGTGATTGGGCCTCGTACACCGGTGCGGCGATCTTCACGAGCCAAGTCAAACGCGTGACTTGCGCAAACGCGTCAATGTGCGCGCCAAATGTTCAACAGTTTAGTAATCATGGAGATGGGGGAGGCGTGTATCAATTGCACGCCTAAAATATTAGCCAACTCACGTTTTTTTGTGTATCATCTTTTAATTTCACTGCAACGTGACTAAGAAAAACGCGTTTCTAGCTCTCTACGGTAGGTAGCTACATGGGCGTGGGCGCGATGCGAGTAGGCGCCACGCGAACTGGTTCTAGAGTTTTCACCGGAGCGGTTTGTTCTGGTTTGACAGCTACGACTGGCGCGTCGTCTTCAATAAACAACTTTATCGGAAGGTCGGCTGGATTGACAGCCGACCCCAACTCGTGACCATCGAACGCTATAACCGTGGCGAAGCCATCCGTACTCGTGACCAAAAGTATGTTTCCGTCGGGTGACCATGAGCAATCGGTGATACACGCGAAGTGGATCGCACCGACGTACAAGAGCGGCTCTAACGAGTCGGTGTCGTACACTGCGACTGAGTCTTGAGAGCACACGGCGTACACCATCCGATACGGCAGATCGCTCGACGTGGTCGGGCTCGATCCAGCCTTTCTCTGGTAGACGACCGGGCTAAACCTGGCGCAAACCGAAGGCGATTCGCCACCAGGTAAGGTCAACGCGGGTGCTGAAAAATCACTTCTAGAGAACAGAAACGTCGCGTTCAACGGCTGCGTTGCGCCGTCCCGCTTGAAAAGTCCCGCGGGTACCGCTAGAACAGAACCATCCGGACTAAATGACGGTCTCCGAAAGAAGGAAGTCATGCCGTCGTCGTGAAACAAGCTTTGATGCTCGAGACTCTTCAAGCTAGAAATTTGACTGACGCTCTTCGAACTCGCCTTGCCGCGCACCGAATACACCTTCATCGTGCGATCTGGACTTTGAGTCACCACAAACTCTCCCCGTGGGTCAAACGCGACCCCTTGCACGTAGTGCGAGTGATCACTCAGCTGTATCAGCCCTTGCCCGGACTGAGTATCCCAGACGATTGTCGTGTTGTCTACCGACGTCGTCGCCAACTGTTCTCTCGGTCCCCAGCACAAACTCAAAACATCATCGCGATGCCCACGCAAAGTTCTGCGCGGCTTCCAGTTCACCGCGTCACCGTGTGAATTCGTCGCAGTCGACTCTTCACCCACTCTCGACCAAAGATAGACGTCGCCAGCGTCGCCCGCCGTCGCTAGTGTGTCGCCTCTCCCGTTCCAACGCGCACAGTTCACGCTCTTCGCGTGTCCCGTGAGCGTCTCCAAGTGCTCTACCGCGAGCTCTGCCGACTCATCATCGCCGACGCGCACTTGCCATAGTTTTACCTCGCAATCCGCCCCCGCGGTCGCGAGCACGCCGGTCGTCGGGTTGAAGTCGCACGACAAGATTGGTTGCTGTCAAAAAGAATCACGATGGAGCGTCAGTCACACCGCGCGCGTGTCGTCGTTGTCGAAGAGCGCACGAATCGAAGGCGGAAACGTCGGAGCGTACGTTTTCTTTATCTACGTTGTGCCACGCGATTTCGATGGTTTTGACGCGCACCATCGTCGTCCGCCGAGACGCAGTGTGGCGATTCGTTTTAAGGTAGATTCTGCTTTCTTATTAATACCATACCTGGTAGTTAGCCAACGATGGTCGAAACGCTCGGCGTCGCTGTTAAGCCAGGGTGACGTCGATTGTCCCGCAACACGGTTCCAAATCCATTCGATGGATTCGGAGCAACACATTGATAGTGATAGATAATAAGGTTTTGGACGCCGATGTGAGAGTTCTAAAGGTCGGCGCCCATTTCGTCCATACGACGGAGCATATCTCTGAGCTTCTCTTCGCTATTATGCCGAGAATTCGGTAAGACGAGACGGAAAAAGTTCGGAAGTTTGAGCGCCGGGACCGGTTGGAAACCAATCATGGCATCGCCAGCGCGTTGCATGCGATCCTTGAGCTTCGGAGCTACCTTAGCGAGCTCGGCGAGTTGTTCCTCAGTAGCTGTGTCCTTATTGAAGGGACGCAAACGGGGCGGGACGTACCAGAACCCGACGTTGGAACACTGCGCAGGCGTCGCCAAAACAAAAGCGCCAGACGTGTCGGAAGATACTTCATTCTCGACAAACTTGGCGAGACCAAAGCAGTGATCGACGAGTTGCTCCCATCCTTCGTCGCCTCTGTACTTCCATGCGAGCCACAGCTTGAGAGCGTCCGACTTGCGACCGCACTGGATGGTTCGATCTCCGAGATCGGCCTCGGCGTTGTTCTTATCCGGTTGGAAGAGGTAGTCCGCTTTGAAAGAGTTCGCAGCCATGAACGAGCCTGGCTTCTTGCTCAGCACGATGGAGCACTGAAGTGGAATGCCGAGCATCTTGTGCGGGTTCCAGCAGAAACTGTCGGCGCGCTCGACGCCAGCCATGAGATGTTTGTACGTCTTGGAAACAATCGCAGCGCCGCCCCATGCACCGTCGACGTGCAACCAGATGTTGTCCTTCGCACAAACGTCCGCCAAAGCATTAAACGGATCAAACGCACCGAGCACAGTGGTACCCGCAGTTGCACCGACGTAGAATGGCGTCTTACCAGCAGCTTTCGCTGCGGAAATGGCTTCTTCGAGGGCAGAGGGCAACAATGCACCATCCTTGCCGCATTCAACCTTGATCATGTTGTCCATGCCGAGACCAATCATGTGCGCACACTTTTTATAAGAGTAGTGCGACTGCTCAGAGCAGAAGGCGACGTATCCCTGCGGCATGCCCGTGCGCTTCGCGTCAGGACACGCGCGTTCTCGCGCCAAGATCATAGAATACAAGTTAGCGATGGAACCACCCGGCACGAACAAGCCGTCGTGTTCCGGAGCGGAGCCATCGCTATTCTCTCCCAACCAAAGCTTCGCCATCTTGGCGAGCATCGATCGCTCTATCTCCGTAAGAATTGGCGCCACTTCGAACGTGTGAACGTTCGAGTTAAGTGCGCTCGAAGCCCATTCACCAGCGAGAGCGATCGGATCAACTCCGGCGTAGAGCTGGTTCATAAACATCGGGTGAGAGCTGCGAACGCTGTTATCCAAAATTGCATTCATCGCCGACGTGAGCTGAGCGATAGATATTGGGCGATCGCCATCCTTGAAGCCGAGGGGCACACCAAGATCTTCAAAGGCGGTGTGCAAGTCACTCGGGCTGTTGTACTTACTCACCGGCTCGGAGGCTCTGATCGAGTTCCGATGGAACTCGACCATGTGCGTCGCGACTTCATCCAAGAAGCGCAACTCCTTCTCCTCCGCTTCTCTTCCCCACAAACTGTCATTCTCTTCATCCGAAGTCGGATTGTGGCTCCCGTTTACCCAGTGGATGTCGTACTCTTTAACATCCCTGAGAGGTTCGTCCAAGTTCTTGGCTTGGAGCCAATCGTCGTTGAAAATCTTGGACAAGTACTTTACGCCACTGTCGCAGAGCACGGTACAGATGACACCCTCCTTGATGTGGCTGGACAAGACGCGCGCGGCGTGCAAGTTCAAACCAGAGCTACCGCCGAGCAAAACACCGGAAGATTCGGCAACCATGCGAACGGTACGGAAAGAACTCTTATCGTCACCCTGAACTGCGCCGTCGATGACATCCGTATCGAGCACGCCTGGAATGGAATCTTTACCGACGCCTTCCACCTCCCAACTCTTCGCCTGCAGTTCGTCCTCCGGCACATCATTGACGAAATAATCCCAAAGCACGCTACCCTTCGGATCGGCCAAGACGATCTTGATGGTCGGGTCGACGCTCTTGAGGTAACGACCCGTACCGGTGATGGTACCGCCCGTCGAGCCGCCGGCGACAAAATGCGTCACCTTACCCTTTGTCTGCGACCAGATTTCAGGGCCGAGAGTCTTTTCGTACGCATCCGCGTTGTACGGGTTGTCGTATTGATTGACGCCGTAGTAATTCGGATTCTTGGCGCACATGGTAGCTTCAATATTTTGATAGTGATCCGGGTGGTCCGCCGGAACGCCGCTCGGAGCAACAATCACCTCTCCACCGTAGGCTCGCATGGCGTCAATCTTCTCCTTACTCGTCTTTTTATTGGTGATGACAATGTACGGGAACCCACGAATGGCGCACGCCATGGCGATCGCGGCTCCAGTGTTTCCGCTCGTCGCGGCCACCACCGTCATACCCGGCTTGAGCTCGCCGGTCTCGAGAGCCCTGCTCAAAATCTCTTGAGCGATGCGATCCTTGATCGAACCAGAGGGGTTGAGGTACTCACACTTGCCATAAATTTTAACCCGCGGGTTGGCGCTGAAAGCGCTCAAATCAATCATCGGCGTGCCGCCGATGAGTTGCTGAGGCACCACGGGTCCATTGGCGATTCTCGCGTGCGTCGATCTCCAGTGCGGCGGATCCGAGTCATCCATGTTAAACGACGTCGGAAGCGACTGTTCCAATTGCGCACGAGCCATTTCCAAATCCCAAATCTCGTTCTCCGCCTCAAAATCGAGACTTCTCGGGATTGGGCTGCTTCTTCCTCTCAAAGGCGCTCGAACCGAAACCCCCGCGTCGCCCGAGCGCTCGAGAGACTTCTTCCCGTTTCTCGCGCGAACACCGCCACGCGGCGCCCGAAGAACGCGAGCCTGAATTTTTTCAACGGACTACGGATTCACCTCGGTGATCCGCACGCGTTCTGCGTCTACTCCGTTTCGACAGAGCGCGCGTTTATTCTCGAAGGCGATGTTACCCTCTGTGTGTTCGACGGAAGAGCGCGAAGAATTCCCCGATGTCGTCGCCGTTCCGTCCCTCGCGCGAGCTTCTCCGCCGGGGCGATCGAGTGACTCGACAGATCGGTTAGTTTGAGCGGTGTTGACGCGTCGTCGTCGCTTTGCGGCGCGTCGCTGTGACGTTCGCGCGAGGGACGTGGTTCGCTTCACACCCGGAAAACCAGCTGACGGTTCATGACTACTCCAGAAAATATCGTATGGGCATTTAGTATACGTTTATAGGGTTCTGCGGCGCGCGCGTGTGTGCTATTAACAATCTCTTCTTCTATTCACTGGCGACTGTCGCGACGGCGACGACGCGAATCACGACGAACCGGGGGCGGTTTTGGCCTTTTTCCACGCGTACGCCGCCTCGAGGAGCTTGAGCGAAGGTTTCGCCGCGCCCGGATCATCCGGGAAGACGTAGTCGTAATACTCCTCTTGGGCGTACTCAGCGCCGGCTTCGTCGACGAGGGCGCGTTTGCGCTTAACGCGCTTGGGAAGCTTAGCCTTGACGTCGGCGGATTGCGAGAAGTTGCTCGGGAGGGTGTCTTCGAATGACTTCCACGCCTCGAGGAGCATGACGCGTTCCTCCTTGGCGTCGGGGTCGGATTCCTTGAGCTCGTCGACGGCGCGACGGTAGACGGCTCGGCTCTTCTCTTGACGAGCGGCGAGGCATTCGTGCTCGTCTTGCTCCGCCGCTTCGCTCGCCGCGGCGATGGTGGACTCGTCCGCGTCATCGTCGACGACAATGATGGGCGTCGCCTCGAAACGAGCGTACGACATCCAAACCTTGACGTGTTTGGTGCGCTCCAACAGGCGCTCGTACAGCGCTCTGGTTTTCTCCCGTTCGCCCTCCGAGGTTTCGAAATCAATGTATGCCTTCCAGAGCACTTCGGGCATGTCCAGCATCGCTTGATCGACGGCTAATTCGAAGATCGCGCGCGCGCGCTCAACCTCTCCCAGTGAGCGCTCGAGCTCGGCGTACTTGATCCAAGTGGAGCAGTTTTGTGGCTCAACTTCCAAGTGCTTCTCGTACAGCGTCCGGCATCTATCGACGTTGCCGAGCTGAAACTCAATGTCGATGTACGTCGCAAAAATCTTCTCCTTTGGTGCTAATCCAATGGCCAATCCTAAAATTTTGCGGCAGGCATCCAACCGCCTCTGGCGAAGCTCAAACTTTGCAGCCATGATCCAAATTTTCGAGAAGGAAAACTCGGCGTGTGGAATCACTTTGAGGCAGGCACGGTACACTTCGCGCGTGCGCTCTGCATCTCGCGCTTCCAATTCCTCGTAAAGCGCGTAATTGATCCAGAGGTAAATGTAACGCTGCCAAAACCTCTTTTCATTCGCCGGCGGCACGTTGGCGATGGCTCGCTCGTACACCTCGCGCGTCTTGGCCATATCCCCCGCGCTCTCCTCTAATCGAATGTAATCAAACCACGTGTCGTAGCTCAAGGGATTCTTCGAAACCTCCTCCTCGTACTTGAATCTGCGCTGGCCCACGACCACGTCCTCGATGCCCTCTCTGTCGCCGTGCATCTTTTCAAACTTCATAAACTCCTTGTAAACCTCCTCCGCCTCTTGCTTCGGCAAATTGTCGAGAGCAAACTTGTAAATCGCGCGCGCGCGATCCACCTCTTGACACATTTCCTCAAACTTGGCAAAGTTGGCGTATAACTGTCCGATGTCCGGCTCGCTGCGAAGGAATTCCACCGCGGCTTCGTACACCTCTCTCGCCTTTTCGCGTTCGCCCGACGTAAACTCAAATTTTGCCCAGCGCGTCCACGCCTTTACATCCGGATGCACTTGCACGTAGCGCTGAAAGATATCCCGCGCCCGCTCCTTCTCCCCGTATCTCTGTTCCATCTTCACGTACGCAAACCACGCCGGGTGTTCGGGTTCCCACGTCATCCACTTTTCAAACACCTGCCTCGCCGCCGCAATCTGCCCCAACGTTTCCTCCATGTGCACGTACTTGTACCAAAAGATATCAATTCTCGGCAACGTCGAGCACGCCCGCTCGAACACATTCCTCGCGTGATTCACCTGTTTCCCCTTCATCTCCATCTCGGCGTAATTCAACCATATCGGCACCTCTCTCCCGTGGTGTTCCAACGCTCGCTCCCACACGCTTCTCGCCCGCGGCAAATCCCCCTGTCCCTCTTCCCACTTCGCGTACCGTATCCACGCCCTCGGTTCCCAATACGACGACCGCACCCGGTCCTCAAAGTGTTTCCTCTGTTCGTACCGGTACTCCTTCAGTTCCTCCGAGTCCGCAATCTTACGCTTCGGCGCCTTGTACACCTCCTCGGCGCGGTCGTTCGCTTCGCGGACGATCTGTTCGGCGGTGATTTGCACCTGCGCGGGCGCTTTGTTTTTCACCCGCGTGCCCCGAGGGCCACCGGCGTCCGCCATCGTCGTCGTCGTCGGCCGCGCGTCCCTGTGACGCCCCGTCGGCCGCCGTCTGAGGTCGTCGTCGTCGCCGTCGTCGTCGTCGGCGTCGTCAGCGCTGCGCCGTCGTGCGCCAGGAAAGACACGCCACCAATTGTACTTTCATTACATGTTCGATCCGTTTCACAATACTAGAATGACTTTTCAACGGGTATACGTCCATCACGGATGACACCGATTATAAACTGTAAAATTAATACAATTCACGCGAATGATG
>Ga0255757_10005697_pt1 | contig 10968 bp, 10 predicted proteins | sample 071ome_27_FD_179957 | JGI IMG/M metagenome (GOLD analysis project Ga0255757, IMG submission 179957) | Coastal salt marsh microbial communities from the Groves Creek Marsh, Skidaway Island, Georgia - 071409AT metaG (version 2) | ecosystem: Environmental > Aquatic > Marine > Intertidal zone >...
TTTTGATCAATCTGAAACCATAGGAATTGGCGCTGCGGTTTTTATTGACCCAGTGTTCAGCAGGGAGGGGAGATGAACCCATTCGAAATGTTATTCGTGCCGATGATCCTGTTTATGGTGATCGTCGCACCCACCTGGATTGTGATGCATTACCGCAGCCTTAACCGATCTAGCCGACACCTGACCGAGGAAGACAGGCAGGCGCTGGAGGATATGCTGGTGGCAGTGGATCAGTTAGCAGAGCGGGTTGAATCGCTCGAATCGATTCTCGATGCCGATCACCCCGATTGGCGTGGGAGCGAGGGTGGCAAAGTAGGTAAGGAGCAACAGTCATGAGCGATCGCAACAAGCGCACCTTTAGCGAGAGCCGCCAGCGGGGTTGGGGTATGGGTTTGTATCGAAACCGCTCCGAAGGCTGGATCGGCGGGGTGTGTGCTGGATTGGCAGCCCACTGGGATGTACCCAACTGGGTCATTCGACTGGCGGCGGTGGCATTGCTGATGTTCACCGGCACGCTCGCATTCTGGCTTTATGTGCTGGCCTGGTTTGCTATTGCGCCTCAGGCGTCACGGTGGTCCAGGGTGGCTGATGAAGACGATGCGCTGGATATGGAATACGATGAGGATAAGCAGGCGTTTCGCCGCAAAACCGTATTTCGCTACACGGATGCACCGTCGGAGCGACTGCGTAAAGCGAAGGAGCGGATCGACTCCGCGAGCAAGCGCATCGAGGCGATGGAGCGCTATGTGACATCCCGCCAATACGACCTCAACCGGGAGTTCGCGAAGCTCTAAAAATCAAAGATAATTCGGGAATGAAAGCCCTATTCGCCCACGCTAACGGGTATCCGCCCGGATCTTACGATGCTTTGCTGCGAGGTTTGGCCTCGCAATTGGATGTCTCTGGAATCGAACATCGACCTCTGTGGAGTGAATCTCCCGCGCCAACCTTTTTGTCTTGGCAGATCTATGCGCGCGATTTGCTCGACCGGATAGAGGAAAGCGGCGCTGATTCAGTTTGGCTGGTGGGGCACTCTATGGGTGCCGCGTCGGCAATACTTGCGGCGAGCGAGCAGCCGAGCCGTTTTAAAGGCATTGTCGCCCTCGATCCAGTGCTCATCTCCAATAAGGTCTGGTTTTGGTCTCGTTTATTCGCAAGGACCAAGCCCGACGCGATGCCAATCGTGAAGCGTGCGCTGGCGCGGCCACATCTGTTTTCGAGCCACGAAGCAGCGTATGAATTTTATCGAGGCAAGCGTGTTTTTAAGGATATTTCCGACGCTGTCCTTATGGATTATGTGATGGCGGCCCATGTTTCTCGCGGGGACGACCAGGTTCATCTCCGGTACTCTGGCCAGTGGGAGGCATGCGTTTATCGCTCTGTGCCCAGAATGAGTGGGGCGCTCAAGCGTCTGAAGTGTCCGATGCTGATCGTGGCGGGCGATCACTCTGATGTGCTGTCGGCAAAGACACTTAACTGGGCAAGCAGATTGAACTCAAAGATTCAAGTGACGACCCTTAGCGGCGGGCATCTGCTACCCCTGGAGGCACCGCAGGCTTGCGCAGAGGTCGCTCTGGATTTTATTCAATCGAGCAAGTAGATCTGATGCCCCTCAGCGGGTCGGTGCTGGCGCCGCTTTAGACCAAATACAGCGATGGGCCGGCTGGCGATTGCTCCGGCCGTTTTTTAGGGCGGCGTCGGTCAGCGATAGCGTCAGACACAAAATTAATGATACAAGCATCATCTGAGCCTCCCCACAGAATTTTTTTGTTTGGAAATAGATCATGTCAGTTAACCCGGTTGCCACGCGATGGGCCGATCTCGACAAGAAACGTTTCTTTCCCAGAGAGCTGAGCTGGCTCTCCTTTAATGCCCGTGTGCTTCAGGAAGCCGAGAATCCTGAGGTGCCGTTGATTGAGCGAGTCCGCTATCTGGGTATCTTTTCGAACAACCTCGATGAATTTTTTCGTGTTCGTGTCGCAGAGGTGAGGCGACTCATCAGCGTATCAAAGGGGCCTGAAAGACAGGCGGCCAAGCATCTGTTGCAGTTGATTCAGCGTGAGGTAGTGGCGCTACAGCGAAAGTTCGACGCCATATATGGCAGTTTGATGGGGGAGTTACAGAAGCAGAAGATTTATCTCATTAATGAAAAGCAACTAGATGAGGGGCAACTGACTTTCGTACAGCAGTTTTTTAAAGACACTGTGCTACCAGAGCTTGAGCCAATCCTCCTTGACGTGGCACAGGCGATTCCCAATTTGACAGATGAATCGTTGTACTTGGCGGTCATGATCAAGGCACGTGCGACGCAGCGTTTTGCCGTTATTGAAGTCCCCTCAGAGCAGTTAGGTCGATTTATTGAGATTCCCAGGCAGAAAGGTCGGCGACGTGGGACGGTGTACATCACGCTCGACAATGTGATTCGCGCCTGCTTACCGCTGGTTTTTCGCGGTGTATTTGGGCCGATCACAGCGAGCGCTTATTGCTTCAAGTTTTCTCGAGATGCTGAGCTCGAGCTCGATCCCTCTATCAACGAAAGCTTGATAGAAAAGATGGCCTCCAGTCTCAAGCAAAGACGACGCGCCGACGCCGTTCGTTTTGTTTACGACAAAACGATGCCCGAGACGTTGTTGAACGCACTCAGAAAGAGCTTCGGTTTTGGTCGTTACGACAGCCTGATACCGGGGGGGCGATATCACAATTCCAAAGACTTTCTATCCTTTCCTAATCCCGGGGGAAAAAATCTCGAGTTCAAGCCGCATGCACGTATCAATTTACCTGAGATGGACGACCCGGCGAGTATTTTTGACGTAATCCTAGCGCGGGATGTCCTGCTCTACTTTCCCTACCACCCCTTCGATTATCTGGTCGATGTGCTCAAAACGGCGGCTCTGGATCCCGACGTAGTCGCCATCAAAATCTGTCTTTACCGAACGGCAAAAAACTCCCGTATTGGCGAGGCGCTGATTAACGCACTCCATAACGGTAAGCGCGTGACGGCGGTGGTAGAACTGGCTGCGCGCTTTGACGAGCAGGCAAATATCGAAATGGCCCATCGATTGACTGAGGCGGGGGTCGAGGTCATTTTTGGCATCCCCGGGCTCAAAGTGCACTGCAAGCTATTTTCGATTGAGCGACGTGAAGCGGGGGAGACTCGTTATTACAGTCACATAGGCACAGGAAATTTCAACGAGAAAACCGCACGCCTGTACACGGATTTTTCTTTGCTGACTTCGGATCAGGTTATTGGCCGCGATGTCGCGGCCGTGTTTAACTTTTTGAAATTCAATTACCAGCTTCCCAAATACGAGACGCTACTGGTATCGCCCCACAGCTCTAGGCCGGGTTTGGTTGAGCGAATTGATCGAGAAATTAAAAACGCGCGCCAGGGCTACCGTGCCATGATGACCCTCAAGTGCAATAACCTCGTCGACAGGCAATTGACGCTCAAGCTTTACGAGGCCAGTCAGGCGGGGGTAAAGGTTCGTCTGATTGTCCGCGGCATGTGTACTTTACTGCCGGGTGTGGAAGGCGTCTCCGAGAATATCAAGGCCATCAGTATCATCGATCGCTATCTTGAGCACCCGCGCATCTATGTGTTTCACAATCGCGGGAAACCTGAGTATCTGCTGGGTTCAGCTGATCTTATGACGCGGAATATTGATTACCGGGTAGAGGTGCTCTGTCCGATCAAAGACCCTGCAGTGCAGCAACAATTGCAGGATGTCCTCGACCAGCAGTGGCAAGACAATGTCAAAGCGCGAGTGCTCGACAGTCAGCAAAATAATCAGTTTTTGCCTCGAGCGAGGTCAACACCGGCCCTACAGGCGCAGGAGATGATTCACCGCTACTTCGCAACCGGCAAGAAGCCCAGAATGCCACGCTCTCTAATGCGTCAGGCGTCCAAGCGCCGTCGGAACCCGGGCCTTAAGGCGAAAGACCCGACGAAAACAGCCAAGGCGACAAGTCGTCGGGATTGAGGATCACCAGCTGTTGCGCTTGGGCATCGGGCTTTATGTCCTCGGGGTCAATTTGTAACAGTTTCAGGTAGTAGGGCAGGAGTTTCGCCCTGACGGATAGGCGCCATTGATTTCCATCCATCGCGTAGTCGTGGGCAACGACCTCTTGTTGCGCTGAACTTAATCTCGGGTCTGGCGCAATGACAATATCAATCCACGTATGCCAATCCAGATCCTCATGAACGGTGTGCTCGGAGATGTCCATGATCTCTGGCTCGCCGCGAAAACGACTCAACACAAAGTCTCGGTAGGCTTGGTTTTTCTCGCACCAGCCCCGAACGTGCCAGCGCTGGCCTGTCCACACCAGCGTATGGGGGACGATGATGCGACCTTCGCGGTCGGGGGCGTTGAGTGAGACATAGTCGACCTCTACGCGACGTGCCTCCCTCGCGGCACTGATCAGCGGACGCAGTATTTCTGGGGACACTTGCCTCACTGGGGCACGCAGGACCTCGGTAGCGGTGAGCGCATCTGGGAGTCGTCCCAAAACCTGCTGTATCTCGCTCGAGCCCGCGACAATGTCCAGATATTCCTCAGCCGTACCTCGTGAGACGACGGGGGAGAAGGTGTCACTGGGTCTATAGCCTTTTGCCGCGGTATCGTATTCGAGATTGCCCGGGCCGATAGAACGCTTGTAGTTATTGATATCTTTACTGGCCTGCTGGCGGCCAAGGCCAAACACCTCGCGCAAATGCCGCGTGGTGAGGCGCCCCTCCCATAGGGCAATGATTTCGATAAATCGGTAGCGGAGTAATTGCTCCCATCGGGTATCGCTCAATTCATCCTCCTCCTCGCCGGTTCAGTCGATGTCCATACTGGATTTATCGGCGATAAGACTTCTCGTCGTTATCAGCTTCATGTTGAGACTTCCGTTCGCGGTATCACCAGTAGGCCGCTGATCGCCAATAGCGAGCAGGCGAGAACGATAAGCGCGGGCTCTATTAATCGACCCGCATAGAGCCCGCCAGCAGCGGCGCCTACGATAGAGGCGAGTAGGGCATGGGTAAATCCGTAGACGGCCGAAGCCGCCCCCGCTTGATGGCGAAACAGCGAAATGGCTCCCATGGATGCGTTGGCAGAAGTGAGTCCAACACCGAAAAAAAAGGTCGACGACAATAGCGCGAGGGCAGACATCATATTTTTTGCGTCAGGTGCTAATGCCACTATGCCGACTGCTGAGGCAAGGCTGGTGAGAAGACCGGCTCTGAGTGTCATGTTCATGCCATAACGCATGACCAGACTGGCATTCACCAGGCTGCCTGTCATAAAACCAAATACTGTCAGCGCAAAGGCGTATCCAAACAGTGATGTTGGAACGTCGAACACGTCAGGAAGAAAGTAAGCCACCGTCGACAGGTAGCAAAACAAAGCAGAAAAAGAGAAAGAGCCCGCCATTTGGTACCCGATGAACGCAGTAGACGTGAGCATCGCTCGAAAAGCGCCAAAGACGCTGCGAAAAGTCAGCCGCTCTTGGTTCTTGCGCGCCACGGATTCGGGAAAGCGCATGAGCGCAAATAGGATAAGGAGTGCAAACAGCGCCAGCGCGAAAAAAACGCCGGGCCAAGGTGCTATACCGAGAATCAAGACGCCCAAGCTAGGGGCGACCATGGGTATCACGGCCATGGCCCCGGATAACACCGACATGACTTGAGCGGCACGATTGCCCTCGTAGCGGTCTCTAACGATCGCCCGTGCAATGACTGGCCCACTGGCAGCGGCAACTCCCTGCAGGGCACGCGCCAACCACATTAGCTCCATCTGCCGCACCAGCGCGCACAACACCGATGTCACTAAAAAGAGCAGCGTCCCGATACGCACAACCGGAAGCCGTCCGAACTGATCAGACAACGGGCCAAAGATGAGCTGACCGATGGCCAGTCCGACCATGAATACGCTGAGGGTGAGTTGCCCTTCAGATTCAGTTGCACCGAGATCGGTAACAATAGCGGGAATCGCTGGCAGATAGAGGTCAGTGGCAATGGCGGCATATGCCACCAGCCCCACCAGTGTGATAAAGGTGAGGGCTTCCCCAGTTGTACTGCGGTGCGTCAATTCAGCGCGTAAGCCTGCAGTTCCACTACGGGGCAGCTTTCAGGCACGAAAAACTGACCATTTTCCGCGTCCATGACATCAAGCCCTATCGCTTTGTTGTTGGAGAACAACGCCACGCGCATCACGTAAGTGGTGTGTTGGTTTTTCATCTCCATTAACTGGAAAAGAGCAACCTCCGCGCCTTCGTCATTGGCAGCACGCGCCGCAATTTGTTCCATGTAGGATTTGGCCTGATTGGCTTCCATGGGGGTAAGAGGCGTTTTCAGGATGGCATTGAGCATGGCGCTGACAGAGGCCTGATTATCTTCTGCAAGCAGAGTAGCGCTAGCCACCGCATTGAGGTCGGTCATAAGATGTGTTGTCCCCCAAAAGCAAACGGCTTCTCTCGAGCCGATGCGAAATTTTACCATTTTTACGATGCCGTGGGGCTTTCTAATACTTCCATCTACATCAATCAGTTACCATCGCTATTTGCGGTTGTCGATCAAATGGGGAGGGCCCGTGGAGCCCGACAAAGCAACTTACCATCGCTTGGTTCCTGACGACGGCACCTTGTTCTGGTTACTGCAGGTCATGGGGTGGATCGGGATCTCGCTACTGACCTACCTGAGTCTGAGCGTGCCCTACGACCAGTATGAATGGTCCTATCTCGCCCACAACATATCCCAGTCGGCGCTGGGCTTTTTGCTGTCACTCCCTCTTAGATACCTGTACCGGGCCGTTTGGCATTGGCACATCTACATTCGACTTGTCGTGGTGTTGGGCGCGGCGATGCTTTTTGCTTTCGTTTGGGCGGCATTGCGACTTGTGCTTTTCATGGCCATGACCGGGGCGGGCGATCTATGGGCAGACTTTGGCGGATGGCTCTTCCCCTCGCTATTTGTGTTTTTTACGTGGGCGGCGCTCTATCACGGCATAAAATATTATCAGTTCTTGCAGCGTGAGCAGGAGGTGGCGGTGCGCGCCGAGTCGGCACAGCGGCAGGAGGCCCTGAAACGGATACAAGCGGAGGCGGAGGCAAAAGAGGCGCAGATGCAGCTACTCCGGTATCAGTTAAACCCGCACTTCTTATTCAATACGCTCAATTCGGTCAGCGCGCTGGTGACAACCGCAAGAACGGATGACGCCAACCGTATGCTGCTAAACCTATCGAAATTTCTGCGATTCTCGTTGGAGCAGGAGCGCGTCTCGCTGACGACACTCCAGGAAGAGCTTGCTGCCCTGCAGCTGTATTTGGATATTGAAAAAGTTCGATTCTCTGAGCGACTGGAGCTCGTTTTGGACATTTCAACCGATGCGTATCGTTGCGAGGTGCCGAGTTTGCTGTTGCAGCCTCTGGTGGAGAACTCAGTTAAATATGCTATCTCCAAATCTAAAGCTGGCGGCACTATTCAGGTCAGGGCTCGCGTCAGAGACGGCTCCCTGTATCTTGCGGTGGAGGACAGCGGTGCCGACGAAGATCGCTTCCGCGATGATGCGGAGCAGGGTCGGGCGGACACAGGTGTAGGAATAGGACTCCAGAATGTTGGTCAGCGTCTCGAGACGCTTTTCGGAGCGCGTGCGCACTGCCGTTCGACGAGCTCCGTTTTGGGTGGTATGCGCGTAGAGATCTGCATCCCCGCGCAAGAAGCGGCATAATGGCACCGCTATGACCGATTTGCGCATATTGCTGGTTGACGACGAGATGCTCAGCATTGAGCTTATGCGCTCGATCGTCGATGGATTGCCGGGGTTCACAGTGGCGGCGACATGCTCGAACGGTGAAGAGGCCGTTGCCCGACTGCAGCAAGAAGCCTTTGACATCTTGCTGACGGATATTGAAATGCCGGGCCTGACTGGGCTCGAGGTTGTCGAAAAAACCCAGGCAGACCTCATGCCTGCCGTCATTTTTGCCACCGCGTTTGATCAATATGCCTGTCAGGCCTTTGATTTGCACGCCGTCGACTACGTGCTCAAACCTTTCGATCCCGAACGGGTGCGGATGGCATTGGATCGCGCCAAACAGCGCCTCAGCGTAGGCGAATTGCGAGCAGGTAAAAACGCACCACTGGGTGCCATTGCTCATCTTCGACAAGTTGAGCACGCCAGTACAGAAGGTGGGCCCTCGTCAACAGAGTACGAACGTTTACCCATAAAAGATGGAGGCCACACTTACCTACTGCCCCATGAAGACATCGATTGGATCGATGCGGCGGGGGACTATATGTGTGTTCATGCTACTGGCAAGGTCCACATTCTGCGCTCCACCATGAAAGACCTTGAAGCAAAGCTCAGTCAGGATTTCGTCCGAGTTCACCGTTCCACTATCGTTAATGTGAGGAAAGTGCGCGCGGTGGACACCCTGCCAAAGGGCGAGTGTTTGCTGCATCTGGACGACGACGTCAAAGTGCGCGTCAGCCGAAACTACCGCTCGGCCATCCAGCATTTGCTCAAATAATCAGATGCCGTTTGGTGTAGAGCTGAGCCCACTTACCGGGCGTGCGCAACCAGCGCCTCAACAAAGGCACCATGATTAGGAAGCGCGGCAACCGTTCGCTCGACATCCCGCTGAATGTCACCCAAAAATTGCTGCAGTTGTTCGTTGCTCATTGAATCAACGATATTATGGTAGCTCTCGGGTATAAGGCCTTGGCCCATCATGACCTGCACCCATGAATTCTCCGAGAAGACGTCATCCTGTGGTTTGAACACCCGTCCCGTCTCTTTAAACAACGCCATGCGCTGACTCAAAGACTCCGGTATTGGTAAGTCCCGGCACATGTCCCAGAACGGCTCTCCGGCCCGTTGATTGGCGAAGTAGTGCAGTACGATAAAATCGCGGATGCGTTCGGCCTCGCCTCGCAGTTTGTTGTTGTACTCATCTACCGATGCTTGACTCATGACACTGTCGGGAAACATGAGCAATAACCACATAATGCCATTTTGAATAAAATGAATGCTGGTTGACTCGAGGGGTTCAATAAAGCCGCTGGACAATCCCAGCGCGATACAGTTCTTATTCCAATATTGCCTGCGTTGCCCGGTCGTAAAGCGAATCGGTCTTGGATCGATGATCGGCGTCCCGTCAACTAAGCTGAGCAAGCGCTCTCTGGCAGCATCGTCATCTAAATAGTCACTGCAGTAAACCAAGCCATTGCCGACACGGTGCTGCAACGGAATTCGCCATCGCCATCCGCTGTCATGGGCAATGGCGCGGGTATAGGGGACGGGCTCGCCAGTGAGTTCAGTTTGCACCGCCCAGGCCCGGTTACAGGGTAACCAGTGGCTCCAGTCATCGAACCCCGTTCTTAGCGCGTCTTCAATCAGTAGGGCTCTGAAGCCCGTGCAGTCGATGAAGAGATCTCCCGCGACCTGTTGCCCGTCTTTTAGCTGCAGGTAATCGATAAAACCGGTCGATTCCGAAACCGAGACATGCGCTATCTGCCCCTCTATCCGTTGTGTTCCATTCGCTTCAGCGAGTCGCCGCAGATATTGCCCGTAGGCAGTGGCATCCAAATGGTAGGCATAGTTCAACTTGTGTTCAGACAGAATGCCGAATTTATTCTCAACGGCCGCTCTAAGCTCCGTGCAATAAGCGCCGTATTCCTCGGCTAGCCCTTGTTGCTGCCCTTTCTTCCAAAAGTGTTGAAAACCCCCGGCCCAACAGCCCTTGCCCGTATCACCAAAAGAGTGGATGTAGTCGTGACCCTCGTAAAGCCAATTCTCAAATCGGATCCCGAGTTTAAAGGTGCCGCTGGTCGCTTTTATGAAGTCGGGTTCGGGAATTTGCAGCAGCCGGTTCATGGTGAGTAGCGTGGGAATCGTCGCTTCACCCACGCCAACCGTACCAATCTCCTCAGATTCGACGAGAGTCACTTCCAGCTGGCGGCCCACCAGTCGGGATAAGGCCGCGGCTGCCATCCAGCCGGCGGTGCCTCCGCCTGCTATGACCACTCGGTTGATCGGTCTGTCTTTAAAATCAGTCATACTTGTTTCAAATTGTTGATGAGTTCGCCCCTCAGTTTTTTGGCGACATCGACGTTGAGGTGCTCTGTGCGGTCAATGGCACCACTTTTCCAGCGCTGCCCGTCCCGCGATTGCTCAGAGAACACATAATAATCAAAGAGTGTCGCCCAAGCATTACGCTCAGCCTCGGGTAGTGTCTTTATCGCGAGTAAGGCGTGATTAAATGCGTCCATGGGACGCCCATATTCTCTTGGCTGAGTGGTCCACCAAAAGTTTACAAGGCCATTGATCTTTGCCGTCGATTCGACTTGGTGCCACCAGAGGGAAGGAATGTAAATGGCATCGCCCGGTTTGAGTTCTGTTGCTTGGGCAGCAGTCAACGCTTCCCGGAAGAGAGGATGCCTATCGTAATCGGGGTCTCGGGTATTCACGAGGCTGATGGGTTGCCCAGCAGGCGTGATGTCCCAGGGACCGATATAGAGGTGTTTAACCTGATCTGGAGGGAATAGGGTGAAGCGACGAGTGCCAAGCACGCAGCAGGCGATATTTGCCGGATAGTCGAAGTGGGGGGCCACAATCGTCTCGTTGCCGAGCCACAGGCTGGTGAGTGGAGAGGGTAGTGGCGAGACGAACTGTGTCTCGAGTTCCATTCCAGGTAGCCAGTGGGCAATATTGGTGGCGCCCACGTAAAGACTCGGCGATGTAGGTGCATCGGCCATCTCTTGTAGCTTCGCGATAACTTGGTCCAAGCGGGTTTGCACTTGCAAAAAATTGAACCCACTGAAATCCTGATTGTAAAAAAAGCGCCCGTTGATCTCTGGCTCTCCCAAAAAAGCGGAAACCTTATGGCCTTTGTAAAAACGGCGGAGGTAATCGAGCGAGCTAGCCGTGCTCTTTTTTGTCGCTTGAACCAGGGGCCAGTCAGAGACAGCGTCGCGCAGCACCCACGGGG
>Ga0255757_10005698_pt1 | contig 10965 bp, 10 predicted proteins | sample 071ome_27_FD_179957 | JGI IMG/M metagenome (GOLD analysis project Ga0255757, IMG submission 179957) | Coastal salt marsh microbial communities from the Groves Creek Marsh, Skidaway Island, Georgia - 071409AT metaG (version 2) | ecosystem: Environmental > Aquatic > Marine > Intertidal zone >...
GCGACGGGTTTTGAATCCACTCGGAGGCTCTCTCGATCAATTCATCGTGTGTGCTGGCGACGCATTCGTCGAGCCCGACTGTCGCCAGGGTATTGCCGCTGTAGGTTTGCATTGTAATGGTTGATGGCGGTCGCAACGCTAACACCGGAAGGCCCATCCACAGCGCATGTAGTGTGGTGACACCTCCTGAGACCGGAAATGAGTCGAGTGCGAAATCGGCCACAGCGGCGACGTTCATGTATTGCAGCATGGTGAGTCTGGGGATCGCGGCAACGCGGTCCATGGGGAAGCCTTTGTCTCTTAACCGGGGCAGAAAATGCTCCTCGATGCCCACATCGGAGGTTTCCGTGGTGACGACCATCAAGCCACTCTCCGGGTTGGCTCGCAGAATTGCGCACCAAGTGTCCAGAGCGGCGTCGCTGATTTTGCGCGAGTGATTCAGGCTGATCATCGTGACGTAGCCGTTTTTGCGCCATGGCGGGGGATACTGCTTTTCTGTATTGACGGGTGGTAGATACGCTGTGTGACAGTGCAGGCGACAAAGTGCCTCGGTGTAATACTCATCGGCGCCCTCCGGAGCTGTTTGCCAGTCGGTCAGCCGGTAATCGATCTCCCTCAGTCCCAAGGTGTGCACGAAACCCCACCACGTGACTTGAACGGGCGCGGCGCGTGCCGCGAATACGCTCATTCGCGAGGCTTCGGTGTGACCGGAGAGATCAACGAGAATGTCAATTCTCAACGCCCTGATGCGTTCCAAAAGCGCGTCGTCGTTCAGATCTTTGACGTTGTGCCAGTGGGGTACGTGATCCTTTAACAGCAGAGAAATCTCGTCTTCATCACTACACATAAAGGCGTGAATGTCGAAGCGGGTGTGATCATGCAGGCGGAAATAGGGCTCTATCAGATATCTGACTGGATGATTTCCCAAATCACCAGAGACGTAACCGACGCGAAGCTTTTGCTCTGAAGCAAGGCGCGCTGCTTCCGGTGATTGCAATGCCGTCTCGCACACGGCGCGCTCGAGGAATCGCTCGGTCCACGCTTCAAAGTCTTGTCTGATCGCCATCGGGTCATCACTGCGATTGCTTCTCCAGATGGCCAGATTGAGGGACGTAATGCTGTTGTCGGACTCCCTCTCGAGGGAATCCTCGGCCGCGGCGATCGCGTCTTCATGCTTGCCTACCGCCATGTAAAGCTCGGCCAGCTGCGCCAGCGTGGCGCTATCGGGGCCAAGGTCGTCCAGCGCTGTCAACAGTGTCGTAATCGCTTTGCCATAGCGTCGTTCTGACTTCTCGATATGTGCCAGAAATCGCGCTGCGCTCGCGGCATCGGCTTCTCCCCGGGATCGGATGTCCTGAAGGACTTCTTGCGCGGCTACGAGGTTGCCCTCTGTCAGAAGCTTGATACCTTGCTGCAGCGGCGTCAGCGTGGTCATCGGCTATATTCAATCGCGTTGAGAAATTCAGTTGAACGCGCCAGTATCACGCGGGCGCGCTCTACGGGGTCAGGATACTGCTCGCGGTAATGGCGGGACCGGATTTCCAGACTGATAGGCAGATTTGGAGGCAGTGCACAAGCCATTGCTTCTACTGGAATGGCTCCCTCGCCCGGCGCCAGCCGGCCATCAATAGCGTCGACAAAGTAATCATTCGGATCAGTAATGATGCCCCTTTCCGGCATGTCGCAGAGCTGGGCATAACTCAGCCAATGCTCGGGAATATCGCGTATCTTCTCGGGATCATGGCCGACGCGCTCGTGATGAAAAGGGTCGACCAGCACTGCACCTGCGGGATGATTCACGGTATTCACAACCTCGAGCGCGGCATCGAGGGTTTTGATTTCTGTGATAGCCATGTACTCGAGGCACGCTCGCATTCCCGCTCTAGCAGCGTGTTCGCAGAGATCTTCATAGAGGCGTTTGGTGACCTCACGGTCAGGTTCAGAGCTGACGATCAGACAGTTTTTGGCGCCTACCTCGCCGCCCATGGCGATGATTTCGTGATGCACGGGGTCAGGCTTGCCGCCGGGCTGCAGCCAGATCACTTCTACATCGAGCGCAACGAGCCCTGTTGCCTGAAGCACGGCGCTGACCTCACGGGCGGTGCCGCTGTGCCAATTATCTCCGGGCGCGACCCAGAGACCCACACTGTTGTAGCCGGCGTCGGCGGCGATGCGCACCATGTCCACCGGCGATACTATCGGGGGGTTGCCATCGTGTACTCCCGACGCCAGTGCCACCAAGCGTTCGCTCGTCATGTGTTCCCCCCTGTGACATCCTTTCTCGCGGTCTTGGATATGCGTTTCTCCGAGATCGTATCTTGCAGGCTAATCTGCAAGTCAGCCAGTCTTTCACAGCGGGGTGTGAATGGGGCATGATCTGATGCGACAGATGACGAGTGATGGAGGTGAGCGCTTGGCGGGTAAAGATGGCTTACACGAACTGCGGTTGGTTCATACGGGCTTTGTCTGTCGTGACATGAATGCGGCCAGAGAAAGTTTGGGTGCGCTGTTTGGTGTGCATTGGGTTGGCGTGGAGAGAGAAAACTGGAGTTTGACGCTGAATGGGGAGAAGGTGACTAAGTCCCTGCGGATTGCACATGGCAGCACCGGCCTAGCGAATTTTGAGTTGATCGAAGCGGTACCGGATACGCCCTGGATGACCTCTACGGCGATTAGTCAGCACCACTTGTGTTTCTACAGCCCTGACTCGGTGAGCGCCTGTAAAACCCTCGAGCAAAAAGGCTTTTCGAGGGTGTTGGGTGAGACAGGGGACCCTCAAGGGTATTTCAGACAGCCCGATGGGTTGCTAGTGGAGGTGATTGGCGACACGCTTCTCGCTTACCTCAATGATTTTTACACGCAATCGCTGGAGGGAGCTCGATGACTGAAGCGCGCCACATTCGTCCGCAGGATCTAGATTGGGAGACGTTTCATGATCCGCACGGTAGGCCCACTACGCCCACCCGAGTGCTGCGAACGAGCGAGCCATTTTTGATTGAGGCGGATTTCCCCGCGCATTTTTATGCCGGACTGCACTGGCATCCCTTCGATACGATTTATCTCATCACGCGAGGTGAAATGCGCATCGGTGAAGAGGGGAGCTTCGTCCCGGGAGATATTCGCTGGGTGAAAGCAGGCCATGCCTATGGCCCCGAGGAGGCAGGGGACGAAGGTGTTCAATTCCATCTGTTCAGTTTGGGCGGCAACATCGGGCTCAATTGGGCAGATCTCTACGATGTCCCTGAATCTTTGAAAACGCGGTTGAGCGGTTTCGAACAGGTCGCCGGTAGACGACACGTAGATAAGATGCCGGTCGTGTCGCCTGATGACGAGCTTCCCGGTTGGGAGTCGATGCCCGACGAGGGGCCGCTGATTTTCCGTATGGAAATGCCTGCCGATACTCGGTTCGAGGCATTCAATCCCGGCTTTGATTGTGTTTGGTACGTCCTTGCCGGGGTGCTTGAAGTCGGCGATGGCAACCGGGTTGGGGTGGGAGAATTTTTCTGTGCCCAGGCCTCGGCCGGCTACGCCCTGACAGCGGGTCCAGAGGGCGCGCAGTGGCTGGTGTTTTCGAGCGGAAGTCTACAGCCCTTATGAGGCGTCACCCTCTGGGTTAGCCAAGCGCCCTTTATTTCAGGAAGTCACTCACAGCGCGATTGATGAAGGTAGCGCGCGCCGCGGCGAAGTCGTCGTTAGGTGTGCTGGTTTTCGTCATTGAGACCGGGGCTGGATATCAGTGGCGACACCGAGGCGCACGTGAGGCGGAGGAGCAATGACGTGGAATGCCGTTTCGCTGGGTTTCGCTCTCCCTATTGGCGCCAAGGATCCTCGGTGTAAACCGGCTCTGCAAATTGCTGCTGCTGTGCCGATGAAACCCAAGAAGGTTTACATCAATTCGACCAATTCGAACAGCCACTGATACGGCGCGGCAACGGTGCCCTTAACGAAGATGAAGTCGCCATCGGTTGTCACCCATAGATGGTACTCGGGATGGTCTGTTTTGATCACCACATAGGCAAAGTGGTGGCATTCGAACGTGCCTGCCGACACTGTGACAGTCTCCTCACCGAAATACGCTATGGTGGTTCCTTGGGAGCAGACCAACGCGGGACCCGTCGCGCCGCGATGATCGAGCGAGGTCAGTGGGCTGTCATAAAAGGTGCGCTGGCACGGGCCCTCGGAGCGATCGAAGCGCGCAACCAGCCACGCATCGGAGTTGAGGGCATGGGTACCAAAGCCACGAATGGAGCGATCGATATCCAGCTGTCCTGAAATACGGCCCTCGGCACTGCTTAACCCCTGATAGCTGATTTCATCATCAGTGATGTGGTACCAGGTAGATCCCTTAAACAAATCATCCTCGGTAAGGCGCACCACACAGTCCTGGGGGTGGAACTCCGCATCCACGCGCTGAATCACATCGCGAATCAGCGCTGGCTCGTCATCGAGCTCGCAAAAAGCGCGTAGCACGCGATCACCGTTGGCGTGGTGGGTCAACGTGAAGTGTTCTCGTCCCCATATGCCGCTGGGGAAGGCGGGATTATCGATCCGGTACTCGATTGTGCCGCGACGGGTCGCGTGCCGGCGTGTGGCGGGCGTTTGTTGTGTTATTTTCATGAGAACTCGTCATTACCTAACGTGCAATTTAGATGATATCCAGAAAGTTAACGCTACAGTGAATGCACAGTTAACGAGTGCAAATTAGATAAAGCAGAGGAAGCGCGGTAATGAAGCAGTGGATCTTGAGATTGTTGCTGATAGCCGTGGGGGCCGGGCTGGGTACTGTCCTGGTGCCCTCTGACCGGCGGTCGGCTGTGCAGGATCAGTTAATCGATGCGACCGCTGCCATGCGCGAGCAGAGTGCTTTGTGGTTGGCTACTGAAAGTGATCGTGTTGATGCTCGCACCTCTTTATTTATTGAATTTCCTGGCATTGTCCCCGCGATTCAGCGCGGTGGGGCGTTTGGTGGGGCATTCTCGCCGGCGATTGCCACTGACATCTTCAACGCCTCGGAAGCCGGTATCGCCGACGCGAGAAAGCTCTCTCGCATCGAGCCAGTCGCGCCCAGGACCTGGATCATCTACCTGCCCTTGGTCAACGTGGTGGTGTTTGAGACCGACGCTGGGTTGGTGTTGGTCGATGCCGGGATGGCGGCGGCAGGGCCGGTGATCCGCGAGTTGATTGCTACCGTGACCGATGCGCCGATTCACACGATCATCTATACCCACGGCCATGTCGATCATGCTTACGGGACCTGGGCTCTGATGGCGGACAATCCCGAGATTGTGGCGCAGGCGGATTTGCCCAAGCGGTTTGATCGTTATATCGAGCTTCGGGGTAATCTGGCCAAATACATGGGGCAGCCGGTAAGTAGCCTGCCCACCAGCCGAGATGATCTTATTTACCCGACAACCACGTTTAGCGGCGAGATGATACTGACGGTGGCCGGAGAGGACTTTGTGCTCCGGGCCCGCCCCGGCGAAACCGACGATCAACTGTACGTCTGGGTGCCTGGCCGGCGCATTCTGGCGACGGCGGATTATTATCAGGGCTTCTTACCCAACACGGGAAACGGAAAGCGGGTGCAGCGCTATCCTGAAGAATGGGCGGACGCGCTCCGGGAGATGGCCGCGACCAACGCCACTCTGCTGCTTCCCGCCCACGGTCAGGCAATCACTGATCCCCTGTTGATTGAAGAAAATCTGACTGTGCTGGCTGAAGCGCTAGACTGGGTGATCGCGCAGACCAAGGCGGAGCTTAACAAAGGTACCCGTCAGGATCTGGTTTACCGCACTCTCGAGGTGCCGGAGCATTTGCTGACTCACCCGACGCTCAATCAGCAATACGTGAGCTGGGAAGATATTTCCAAGATGGTCATGCGACGCTACGTCGGTTGGTGGGACGACATTCCGTCGCATTGGACTCCGGCCTCGTTTGATGCGCAGTCCGCTGTGATTACTGAAATGGCAGGCGGGGTGGCAGCGTTGGACCGCCGGGCGAGGGCGCTCCTCGAGACGGACATTGTGATGGCCAGCCACATCGCGGACTGGGCCTGGTTTGGTCAGCCCGACGATCCGATCGCGCAGCGGCTGCTCATTGACGTCTATGCTCACCGGATAGTGAAGACCGAGTCCAATACCCAGGAGATTCTGGCCTGGCTCGAAGCGATGACGCAGGCACGGCAGTTGCAATTGGCGGCAGAGGCTTCTCCCGTTGTGGTGTCAGAGTGAGCGGTAAAAGGCGGCGGTGAGCTCGCCAATTTCGGCGGCAAGTTGACCTCGCTCTTGGTCCAGAGAATCGATCTCTCGGTACAGTGAGCTATAGAGCGCCTCCAGCTGACTCAGCTGGTAGCGGGCCTCCCGGCGGGTATCGCTTGGCAGCTGGTCATTATCCCGGGTGCTGCGAAGCTCCCCGATCTGGGACAGCAACGCGTTTGCTTGAGCAGATTTGTCTTCAATGCGCTCCTCGAGCTCACGCAACTCGCGCTTTAGCGCAAATACATCCAGCCCCTCGCTGTAACCCGAAGCGTAGTCGGGAAAATCATCGCTGCCGCATTGCGCGGCATACTCTCCGCCATGGTCAGCGGTTTCGAAGCCCGTTTCTCGCGTGCAGTAGTAGGGAAGACCCAGTGAGTATCCGTGGCGGTAAAGTTCAAAATCGACCTGTATACCGGTCTCGGCGCAGGCCTCCCGGTGTTCGGCTGAGCGAGATACCGGGTAGCCTGCAGCGCCGTCGTTATACCCGACCTCTTCCCAATTGGCCTGCAGGCACTCCTCCGGACTCATGGTGGCGCAGCCAGAGGCCGTTACTCCAGCGATCAATAGCCCCAGTCTTTTAATCATCCTTCGATCCTCGGCTAAATTTGCCACCTGTAGTCTTAAATCTATAATGCCCTCTTTTCCATCCAGCGACATCCGCCTGTCTTCGCGGCGGGTGTGACGATGCTTCAGCATCGATTTCAGGGCGCCTCTTTATGCGAGTCTGGACTTACATACGTCCCTTTGAATATCACGGGCTCGACTGCGTGGTTGAGGTCACGCTGACATTGAAAGAGACGATCTCCCGGCTCTTCGTAGACAACGAGCTGGTCGATGAGCAGTCGCTGGCTTACTCGGCAGGTGCCACTACCTTCGTGCATCCCCTGCCCAGCGTGTCTGGCCAAACGGCGCAGGTGAAATCGGGTTACTACAACTGGTGGAACATTGGTATTGCAGTGAGTGAGGGGGAGGACATCGTGTACGAGAGTCACCCTGGTCGAGATGTGCACCATGGTGAGGCGTTGGTCAAAAAGATGGTGGGCCTTGATGCCGAGGCTGGCGACAGTGCCGCAGCAAAAATGCGTTCCATGGCCGAGATCAACCAAAACAAATGGCAGCGCAACAAATATTCGGTTTATGCCGATCTGGCCCTCGGCGCGTTATTTTTCATTGTAGGTAAAGTTACCGGTGACCTCGCGCTGGCCGCCATTGTCGGCGCCGGAGGTGGGCTTGCGCTCGTGGTGGCACAACGTTTTGTCAAAGTGGATCTGCTCGGTGGATTCGCTGTTTTTGGCACCATCATGTTGTTGATCTCTGCCGCGTTTTCGCTGGCACTGCAAGATGATTACTGGGTGCAGATGAAGAGCACTATTTTGGGTCTCTTTACGGCAAGTATCTTCATGGCAGATGGTCTGTTGAGAAGGGGTTCTTATTTCGGTGCGCGCATCGAGCGCTACATGCCGCTCCCTTTGCACCACGACCGGATTGCGGTGGGAATGAGCCTGACCGGTATCATCATGGCGGGTGCAAACTACTTGGTGGCAGAGAATTTCTCCGAAGATTTTTGGCTTACCTGGACGACGTTTCTCGATTTGCCCGTGGGTATGGCATTGTTTTACTCGGTAGTTTACTGGGCGCGTAAAAAACCGACTGATGGTGCAGCCTGACGGATCATTTGTTAGCACCTGTTCTGGCGAGCGAGATGGCCGCTGGGTGACCTGACCCAGGTGGTGTCTAGGTCAGTGAGGCGTCCCGCCAGACGCAGTTGCTTTGCTTCACTGCTCTGGGGCCGGTAGGCGGCTGTTGGTTGCCCAGATCTGGCGCTTTGTATCGCCAATCTAGCCCAAAACCGCTATCTTAAGGTCATTGCGGCGAGCACTCGCTCGCAGAAGCCGAGTTAATGAAAAAGTAGGTGCTTACCGTTATGGCAGTTCAGGAATTTCTCTCTCCCAGGTCACTATCAGAGGCCCAAGCGGCTGTCGGTGAGGGTGCCACCAGCTCGTGGCTTGCCGGCGGTACCGATCTGCTGGTGGGCATTCGGCTCGGTGCGCGAGATCCGGCCCGCGTTATTGACCTGAAACAGATTCCAGAGTTGACGGCAATTGAGGTTGGTGAGACCTCGGTGCGGATTGGTGCGGCCGCTTCTGCGTTTGACGTGCTGCACAACTCCGATGTGCCGTCACTGTTTCCGGGTCTCGCCGAGGCCCTTAATTTGATTGGTTCGACCCAGATAACCGGGCGATGCTCGGCGGGTGGCAACCTCTGTAACGCGTCACCGGCGGCAGACAGCATTCCGGCGCTCATTGCCAATGGTGCGCAGTGCCGCATTTTGGGGCCTGAGGGTGAGCGCACGCTCGCGGTTGAGGATTTTGTGGTCGGGCCAAACAAGAACGCGCTTGCGCCGGGTGAGTTATTGGTTGAACTCATTCTGCCGAGGCCGGCTATTGGCACTTCAGATGCCTACCTGCGACTCACACCGCGCACCGAGATGGATATTGCCGTGGCAGGGGCCGGGGTCTCGATTACCCTCAATGAGTCGGGTGCATGCACCGCCGCCAGAGTCGCGATTGGGGCGGTGGCGCCGACGGCGCTATTGGTTGAGGCGGCGGGCGAGGCATTGGTGGGGTCACCGTTGGATCAGCCCGCCATCGATGCGGCATTAGCGGCTGTGCGTGCGGCGGCCAAACCCATCTCGGATAAGCGCGGTACCGCGGAGTATCGCACCCATGTGGTGGGCATACTGGTATCGCGGGCTATCGCCAACGTGCAGGCTCGCATTGAGGAGGCTCGCGCATGAATAAGCCGCTCAACAAAATGGCCGTGCAGGCCACGATCAATGGCGAGAGCACGGCTTTTTTGTGTTCTCCCGGTCAAGTGCTCGCCGAGGTGCTGCGCGATGAGCTCGATTTGATCGGCACCAAGATTGGTTGCAATACCGGTGATTGTGGTGCCTGCTCTGTCCTGCTGGAGGGCCGACTGGTGTGCTCTTGCCTGGTGCTGGCCGCCGAGGTGGAGGGCAAGTCGGTGCAAACGGTTGAGGGTGTTGCCGATGGCGGTGAGCTTCACCCCGTGCAACAGAAACTGCTTGAGCACGGTGGTTTGCAGTGTGGTATCTGCACCCCGGGCGTGGTGATCGCGGCCAAGGCGCTTTTGGAGCACAACCCCGACCCCACTGAGGAGCAGGCACGTTACTGGCTGGCCGGTAATCTGTGCCGCTGCACTGGCTACGACAAAATTATTCGCGCGGTATTGGATGCCGCCAAGACGATGCGCGAGGAGGCAGCATGAACGCCTATCAGGAATTCAAAATTATTGGTTCGCGACCGGTTCGGCCCGATGGGCTCGACAAGGTTACCGGCCGGGCGCGCTACGGCGCGGATCTCAATATGCAAGGGCAATTGTATGGGCACGTAGTGAGGAGCCCCCACGCCCACGCGGTGATTCAATCGATCGATTGCAGCAAGGCGCTCGCCATAGAGGGTGTGCTCGCGGTGATGACCGGCGATGATCTGGTGAAACCGGGGAACGAAATGCTGGGTAGCGGCGAGGGTGCCATGGCGCTCAAGGACGTGGTACCCATGGTGATGTCTCAAGGCAAGGTGCTGTTTCACTCGCAGGCCGTAGCGGCAGTTGCAGCGACAACGCCAGCGCTGGCTGCCGAGGCTGCAAAGGCGATTGAGGTCACTTATCAGGTTTTGCCAGCGGTCACGGATATACACGCGGCACTGGCTGATGGTGCGCCAATACTGCACAACGATCGCTTTCCCGATGGATACCCTGAAGAACCCACCAATCTCGCCACGCATATTAGTTTGACCGTCGGTGACCCGGATGCGGCGTTTGAAAAAGCCGAGGTGGTGATCGAGCAGACCTATTCTGTACCTATGTGCCACCAGGGATATATCGAACCCCACGCCTGTGTGGCGCGGGTCGACGCGGCGGGCCGAGTTGATCTGTGGTGCTGCACGCAGGGCCACTTTACCGTGCGGCAGTTCACCGCTGCGGTGGCCGGCATTGATCTGGGCAAAATCAAAGTGACTGCCTCTGAGATTGGTGGGGGGTTTGGTGGTAAAACCACCGTTTACCTCGAGCCACTGGCCGTAGTGCTGTCCAAGAAAGCGGGTCGGCCGGTGAAAATGGTGATGGACCGGGGTGACGTATTTCGGGCCACAGGCCCCGCACCCGGTGCGCAAACTCGCGTCAAGCTCGGTGCTACCCGCGAGGGTAAGTTGCTGGCTGCGGAAGTCGATTGTCTGATGGATTCCGGTGCCTATAACGGCAACCCCGCGGGGATCCCGGCATTTATGGCTACCGCTTGTTACAAACTGACTGACGCTCGGTCGACAGGGCGCTCGGTATATACCAACAAGCCCAAAATCCACGCCTATCGGGCGCCCAGCATCCCACAGGTAACGTTGGGTGTGGAGCTGGCGATGACTGAATTGGCTGCCGAGTTGGGTATGGATCCGATCGAATTCCGCTTGAAGAACGCGGTGGAAGAGGGCGACGCCAACATGATGGGAGCGCCCTATCACCGGATTGGTTTGCGCGAGTGCCTCGAGGTCGCGCGCAATCACGCTCACTACAAATCCGCCGTGGCCGAGGGCGCAGGCCGTGGTGTGGCCATGGGTTACTGGATCAACGCCGGTATGCAATCCAGTGCCACCATCAACGTGAGCTCAGACGGTCACGTGGCCGTGCTCACGGG
>Ga0255757_10005699_pt1 | contig 10965 bp, 12 predicted proteins | sample 071ome_27_FD_179957 | JGI IMG/M metagenome (GOLD analysis project Ga0255757, IMG submission 179957) | Coastal salt marsh microbial communities from the Groves Creek Marsh, Skidaway Island, Georgia - 071409AT metaG (version 2) | ecosystem: Environmental > Aquatic > Marine > Intertidal zone >...
CGACCAGCGTGGTGGTCATGACGACGAGAACGACCGCCATAGCCGCCGCCACCCCGAAGGACGCTTCACCGGGACGACCGAGAAGTCGCGCGATCACGAGGGGAACCGTAGGGCCGTCGGCTCGAGCAAGGAAAGAGGCAGCCCCGAACTCTCCGAGAGACACCGCGCAGGCAAGCCCCCCGGCCGCGATCATCACCGTCCGCAGGGTCGGCCCGTAGCCGGTCCACCACGCTCGTGACGGCCGGGCGCCGAGGGTGGCGGCGACGGTCACGAGGCGGGAATCGGTGGAACGCAGGGTTGGGGTCGCGACCGCGACGACCAGCGGAACGGCGATCAGGGCGTGGGCGATCGGGATCAACAGGCCGGTGGCGCGCAGATCCACTGGGGGACGCCCGTACGCCAGCATCGTGCCCAGGCCCAGCGTCGCCGCCGATATCCCCAGCGGCAGAACTGTCGCGAGCGCGAAGGCCCGTCCGAGTCGATGTGCCAGCACACTCATCGCGGCGAGGCCACCGATAGCCGCTGCGACGAGCCCGGTGACGAGGGCGAACGACAGGGACCGCGCCATGGCGCTCAGCGGCGATCCGATCCGAGTGCTCCCCGCGTCGATCGTCTCGAAACCAGCGAAGATCGCCCACCAACTCATCGTGAAGCCGGACGACGATCGCACCGACGACCACACCAGTGAGGACACCGGGGCGAGAACGATGACGACGGTCGCCGCGACAACGATGCCGACGGCCCATCGACTCGATCCGAGTGGACGTCGCAGACGGAACGTGCGCAGCGCACCCCCGGAGATCGCGTTGCGCGTTCGCGCGGCCCACCACAACACCGAGCCAACGACGATCGCCTGGATGGCGGCGCTGACCGCGGCGGCCTGAAAATCCAAGAGGACGGAGGTTTGTCGAAGCACCAGTGACTCCAGGGTGCGGGTGGTGGAGTCTCCGAGCAGCAGCACGATGCCTAGCGAGGTGAAGGAGAAAACGAACACGATCGCCGTGGCCGATGCGATGGCCGGGCCGAGGGCAGGCAGTGTCACGGTGCGAAACGCCGTCCACCGTGATGCACCCAGAGTCCTCGCGGCGATATCGAGTCGAGGATCGATGGTGGACCAGCGGGCACCCACGATCCGCACCACCACCGCCATATTCAGGTACGCGTGCGCCAGCACGACGATGAGGAAACCCGAACCGAGATCGGAGCCGACCAGCGATCGAAACGCCAACGCGACCACCACGGTGGGCAGGACGAACGGCACGGTGGCCAGAGCCAGAGCCCATCGACGTCCGGGAAAGCGGTACCGGGTCAGCACGTTGGCCATGGGCAATCCGACGATCAGCGAAACAGCGGTGCTCGCCAGTGCCTGCACCGTCGCCAGTCCCGCCACTCGCCACGCAAGCGAGTCCGACACGTACTCGATCGTTCCCGGCGAGAGGACTTGCCCGGCCAGCAAAGCCAGCGGCACCACCATGAACGCGAGCAGGAAGCCGGCGGGCGCGATCCACGCCCACCGCAACCAGGTCGGTGCCGTCATCGTGTGCTGCGCTTCAGAACGTGTGCGTGAGGAGCGCTAGCGGCCCATCACGGCACCCCACTCAGACAGAATCTCGTCGATGTTGTCCGCGATGTACTCCGAGGACAACTCCTCGGCGTCGGGCACCTGCGGCGCGAAGCGTTCGAACACCTCGGGCAAGGCCGTCCCGTCCCGGGCCGGGAAGACGAACATGTTCAGCGGGATGTCCGCTTGCACGGCGGGGGAGAGCAGCCAGTCGATGACGAGCGCGGCGGCCTCCGGCCGGTCGGTCCCAGCGAGGATCCCGGCGTACTCCACTTGCCGGTAACAGCCATCGGTCATCACCGATGTGGAGGGCACCTCGGGCGGCTCGCCCTCGGCGTAGACGATCTCGGCCGGCGGGCTGGTGGCGTACGAGACGACGATGGGACGGTCGCCACCACCACCGAAGGTGAAGTCGCCGTAGTAAGCGTCGCTCCACGAGCCGGCGACCTTCACTCCGTTCTCTCGCAGCCGTTGCCAGTAGTCGACCCAACCCTCGCCGTATCGGGACACGGTGGACAGCGCGAAAGCGAGGCCCGGGGACGACGTGCCGGGGTCTTGAACCACGAGCAGGTCGCGGTACTGCGGGTCGGTGAGATCGTCGAGGGTGGTCGGGGGAGCGATGCCCTCGGCGGCGAAGTAGGTGTCGTCGATGTTGATGCACACATCGCCGAAATCGATCGGTGTCACTCGACCATCGAAGGACCGTTCGGCGAGCTCGGGGCGCAGCGCGTCGGCCTCGGTCGAGGTGTACGCCTCGAAGACGTCGGAGTCCAAGGCCCGCGTCACGAGGGTGTTATCCACCCCGAAAATGACGTCGGCGGTGGGCGCTCCGGCGGCCAGGATGGCTCCGGCCACCATCGACCCCGCGTCACCACCGGAAACCAACTCCAAGGTGATGCCCGTGGATGCCTCGAAGTCGGCGATGACGTCGTCGCTGAGCGCGAACGAGTCGTGCGTGAGTAGTTGAACGGTTTGACCGGCGAGGTCCGCGGTGCTCGCGGCCTCGGGTTCGGTGTCGGTGGTCTCGGAACTGCACGCGGCGAGCCCGAGAACGGACGCAAGGCTCATAGCGGCGAGAACTGCGGGAATGCGCTTCATGTTTCCTCCCTAGCGCTGGCATTACCCAGATCAGGTTCAGCGGGTCGGCAGACGCGTCTGCCCTCTCAGCCCACCGCCATCGCGTGAGCTCCCCTTGGTGGTATTCAGTTGTCCTGGACGCAACCTATAGGTGCATCGGCTAACGGAAGTCTACTGCGCCGCAGCGACCGTGCATCAATACCGAACTTCGGTCCACGCACCCGAGGCGGCACTCGCCCGGATGGCGTCCGCGACGCACGCTCCGTGGTAGCCGTCGACGAAAGTGGGGTAGCGCGGCGCAGCGGCGGGCCCACCGCGAGCAACATCGTCGTACACGCTCGCGAAGAATGCGGTGAACGCCTCGGCGTACCCCTCGACGTGACCACCCGGGTAGAACGCCACGGTGCGTGCCTCGTCGGACAGGTGCACGGGATCTTTCAGCAGGACCTCACTGGTGCGGCCGCGCCGACCGATCCACAACGTGTCGCTGGCTTCCGAACTCCACATCAACGCCCGCTGTGATCCGGCGAGCTCGAATCGCAGATCGTTTTTGCGGCCCGCCGACACCTGGGACACCGAGAACGAGCCCCGGGCGCCTCCCTCCAGGCGCAACAGAACGCTGGCCGCATCGTCGGTGTCGATCGACACGGGTTCGCCCCCGGCTGCGGACGCCCCGCTGAACGTCTCGACCTCCCCGTGCGGTCGATACCGCACAGGGATGAACGTGTGCAGATCCGCGCAGACCTCGGTGACGCGCTGCCCGGAGATCCACGACATCAGATCCAGCCAGTGTGAGCCGATGTCGGCCACCGAACGCAGATCTCCCGCCCGCTCGGAGTCCAAGCGCCAATTCCAGTCGGTGTCCTCGAACAACCAATCCTGGTGATAGGACCCGGTGAGGAAGCGTGGCTCTCCCAGTTCGCCGGAGCGCATCATGGCGTGCGCTTCATGCATCAAGGGATAGAAGCGAAAGTTGAAGCAGGTCGCATGAACGACCCCGGCAGCCTGCGCGGCATCAACCATGGCGCCGGCGCTTGCAGAGTCGAGCGCCATCGGCTTCTCGCAAATGATGTGCTTACCGGCGTTGGCCACCGCGATCGCCTGGGATGCGTGCACATGGTTAGGACTCGCGATGTGCACGATGTCGACATCGGGTTGCTCGAGTAGCTCCTCGAGATCGGAGTAGACGACCGGAACGCCCCAGGCCGTCGCCTTCGCTCGCGCCCGATCCGGGCTCGAACCCACCAGGCCCACCACCGTTGCTCCGGCCCGTCGCGCGCACTCCACGTGCACCGCGCCGATCTGCCCGGTCCCGACGATGACAACGGTGGGTGGTGCGTCCTTAGATGCGTTCATGGATCGTCCTCATCGGTTGGGAGTGCCGAGCGAATCTAGCGGTTGTGGAGTCCGGTTTTTGCGCATCGCGGGTTTTCGATCGCGTTACTCTCTGGTTCACGAGCACCGGCACCAGCAGTAGCACCAGCACAGGTACCCGCTGGACGCCGCACGTGAGGAGATGCCATGACTGTTTCCGCTTCACCCTCGGTGGAAGCGCTGCCGCACTGGGAGGAGACCCCGGACGATCTCCCGGCCGCCATCCGTGAGGTCAAGTCGGCCATCCGCGCGTCGATCGAGTCGAGCGGCCGGTCGGTGGAGCAGGTCGCGCAGGCCCTCGAGGAGCGCATCGCCGAGCGCGTGCGGGTGATCGACGCGGCGAAGGCCGCGGGGGAGTCGATCTGGCCGGAGATCGACTTTGACGACATTGCGCGGGGCACCGTCACCGAAGCGCAACGAGACCTGGTCAAGACGCGCGGGTGCCTGGTGGTGCGTGGCCACTTCGACCGTGAGCAGGCATTGGAGTGGGACCGATCCATCCTCAACTACGTCGAAGGCAACCACTTCTTCGAGGACTACCGAGGATCAGGGGATGACTTCTTCGCATCGGTCGGCTCCCGTCCGGAGATCTACCCGATCTACTGGTCGCACGCCCAGATGCAGGCGCGGCAAAGCGACCGGATGGCCGCGGTGCAGTCGTTCATGAACAACCTCTGGACGAGCACGTCGATGGATGTCGAGTGGTTCGACCCCGAGCGCGATTCCTTGTATCCAGATCGGATTCGGCGACGTCCCGAGGGTGCGGACTCTGCCGGCCTGGGAACACACATCGACACGGGAACGTTGGACTTGTGGATGACGAAGGCCTACCAGCGCGCCTTCCGTCACGTCTACGACGGATCTATCGAAGAGTACGACCCGTGGGATGCGACGTTTCGAACCGAAGGACCTCAATACCCCGGTACGACGATGTGCTCGGCCTTTCGCACCTTCCAGGGATGGACGGCGCTGTCGGACATGGACTTTGACCAGGGCGTCCTGCACGCAATACCGATCCCCGAAACGATGGCGTACCTGCTGCTGCGTCCGATGTTGAACGACACCGACGATGACGACATGTGCGGCGTCATGGTGAACAAGGTGTTCCCGATCAACGAGAAGTGGCACGAGTTGCCGATGCAAGCCTTGAGTGGGATCCCCAGCGTGCGAGCCGGCGATTCGGTGTGGTGGCACTGCGATCTCGTGCATGGGGTGGCGCCGGTGTTCGATCAACAAGGCTGGGGCAACGTGATGTATATCCCGGCCGCCCCGTGGTGCCCGCGCAACCGTGAGTACGCGCCGATCGCGTTCGAGGCGTTCGCCACCGGGTCGAGCCCGAGCGACTTCCCAGCGGAGCACTACGAGCGCCAGTGGCCGAATCGCTTCTCGGTCGAAGAGTTAAATAACCGCGGCCGCCGCGGGTTCGGCATCGCGGACTAGGCGGCACGGGAGCAGGAGATGGCGGAAGTCTTCGACGGGATCGACGAACGGCTAGCCGAGTGGATCGCGGCGCAACCGTTGTTTTTCGTTGCCACGGCGCCGATGTCGGCAGACGGGCACGTCAACTGCTCACCGAAGGGACTACCGGGCACGTTCGCGGTGCTCGGCGAAAACGAGGTCGCCTACCTCGACCTCACCGGTAGCGGAGCGGAAACGATCGCCCACGTGAAAGAGAACGGCCGCATCGTGATCATGTTCTGCGCGTTCACCAAGCGTCCGCGGATCGTTCGGCTGCATGGCACCGCCCGAGTGGTCGAGGCGGGGAGTGCGGAATTCTCCGAACTGGCAGATCGGTTCGCCGATTACCTCGGCGCCCGCTCGATTGTGCGCATCGCCGTGGACCGGGTGTCCGACTCCTGCGGTTACGGCGTCCCGGCAATGGAGTTCGTTCGCGAGCGCGAGAACCTGCCCTTGGATCACGCGAAGCGCGGAGCCGACGGGCTCGAGATCTACCGGCAGGACAACAACGCCGTCAGCCTCGACGGCCTGCCCGCGCTGTCCTAGACGCGATCGTTGTCGCCCCCTGGACTCACCGACACCGGTGAGTCGACCACGGAGCGACGCTGTGCGGAATCTGACCGCACCGTGGCCTGATTTGCAACAATCGACCCATGGGAACCGCGGGATGGTGCGACAGTATTGACGGTTGCCGAGTCGCGAAAGTGGCGTCATGACCAACCCCGTTGTGGTGCGCCGTGCCACGGGAGATGATCTGGCGGCGGCGGCCCGGATCAGTGTCGAGGCATACCTCGGCGCCGGACAGCTCGACGACGGCCCGGACGGCTTCTACGGCACGGTGCTCGCCGACACCGGATCCAGAGAGAGCGACGCGCTACTGCTGGTGGCTGTTCGGCAGGACCAGGTGGTGGGAACGGTGACGATCTGCCCGCCGGCATCACCGTTTCGGGAGATTGGCCGCGACGGAGAAGTCGAGTTCCGCTTCCTGGCTGTCGCGCCCGAGGCGTGGGGGTACGGCGTGGGTAACGCTCTCGTGGCCGCGTGCGAGGAGCACGCGCGCTCGACCGGGTCGAATCGACTCGTGATTTGTGTCCGGGACATCAACTCCGCCGCGATGACGCTCTATGCACGTCACGGCTTCCAGCGCTTGCCCGATCGCGACTGGCATCCGGTTCCCGACGTCGCCCTCTTAGCCTTCGAGAAGAACCTGACCTGACAGGTCAGCTCGCCTGCCGCGGTTACGCCTCGGGCGTGCGAGCCAGGTGACGTTCCCGCACCGCCAGGAACAGCGGAAACGTGAACGCGATAGCGGTGACGAACGAGGCCACGACATACACCCAGTACCAGCGAATCCCCAGGCGACGACCCTCGATGATGATGAAGATCGACGCGGCAGTCGCGACGATCAAGAGATCGATCGACAGGGAACTGACCGCGGGGTTCGCGAACCACGCCGCGAAGAACGTATCCCCACTCGGTTCGACGACGCTGCGAATGTTGAACCACGCGGTCCCGATCAGGCCGATAGCGGCGACAACGAGGTAGAGCCAGAAGACCCCGGGCGGACGCGCGGGCGGTGTCGAGCCGCCATCAGCAGATGCGTTCATGTCACGCGAGTGTAGGTGGTCATGGACTCCCGTCGTGAGACCCGCAATCCAGAATCACATTCGAGATTCACCGGCGGCAATCTCGGACGGGAATCAGCAACCACGATTAACCCTGCCGAGACTGCGAGACCTTCGTACACTGCCCACATGGGCGCGGTCTTGGTCTTCGATGGCGACTGCGGTTTCTGCACCGCGTGCGTGGAATTCACTCGGCGGTGGATCCGACCCCAAGTCGACATTCAACCGTGGCAATTCCTGGATCTCGCGGACCATGGATTGACCGAAGAGCAGTGCGCGGAGGCGGTGCAATTCGTCACCGCCGATGGCCGCATCCACTCGGGGAGTCGCGCGGTGACCGGCATGCTGCGAACAGCCGACCGCCCGTGGCCGTGGATTGCCGCACTCGCCGACGCCCCGGGAATAGCGCCCATCGTCGCGTCCGCGTACCGCCTGGTTGCCCGCAACCGCTACCGACTCCCCGGGTCCACACCTGCCTGCGCCGTGTCACCTCGATGAGTACCGCCACCGACGACGCGGGTCGTTTCGGTGGTGTGTCACCCCTGGCGCCCCCGGTCCCGGGGCCGTTCATGTTCGACCAGCAGTGGGAGTCGGTCTTCTTCTTGCATTGGCCGGTCGATCCATCCGATGTCGCGCCCCTCATGCCACCGGGAGTCAGACCAGATGAGTTCGACGGTGCGACCTACGTCGCGCTTGTTCCCTTCCGCATGTCGGGGGCCGGCCTAGGGCGAGGACACCCGATGCCCTGGTGGGGGACGTTCGTGGAGTGCAACGTGCGCCTGTACTCGGTCGATGACGAGGGCAATCACGGCGTGGTGTTCCGAAGCCTGGAAGCCTCCCGGCTGGTCACCGCCCTCGCAGCGCGCTGGGGTTACCGGCTCCCCTACACATGGGCGTCGATGAGCGTTCGCCAGCGGGGTGATCACTGGTGGTGGCGATCCGAGCGACGGCATCCGCGCGGGGGAGGGTCACTGAGCCTTGAGGCCCGCGTCAGTGAGCCGGTGGAGCCGACCGATCTGGAGGTGTTCCTCACCGCGCGGTGGGGGCTGCACTCCTACGCGGCCGGTCGCACCTGGTGGACCCCCAACCAGCACGCACCGTGGCCCCTACACGCAGCCGAGGTGCTGCACCTGGACGAGGACCTCGTCCACCGCGCGGGATTCAAGACGCAGGCGGAGTTGATGCTGCGCCCGCTCTTCTCACCCGGCGTCTACACCACCTTCGGCCTGCCGCGCGCCCTGCGATGAGTAAACCCCTGGTTCATGGGGTGTTGGGACCACGGCAACGTGCCCAGCCGCGCGTATCCAGCCGCGCGTATCCAGCCGCGCGGCGACGGGATGCCGCCAGCTAGCCGCGTGGTCGGGGTGACTCGGGGTTACGCAGTAAAGGCGGAGATCAGTGCGTACGCGACACCGACCTGCACGATGATGGCGAGACCGAAGAACACGGGCCACGGGTTCTTCTTAAAGTCACGCGCAAAGGGAGTGTCTTGCTCCTCCTCAGGAATGCTTTCGGACAGCAACTGAAGGCGGCGGATGGTGCCCAGCGATGCGACGAGCAGCCACAGACCGATAACCACGGCACCGACGATGCCGGCTGTTTGCGCCTTCCCGTCTAGCGACGCGGCCGCCATCAGTCCGAGGGTGAAAAGCAAGATGGTTGCGATCGTCGTCACGCCGATAAAGATGACTTGGTCGCGGATGTAGTGCACGAAGGAACTGGAATTCATGGTGTTCTCCCAATCGAAAGTCAACGGCAGGCCGCCGGTGGTCACCACAGTAGTTTTCTAGGGGATATGCGCGTGGGCCTTTGGGTAAATCGAGCTCGAGCCACGTATCCACCAGAATCACGAAGAATGCGAGAGACAGTGCCGAAACCATGACGGCACCGTCGTCAGCGCACCAATGAGCACTGATCACTGGGCAGCGGGCACCGAGCAACTCCATCAGTCGGCCAGTCGCACGACCTCTTCCCACTGCTGATTTCCGTCGAGCTTCTCGCAGTACTGCTGCACACCCGACCAGGCACGCTCCCAATCGGCTGATGTTTTGCTCGCGCGGTGAGCCCCCGACGCACGAAGCGGTGTTTGAATCGCGTACCCGTCGATCGTGATGGGTTCGCCGGTGGCGGCTTCGACGGCCAAATCCCACGCGCGCGCCGATTGCGTCCACGGCCTGTCTGCATCGGTGATGAACTGATTGGTCCGCTGCGCGGCCTCATCTCGGAACTGCTCGAGTTCCATAACGCCCGAGTCGCAGACGACCATCCGCAACTCGACCGCCGATGCAGCGGCTCGCCGCTGACTGGACTCTTGACCCTGCCACTGCCATAACAGGAGAAGAGCAATGACGGCCAAACCCGTCACCATGCTCGCCGCGGCAAGGACCACGAGCCACGCTCGATCCTTCATGGGGCTCCTCGCACGAAGCGGCACTGGTGAGAAGCCCTGAACCTAACGCCGCCGCACGGGGCTTGCTCGTCGAGCTCGTCCAACTGAACGCACTTGGCACGACCAAGTAGTTCGCGCCGACACAGGCGCTCTGCCCGTCCGGGAAAGTCAGCCGCAGCCGCAACCTGAGCAGCCGCAGCCGCCGTCGTTGGCTAGCTCCAACTCGTCTTTCGCGTCTTCGGTTTGAGTCTCTGGATTCGTCATGCGCTCCAGGGTACGGCACAAGTGGCTCGGTCGCGTGGGCACGCGTGCGGAGATGGGCAAGACGAGTCGCTGCCCTACTCGGAGCGCTAAATGGGCCAAATGAGCGCAAACATCACCAAAGCCGACGCCCCCAGGCAGGCAACGGTGCGAACGGAGTTCCACGTGGTCCAGCGAGGTCGATACACCTCTCGCCAATAGCGGTGTGTCTCAGAGCTGCTGGAGTCCATCGGGTGCAATGCCTGATTCAGCGGCACATTTCGAGCGGCGGTGGATACGAAGCACCCCAGCATGTAGAGCACGCCAGCGCCGATGATCATGTAGGAGCCAGGGGCAGCGCCCCAACCGATCTCATGAACGATCAAGAGAAGTGAGACGGGCGCCATTCCAATGAACAAAAGCATGAATAGGGCGCGAAAGACTTGGCGATTTATCGCCTGCATGGTGTCGACGCCGGTGGGTTCACTCACTCGGTCGAGGGCGCGCATGATGAAGTCTGAGAACGCCAGAAAAACTCCGCCGAGCACCGCATACGCCAGTGCTGAGAGGACCGCGACGACAGAAAACCACGTGGCCACCGCTGCAGCCTACTGACAGGAAGTCGAGCAATGAGCGGAGTGCCAGACGGAGTACCGTTCACGAAACGGCGTGCAGGATCAGTCGAGGTGCAGGAGATGCGATGAGTGAAAACGAAGAGAAAGATCCGGCTACGTGGGAGCAAGAACTCACAAACTTGGGTACGAAAGCAAGCGAGCAGCTCGACTCCCTCGCGGAGAAGTCCAAAGGGTGGGGCGAAGACCTGTTGAAGGGCATCAAGCAGATGGGTGACGACATCTCATCTAAAGCGCAAGAACAGTTGGACAAGAAAGAGCCCGACGAGGACTGAGCGATCCGGGAGTGAGAATCCATCGAAACCCGTGGGCGAAGTGGGCCCAACCGGACTCGAACCGATGACATCTTCCTTGTAAGGGAAGCGCTCTAGCCAACAAACCGGGCTGCTGTTGTCGTGTTCCCCGTATTTTACGTCGAGATCGCCGAGCGATCCAGCCACACAGCACATCAGTTCCAGTCACGCACAATGCAACGGGATTGACTTTCATCAGGGCGCGCTCAAACTGAGTCAAGCCGTGGCTTCGACCCGGGCGTTTATTCACCAAGCCGCGAGAGGTAAGCACGTAACGCCGGGCGGACCTGCACTCAATAGACACTTGTGTGCGACC
>Ga0255757_10005713_pt1 | contig 10942 bp, 20 predicted proteins | sample 071ome_27_FD_179957 | JGI IMG/M metagenome (GOLD analysis project Ga0255757, IMG submission 179957) | Coastal salt marsh microbial communities from the Groves Creek Marsh, Skidaway Island, Georgia - 071409AT metaG (version 2) | ecosystem: Environmental > Aquatic > Marine > Intertidal zone >...
TATCCTCATAGTTCATGCGGATCACCAAGTGCATATCATCCTCATAGATCCCATCGCGCTCCAGTTGCTTCTCGAACGGCTTGATGAATCTTTCGGAGAATGCGTCAGTGCTAGACCTCGGGTTGCCTGACAGCCATATCTGACTGCCCTGCTCCCGGAGCGTAGGGGTTAGAGCCTTGAGGCTCTCGAAGGATATTGTCTGCGCCTCTTCAATCCAGAACAGATTGAAGCCGAACATTGACTTGACCGCCTCCACGTTGCGAGCCAGACCCCTGAATTTGAAGGCTACCTCACCGTTGAAGAGTATCTGGTTGTTCTGGACCTCGAAGGCATCGAGCCCGTAGGACTCTATCTGAGCCGCCAGGAGGCTGTGTACGGAGTCATCTATGGAGTTCTGAAACTCTCGGAAGGCTCCAACCTTCTGCCCGTTGAGAGCTTTCAGGAGGCTCAGGGAGCCGAGCCCGTAGCTCTTGCCGCTTCCCCGGCCACCGTATACAACGACAAAGCGCTGCTTGGCATCCAGGACCGGCAGCAGCTTTGGTGCGATCTGCAGCTTCATTCGATCTCTACGGTAGACTTCCTGATGGCGATAGCCCTGCGCTGAGACTCAGCCCGTTGCTTTGTGTTATGACCGCCGCCATCAATCGCTTTACCGTTATCGTTCTTCGCTATTGTGCCATCGGGCTCCACTAGCCTGTATCGCTTACCTATGCGCTTGATGCTAATCGGCATCGTCTAAGTCTCCTGGTTGTACTACCTCGATGGTTACATGGTAGTCCTTCTCGATCGGCCTACCCTCTGGTCCTGAGATCTCCTGACGGCTCTTCTCTGTCCATCCCATCCTCTGAGACAGCCAGAGCTTCATGCTCGCATGATCGCCCTCCATAGCCTTGTCATATAGCTTCTCAACCATAATGATCCCGGCTCTGGTCAATCCACGCTTGTAACTATCAGAAACGCGCTTATCCCGCTTCATGATTTCCTTTAACGTATTGACGCTAATACAGAAATAGTCAGCGAGCTGCTGCTGCGTTAATGATGGAGCAAGCCTCTCAACCTCGGCGATCTCTTCCTCGGTGAAGACTCTCTCTGGCCTAGCCATAACGCTCTCCGCAGTAATCCGCTCCTGGCGGTATACCAACATAATCATGCCCGGTTGCTTCCCACTCCCATCTCTGGGCGCATAGGCTGTCAACCGCGCAGCCGGGAAGTATTATAGCAAACATCAGCAGTATTCTACGCATATCAGGCACTCCACATATTTAACTGGTTTTCATCAATGTTTTGCTTTTTTACACCATCGGAATACTGCTCCCACGGCACTGACTTAAATATTGCCTTATGGTTGACCCATCTGGTGAATTTCGCCTGATACATATCTTCCTTGTTGTACGGCATAACGAATGGATCGCAACCGTAATCTCTTAGAACCTCTACCCTGTGCAGGTCTTGCTCTGGGGTTGAGTGATATCCAATCAGGACATAGAAAGCCATCTGGTGAGCCTTGAGACCTGCCTCTAAGCAGATATTGATTCCCTTGTGGATCAGCTTCTCATGCCTCGGATCATCCCACGCAAAGTGGACCTGCTTTTTCTTTCCAGACATATTCCTGAACCTGACACTCGCCACAGCTTCAGCCTGATCTGGCTTGATGTTTCGTATATTCAATCCCTGGCTGAAGTTCACCCTCAAGTCCAAGTCTTGAAGCTCTTCAATCCTTTTAGCCCACTCAGGATTTCCAAAGAAATCATTATCTAGCAGCAGAATGAAGTCACTGTCCCTCTGGGTCCATATCTCTGGGATCGTCATCACTCCGTATGGCTTTCCCTCTTTCTCTGGAACAACGCAAAAAGAACACTTTAACCTGCATCCTCTCATGGTGAAGCCGATGTTGTGCGGATAGTTATAGATTGAATAGTCTGGGACCATATCCTCAATTTCTTCAGGCAATTCCTTTTTCATATCGTAACCAGTGCCACCGATCACCATTTTTTCTGGGTTCAGCATTGATCCATCAGAGAAGTTGAATATCTTGCTTGCGTAGATTTTGTCATATTCCGATTGGAATAAAGGAGAGTACATTTCAACGCTATCACCCTGAGACTTATGCCATGCTGATATCTTCATCAGGGCAAGGTTGGGTATTTTGCTGTCAACGTCATAGATGGCAATGCGCATATCAGCTCCTTGACCTGCTGTAGTAGTTCACCCATTGCCTGACGGTAGACTCGGGTATCCCCAGGACAGTGGATATCTCCTTGACGGGCTCTCCGAAGTCGTAATGCTCCATCCTGACAGCCATCACCAGCCAATCCGGGTACTTCTTCCCCTTGCCATGCTTCTCGCCGTATGGCGGACCCATGCGTATATCACTCATCCTCACTACCCCATTCATTGTACTTCGCAAGGTACTTGTTGAAGTACCACTCCATCTTTTTTAAGTCCTCCATTTCGTTCTTATACTTATGCCGGTGAAGGTACTTATGCACGTTTCCGAGCAGGTATCCCCTGAATTCCGCAGTGCTTAACTGTTGCTCAATATAATCAATGCACTCGATACCCTGTATGGCATAGTGATCAGGACTGTTTACTGGATCGTTTTTCATACGAATGCCCTTATGATTTCCGCCGCGACTTGCGGGACAATGGCGTTACCCGCTCCGCGCAGTATGCCCACTCGATTGGGTATCCCATGAGCCAAAGGGAAAACCTCGGGTTCAATTGGGATGGCGCGGACTTTTCCGTCTTTGCATTGCACTGCCTGACAGCGCCCCCAAGTGTTGTGCCATTGGTCTTGCTGTACTGGCCCGCCATCTGAGCGTTGTCCTGAGTTGTCACTGTCGGCCAGAGAGTCGTTGCCTGCGTATTCAGCCCGCCGCTCCGCTTCCCGTCCAGTTCCCTCGTTCCATTGGTGTCCGATGTCGTTGGAGTCAGCCATATTGAGCTTGCCAGCATTGATAACTCGATTGATTTGCCCTTCTTGATCCGATTCTGAACCGCCCCGCTGTCGTAATGACCGCGATTCCGATTGTCGCTCGCGCATGGTGTCGGCCATCCCATCAGTTGCGCCGTCACATCCAGGGTGTCCACACTCCACTGGCCGTTTCTGATCCTGCCCCCCGGATAGCCGCCCTTGTGATCCCTCGCCGATGCTGTCGGCCAAGCCGAGATCGTTGACGCCATCGCTCCGAGTCCGTTCTGATAGTTCTCCCGATACCGATTGCATGCTTTCGATCCGTCCGTGTGCATCGGTGTCGGCCATTTCGCCACATCTTCCATCAGATGAACACAGTGCGCCATCTTGTCGGATCTCCCGCTGTTCACTACGCTCGGAGCCGCCCCATCCTTGCCGTCCCGAGCCGCTGGCGTGGGCCACGATCCAGAGCCTATCCCTTTTGTGGAGAGCGCCGACACCTGAAGCTGGCAGTACCGCCGCTGCGCAGGCGTAGTTTTCTGCTTCCAAGTCTTCTTGCAAGGAATCAAGCCAGCCATGCCTGATAGCGGAGCTAACTTGCTCTCCAAATATGATTGAAGGTCTGCACTCTCTGACGAGATTGAACCAGACGGGCCAGAGATGTCGCTCATCGTCTGTCCCTTTCTGCTTTCCTGCGACTGAGAACGGTTGGCAGGGCGGTGATCCTGTCCACATTGGTCTGTCATCTCTCCATCTAGCAAGTCTAGCTGCATATGCCCACCCTCCTATTCCGGCAAAAAAATGGCACTGAGTAAAATCTTTTAGGTCTCCTGGCTCAACATCAACAATGCTTCTGGTATCTACCTCACCATCCGGTATCAAGCCGTCTTTAATAAGCTCTTTAAGCCATTCCGCTGCGAACGGCTCAAACTCATTGTAATAGTTCATAACCCCTTCTTCTCCCTTATCTCGTTCCTGCGCTTAGCTAGTCGATACCGCTTCATCTCACTAGCCCTTATCACTTCCCCGCGGCTCTCTTGTGCCTCATAGATCATCACATAGAGCAGGTCATCCTCTTTTGTGCTCTTGAGCTTCCAATCAGGATCTGGAGCAAACTTACCTTCGCTGTCTCTGAACAGCACTCCAGGCTTCAAGCCTAGCTCCCGGACCACATCAAGTCCAGAAGCCCCACAGGCATGGCAGTGCATCAGCACCTTACCGTCAATCTCTGATAGCTTCAAAGCTGGGTGAGTGTCTTCGCCGTGTACCGGGCAGCTTGCTCTGTAGCTAGACCCATGCTGTCTCACCCTCTTCAGGAATGGCAGGATGTCATCTAGCACCGTTCGGTCTCCTTGCAGACTTGATCTGCGCGTAGGTTATGAAGTTCATCACATCTTTTGACTTGCAGACCTCTGGGGTCCGATCAAGCCCTACCGGCCAGACACCAAACTTCTCACGATACTTGTGGCTTGCCCAGCCCGGATTGAACCCCTTCCTGTGGCAGTAGTCCATCAGTTCAGATATCCAGCGCTGCTTCATCTGCTTCAGGGTCTCACCATCCGCCAGTACCAGCTTGGACCCGTCATCCTTCAAGACCTTCACATCCCCCGGAAGTACATAACCGCACTCGCATCTCCGCCCCTGGAAGGCCGATGTGCATTCAGGGCAGGTATGAGTAATCGGCTCTTTATCCTTCTTCTTGACCTGATCTAGCTCCCTGAACCGCTTCTCACCGTCATCCAGACCCTCGGGCTCCAGATCCTCTGGGAAGCCGAAGTGGCTCACATTGCCCGCATGGTCCAGATAGGTTGCCCGCTCCTTGCCCTCGGCAAGCCTCCATATCCTACCGGCTCGCTGAACGAACGCGATCGCTGACTTCGTGCGGAAGCAGTCTATGAGTATCTCGCAACCTGGATCATCCCATCCAACCCCGAGAAGACGGCTGCAGGACATCACCTTGAAGTCCCCGCGCTCGAAGTCCCGATAGAGCATCTCCCGCTCATCATATGGCGTGTAGCCGTCAATATGTGCTGCAGGGATGCCTGCCTCATTGAATCTTTCCACTAGGTTCTTGCTGTAGGCAATATTCGGTGCGAACGCCACTGCCCTGCGGGTCAATCCGTTAGAGTGGTCAATGTAGTTCTGAATGATGTCCCCGGCGAGCTCTTCATCCTCTAGCATCCTGTTGCCCAGATCCTCCGGGTCATAGTCAGTGCCGCCAGTGCTGAGCGCCTTTGTCTTCACGCCCTTCACATCAACACTCTTGCCGACATAGTAATCACAGGGGGTGAGCCATTTCTTCTCGATCAACTGCCTGGTGGTTATCGGGACCACTACATCGGTGAATATCTTCCCTAAGCCCTTGCTGAATGGCGTAGCCGTCAAGCCTATGACCGGGACCGCATTCCATACCTCTAGCTTCTCCGCGAGAGACTTGTAGATAACGTGCGCCTCATCAATTATTACCAGATCAGTGTCCGGCCACCATCTACGCTTGACTAGGGTTTGTACGGATGCAATCTGGATAGGAGCCTCGTATCCATCAGACAAGTGGTGCTGCGCCTGAATCACGCCAAACTTCAGGCCATGCTTGCTGTAGGCTGAGATTGACTGCTCTACCAGTTTGATGCGGTCACAGATGAACAGGACTCGCTTGCCCTTATCAACTGCAGACTTAGCGATCGCTGCTGCAGTTATGGTTTTCCCAAAGCTACAAGGAGCAGCCAGGATCACCCGCTTGTGGCCTTGCGCCATTGACTCCCGGACCATCTCAATCGCCCGGACCTGATGCTCTCTTAAATCCATATCAGCACCATCGCCAGAAACCCAAGCATCACAGCATGGGCTCCTAATAGAGCCAGAAGCTCGGTTAAATCACTTACCTGCTTTTTCATCCCTTTCTCCGATTGACTCACGACTTTTGAAGTAGAAATCGCAGTTGCGATTTATTTTTTTCCAGTTGCGATTTTAGAAATCGCAGTTGCGATTTATTTTTTTCCAGTTGCGATTTTAGAAATCGTCTTCAGGTTCAAGGAGGCGTTTCAATGCCTTGTTTGAGTTGCGGACAAATCTGCTATTTTTTTTTGGACTTTTGTCCTTGACTGTCAGTTTACGGACAAATGTCCCATTTTTTTTCGGACTTTTGTCCTTGATTAAAAGCCCGTATCGTGGGCTAGACGGCCTGATCACCACTCTCATCTGGCTCAGACTGCGGGTGTTTGGGAGAACCAACTACTAAAAAACTCCCCGCACCGCCCGCTGACGTTCTCTACCACGAAACCCGCAATCAAGCGGGTTAAGGGCCAACGCGGCTGTTGTATGCTGCCTTTCGCGTTGTTGGGTATGACGGCGGGAGTTAAGTAATCGCGCAGCACCCGCCTACCGGAGTTATCTAAATGGAACGGCTCTAGCCTCCCACTCTGTCCATGCCTCGGGCTCGAAGTCCGTGAGCTTCAGCTCAGCGAGCTTGCGATACCGCTTCTCGACTCTGATCCTGAATTCGTTTGCGATCCGATCCTTCTCAGCCCGGTCAGCACCGAGCAGATCAGCACTTAGGCCAGGAAGGATATCCTCATCCTCCATCGCATCATCCCAAACATCTTCCTTGCCCCAGATGTCTATGAGAGCCTCGATCACTTGATCCAGGACGCAATCCTTTGGAGCGTACTCTCCGAATTGGATAAGGTTATCCACGTTATCCAGGACGATACTGAGCAGCCTGCGGTATTCCTGTTGCTGCTTTTGCTTGACGATATCATTCATCGCGCAGAGCCCTCCTGATCTGTGACTGAAGGTCATGCAGCAGTTCGACCTTCTTGTTGTCGCTGTCATCCGCTATGGTTCGGGTAAAGAAAGTAATCTCCAATGTATTACCGTCTTCATCCTTAGCGGACAGCTCTATCCATTCGCCATCGGAAACCAAGTCGATTGATGTTACGCGATGTTGACTAAGTGAAATTGACATATTTTTCTCCGATTTTTGGTGTGTTTGCACCCAGAAACCCGCAATTAAGCGGGTTGGTGGTGTGCATTTACACATTGGTCTTGTGTATATACACATGTTGATTGCGGGATGCCCCTAGCTCTTGGTGATGCGAGCGCTGATGACTTCCTGCAGCTTGGTGTGGGCAGTTATAAACTGCGGTGACAGTTTGGCTCTTACGGCCTTCATATCAAGCGTCTTGCGCTCTGCCACAGAGATGGTCAGGACTCCGCGCTTGCCTTGATACTTGCCTGCGCCCGCCTTCTTGTAGCTGGCGATCAGGGTTTGCTGTTGAGACTTGAGTTCAGCGATCTGCTGGTCCAGGTCAATGATTTTGTCAATATCTGTCATTTCTTTCTCCGGTTTTGGTGTGTTTCTACTGCCAAACCCGCAGTTAAGCGGGTTGGTAGGTTGTTAATCAGCTAAGACCCACGGGTCATCTATGGCTCCATCGACATACATATCGACTGTGCCTATGGCGCATTCCAGCCATTCTTCCTCTGGAACATCTGCGCTGTTTTCCTCCGCAACATGAACCAAACGCCAGTCATCAAACTTCTTGTCCTTATTCACTTTTTCAACGTGCTGCCATAAAGCTCTGGTTCGATCACAGTGATCTAATGGCTCGTTGTTCATTCGTTTTTCTCCGGTTTTGGTTCGGCCCACCGCCTCCCCACAATTTGCATTCTACACGAACCACATACCGGTGCAACACTTTTCACACATTTATTTCACAACGCGTTCCCGGCCTATTGCCTTGTCGAATCCGCGGCATCCAGGGCAGTACCATCCCTGCCTAAATGGCTTGTCTTTTTCATCATATCCAATGACCTGCACCGCTACTTTTCCGCAGTGGCAGGATTTGTTTTCAAGCTGAGTCATACATGATCCTTAGTTATGCTGCTGTTAGGAGCCTGAGATATTACAGGGCAATACTCACCCTAGCCGGAGCCGAAGCCCCGGTTTAGTGATATGCCGCCGTCAGTCGCCGTCGAAGACAGGGGAAGGGTCATAGGTAGGTACACCCTTCTCGGTAGATTACGGCCCATACGCGCCGCCTGAGAGCGTTCTACCGCGCCAGATTTGCGTACTGCCGAAGGTTGCCCAATCGGAGCGCGTATCTGGCCACTCATAACGCTATTGACAGGACTTTCTCAGGTTCCCTCAGATTTTATATGCCGGGAGAAGCCCACGGGCTGACCAACGCATATGCCTGCCATTTTCATTGAGAAGAGGGGAGAAAGTGCTACAATACTACCCAAGTCGGGCGCTGACAGCTTCTTTCTCCCTTACTTCCCCATCTGTCGGCTCGCTGAGCTTGTCACTCGGACCGACTTCCCAATCCTAATTCCAAACCGGAATCAATGCAATTCCCTTGTGACGTACTCTTCGTAGCTGTCGATGTACTGGTCATTCTCGTCAAACCAATCCTCGATCATCTTCAGGAAGAAGTTCATTGTGTTGATCGCATCATGATCCTTGCCGGAAAACTTGCTGTGGCTCTTCAGGAACCACTCGTTTAGCTCATCCGGGGTCATGATATTGAAGGTAATCTCTTCTAATTTCATCTCAAAATCCTGTGAATTCTAGTCTGCCCGACTCACCTGCAGCCCGGCGGGAGAGCATGGTCTCATACTCCAGCTTGTAGTGCGCGGCAATCTCCTTCTCCGCTTTGTGGAGGCTCTTCGCCAGGTTCAGGTCATTCCGCTTCTCGTTCAGGATTTCCACGGTCCCGGAGCCCAGACGTTCCTCTGCCCAGCGCTGAAAGTCGTGCGGGTTGCTCCCGAGCTTCTGATGACACCCGAAACAGTGCGCGAATGCGTTGTCTGGATCCCAGCGTAGGGACTTGTTCCTGCGCCCGAAGTAATGACTGCAGTGGAGCCCCTGGGAGTTCTGCGGATACACCTTCCCGCAATGTTCACAGGTCCAGTTGCTGCGCTCCCTCACGCACCTACTAAACCACCTATCTGAAGAGGCTATTTTCATTTGGTCTGACATCCCACGCTAAATTGTATTTTAAGCACTGTATCGTCCACAGAGCCCGCTTTGCATCCTGCGGCTTCATCCGTTTACTGTAAAAGTGAAGCATCTCGATGCTAGATTTCTTGTTCATGAGCCCGTTCCGCGCAATGATCTCCTTGATCTCACGCTGGATAACGTAGCTCATCTCAACGACATTTCCGCCCTGCTCGTTGCCTGCTTGCTCCGCCATGATTCGAACCTCATCTTTCGGACCTCGATCTGGAACCGTAATGCAGTGGCCTGCTCCACGGCCTCCTTGATGCCCTCTAGTAATTGTTGGTACTCAGGATGAGAGTAAGCCTCTCGCTCTTGTTTGGCAATGGCTAACCCTGGCTCCTTAGCCTCTGCATCGGCCATTAGGATTGCTTTTTTAGACTTACGAAACTCAATCAAATAAGCCCGATTGGCCTCCGCTTTCGCGTAGTCTTTTGTCAACTGCTCGAATTCTTGCCAGCTTTCTGCGCTCATAACTGATCTCCACATGAGTTTTAACGAGCGAGCGGAAGCGCTCCGGCACATCGTCCAGAGCCTCCCGGCGCTCTTCTTTGGTGTCTAGCGACATAATGTATGCCGCCATCTGTCTAGGTTTTCCAGATAGCCCAGCCATCTTCTAGGCTCCGGCTGGTAGGTCTGAAGTCCGACTCATGCCTCCTGCAGAAGCTGCAGAGATTCGTGAGCGTCCGGCGCATATCATCCTCATCGGAGAAGAACAGGCACTCATCACTGCCTTTCTCAAGCTCCAGAAACGCCTTCAGTTCCTTAGATCGCGGCCTGAATGATTGGACCGGCTTCTTGATTTTCTTGATTCTCAAAACGGTACATCCTCGAAGTCAACGTCTAGGGTTTGAGCCGGAGCGGCTGGCTTTGGCTGATCATCCTTCTTTTTGAAGGAGAAGCTCAGCAGTGGCTTCTTGGGGTTGTCGGAAACGTCATTCTTCCAGACATTGATGAAATACTCCTGACCATCAATATCACAGTTCCCCGTGAAGTGCGGGTGCTTGTCTGTGGTCCTCTTCTGATTCTTCCAGACCGCACCGCGATTGGTTTTATCGTAACTCATTAGTAACTCTCCTGATTGAGCGCCGAGACAAACTTCTCCTTGATTACCTTTCTCTCGGCAGTGGTGAATGGCCCACCCTTAGATGGAGCCCTAAAAAGCAGTTGCTGATCGTCCTGCGGTAATCCAAACCACAGCTCAGCAACCCCGTATAGCTCTTCAAGGTTCTCTTCTCTGGAGTACCTATCAATTGCTTCTTTAACGTCCTGAATCAGCCCGTGATTGTTCAGGATCGCCTGAGTGTTATCCTGCATGAATTGATCTAGCTTCCAGCCCTCATCACGGGTATGGCTGTAACGAAGCTCGTTGCCGCTGTAGGCACGAAGCTCCACGACACCCTTCTCATCGGTCAAGCCTTCCCAGCGTAACTTCAGATACTTGGGCTCCTCGCCCTTCTTTAGCTCAATAACGATGTTGGGATAGTCGTACAGTTCCCTGCCTATCCCCAGATTGAAGCAAGCCCGCTTGAACGCATCAGACGCTGCGCCCTTCTCGGACTCGAAGTTGGATGGTGTGCCGACATCCTGCACCCACACCCATTCCTTGATCTCTGGGTTGTAGATACCTACGGAGCAGTACAGGTTGCCATCAATGACCTCATGCTTGCGCTGCCAATAACCCGGACCAACTACATTGTCCAGACGGTTCTGATCTACGCGAGCATCCTTGTAAGCCAGGTAACTAACCTTTTCGCCAGACTGTCGGCCTAGCCTGAATTCCACCTCACTGATTTTCAGAGGCAGTCTGAGTTTGTCGTACATGACGTTCTCCCTATTAAAGTTGAAGGAGAATTGTACGCTCTTTGTGGTAGGGATGCTAGCTTTAGATGTATTCGCCAGTGCGCATCATTTCGGCAAGCTCTATGGCTCGGTTGCCTGTCTGGCGGGCGAATTTGGAATCGAGTACCTCTGCGCCAGCAGACTCCCAATCCTCTGTCGAGATTGCCCACATCAATTTACGAAATTTC
>Ga0255757_10005725_pt1 | contig 10926 bp, 12 predicted proteins | sample 071ome_27_FD_179957 | JGI IMG/M metagenome (GOLD analysis project Ga0255757, IMG submission 179957) | Coastal salt marsh microbial communities from the Groves Creek Marsh, Skidaway Island, Georgia - 071409AT metaG (version 2) | ecosystem: Environmental > Aquatic > Marine > Intertidal zone >...
TTTCTGGCGATCATCCGGACGTCATGAGCGCCCTATCCAATGTGGCATCACAAAATAATGTCGATGAAACCGCTGTTGCAATTGCATGGCTCTTGGCACATCCCTCTCGCATACTACCTGTGCTTGGGACGAATTCACTTGAACGGATAAAAGGCATGTCAGCCGCATTAGACGTAAAAATGGATCGCCAAACATGGTATGAAATTTATACTGCTTCCCTAGGCCGGGAAGTCGCGTGATGAGTGAAACCTTACCCCATTCCGGCTTTGATGAGCGTAAATTTCGCGATGCTCTTGGTGCATATACAACTGGAATAACTATAGTCACATGTAATGGTCCCAATGGTCCAATGGGCATCACCGCGAACAGTTTTGCAAGCCTATCACTTGACCCACCGCTTGTACTTTGGTCACCTGCGAAATCTTCACGACGGCACGATGCGTTTGTGAACGCGTCTGAATTTGCAATTCATATCGCGTCGTACGACCAAATGGATCTATGCAGTGATTTTGCAAAATCAGCATATGGGCCAGCTGAGGCTCCATGGGAATGGTCAGACAAAGGTTGTCCATACATAAATGGCAGCAGCGCACGCTTTATGTGTAGCAAGTATTCCACATTCAATGGGGGAGATCATACGATCATAGTTGGCGAGGTGTCGGATTTTATTCACAACGGCAAAGTGCCCTTGGTGTTTTCATCAGGAAAGTATTTTAGGGGTATCTCATAAAATGTCCAAAAGATGTCCACGTAATTTAATTTTCAATTGGCTACATTTAGCGAGGACAGTGACGTCATTTGTGAACAAATTTTTATCGCTTAAATGGCAATCAGTACCAACTATAAAGATATGTAATATAAACTTCGTACTTACGCCAAATGCCCGCTTAACTGCGTTATGCAATAACATGAAAAGGGCATATTGATGCAGTTATTTATATCGCTTTTAACACCTATTCAGAAATTCAACGACATTTGTGGTTGGGTCGGTAGTCGCGTTTCCGCAATGGCTCTTGCACTTATGGTTGTGGTCATCTTACTCCAAGTATTTTTCAGATATGTAATGAACAATGCGCTACCATGGCCAGATGAGGCAGCACGATTTCTCATGCTCTGGCTAACGGGTTTAATGGCACCGATTGCGCTAAGGCAAGGCGGGTTTGTAGCTATTGAAACTATATCCCAGTTTTTGCCTAACCGCATGATGTCGTTACTTACAATGTTTCTTTTGATTCTTTCGCTAGCCGTACTCTGCGTTGCTGTGCAGTTAGGTTGGAAACATGTGAATTCTGGTTGGCTTTTTGCAAGCGCATCACTGACGCTACCGCTACATCTAATTGGTATGACGGCTGTAAAGCTAAAATTAGCATGGATGTACTCCTCACTCTTTGTAGGCAGCGCTTTAATGCTGATCGTAACAATCGAGTTAATCTTAAGACAGTTTATCACTTTTTTTGGTCACAAACATTTATTGCGACCATTGATTGTGATTGAGAGCGAGGATCACACCTGATGCTTATGTGGTTCCTTCCACTTTTTTTGCTGTTTTTGATGATTGGACTGCCAGTCTTCTTTGGACTTTTAGCTGCTCCAGGGTTGCTCTTATGGCTAAACGGGCAGGAACGCGATATCGCCTTGCTGTATCGCAATGTTTACAATGGCATTGACAGTTTTCCGCTCATGGCAATTCCATTTTTTATGCTTGCGGGTGAATTGATGAACCGCGGTGGGATTACAACACGGTTAGTGGAGTTTGCACAGGCGATAATGGGGCATTTGCGCGGAGGTCTCGCGCATGTGAACATTTTATCGTCAATGTTATTTGCGGGTCTTTCCGGCTCAGCGGTTGCAGATACTTCTGCGCTTGGCTCAATGCTGATCCCAGCAATGGAAAAGCAGGGCTACAGCAGGCGCTTCGCTGCTGCAATAACTGCTGCTAGCTCGGTAATAGGGCCAATTATTCCACCGTCAGGGATCATGATAATTTACGCTTATGTAATGGGAGAAAGCGTTGCCGCTCTATTCTTAGCTGGGATTGTACCTGGTATCATGGTCGGGGTTGGCCTCATGTTAATGGTCAAGTTGATGGCTGATAAATATGATTTTCCAGTTGCGAGTGCCCGTTACTCTTGGCCAGAACGCGGTCACGCCAGTTTAAAGGCCTTTTTTCCCTTGATGACCCCAGTTATCATTTTGGGCGGGATTTTAGGTGGTATATTTACTCCTACCGAGGCCGCAGCTGTGGCTGTTGGGTACGCTGCTTTCATTGGGTTGTTCGTTTTAAAATCTCTTCATATCCGTGAATTACCCGCCGTACTAATGAAGGCAGCCATGACATCATCAGTGGTTCTGCTTTTGGTGGGCGCAGCCATGGCTTTTAAAACAGTGGTAAGCCTAAGTCATGCGCCAGAAACCTTGGCCGCATACATTCTTTCACTCTCTGAAAACCCATTAATTTTGTTATTCCTAATTAACATTCTACTCTTCTTGGTTGGAATGTTTTTGGATGCGGGCCCCGCAATCATAATATTAGGTCCTATTTTAGGGCCTATTTTCGTAAGTATGGGTGTTGACCCTGTACATTTTGCAATAATTATGAGCGTTAATCTCACGGTAGGCCTAGCAACTCCGCCAATGGGTTTAGTCTTGTTTGTTGCGTCCTCTGTTTCCGGCGAGCGCGTAGAAAATATCGCTCGTGCCATCGTTCCATTTCTTTTGGTTGAAATTTTTGTGATCTTTTTGATCACTTATATTCCAGCCATTTCGATGACGATCCCACGTATAACTGGGTTCGTAAACTAACCTTAATCGCAAAAACCTTAGGGAGGAAAAAATGCTAAAAGGTATCATCAAGTCGCTGACATTAGCGGCAATGCTAGCAACGGGGGCAGTTACGGCCAGTGCTGCTGACTACACAATAAGAGCTACAGCAAATTCGAATGAAAACGACGAAGATTATGATGGACTCATAGTCTTCAAAAATTATGTCGAGAGCGCATCAAATGGTGCAATCGAAGTTGAATTATTCATTGGCACGCAGCTCTGCTCAAAAGGTGCAGAATGTTTACAAGGCGTAGCTGACGGATCTATCGACGTATACATTTCGACTTCTGGTGGCGCAGCTGGCATCTTCCCATATGTACAGGTTCTAGATCTTCCGTATCTAATGGCCGATGACCGTGTTGCAGAACATGTTCTATCTGGCGACTTTACACGCACTGTGCGTAAAATGGCGCTGAAGGACTCTGGCAACAAAATTCGGCTCATGACGATTGGTAATACTGGTGGCTGGCGGAACTTTGCCAACACTAAGCGCCGGGTACAAAATCCAGGAGACATGGCTGGACTCAAAATTAGAACCGTAGTTGCTGATTTACCGCAAGTACTAGTAAAAGCATTAGGTGCATCGCCAACACCAATTCCATGGCCCGAGCTGTTTACATCGTTCCAGACTGGCGTTGTAGAGGGTTCAAAAAATGGTATTACAGACATAATGGGGATGAAATTCCCAGATGCCGGCCTTCAGTATGTAACACTTGATGGACACGCATACATGGGTGCACTTTGGTGGATGTCGAATGATAAATTTATGTCGATGCCGGCAGACATGCGCACTATTGTAGCCGATGGCTTCTCTCAGCTGCAGCAAGCGACATTCGCATCGCCAAAACGCAAATCAATTCAAGCTTACGCGGATTTTGTTGCAGGTGGCGGTGATCTATACGTTCCAACACCAGATGAAAAGGCGGCATTTAAATCCGCTGCAGCACCAGTATATGATTGGTTTAAAGAAAATGTGGATGGTGGAGAAGAGGTATTCAATGCTCTCACGGAAGCTGTTGCAGACGCGGAAAAAGTTTTATCAGCCGGACGCGCGGCAGATATTGAATAATTACCTAGCTCCCGCGTGGTGCTTTAACTACGCGGGGGCAGCCTCAAAGTTATACAACCATTGGAACAATACTTGAGGTTGGCAAAATATTTCAAAATGCCCAACTTTTGCCTTAACGAAATGGATATAGCCAAACGCGGTAATCATCGATCAAAACATGCGCTTTCTCAATCTGTTCTTTAGTCATTTTCTTAATAACCTCTTCCTGGCTTATCATTGCATCAGGATCATTTCCAATTGCAGACAATGCATACCACATGTACGCACGCATCAAATCTGGGGCGGACATGCCCAAACCCAACTCATAATACCAACCCACACCCGATTGAGCCCCAGCATGCCCCTTCATTGCGCTACGCAAATACCAGTCAAATGCTCGCGCATAATCTTGTTCAACTCCCAAGCCCATTGCGTACATAACGCCGATCAACTCTTCGGCTTCAGCATTTCCAGAACGTGCAGCAGGCCAAAGCTCAATTCGCGCTTCTTTAAACTTTCCCGCCTCCATCAAATCTCTTGCTATCTCAAGATCTGCAAAAGCCGGGAATGCGCAGATAAATCCAAATTGCAACGCTACAAGCTGCAAAAAAAGTTTCGAGAATTTCCAACGCTTATTCATACTTTAATCCTTTTATTTGCTCTAAACAGTGGGGCTGCTGCATTCGAAAGTCAGATCCTTGACGACTCACAATTTCACCCAGTAAATCAACAAAAGGCAAAATTAGGCCAGCTTTTATTTTACGACAAAATTCTCTCTGGAAATCGAAATATTAGCTGTTCTACATGCCACCACCCAAAGCATGGCGGAAGTGATGGTTTAAGTCTCGGCATAGGAGAAGGTGGCCAGGGTATTGGTCCAAAACGCAACGCCGGCGTCGGTGAGCAAAAAATTAAAAAGAGAATTCCTCGCAATGCCACCTCTCTTTGGAATCTTGGGCATAAGTCAATAACTGTTGTGTTCCAAGACGGCCGTCTAGAAGTCAGCGATATCTATGGAAATGGTTTTAATTCTCCTGCTGAAGAATGGTTGCCTGACGGTTTGAGTACATTGATCGAGGCGCAAGCGCTTTTCCCACTTGTTGCTCAATTCGAAATGGCGGGAAATCCAAAAGAAAATGAAATTGCTGGCGCAGTACACGATAGAATAGATGCCGCGTGGCCAATTCTCGCTAAACGTGTGCGGGTAATCCCAGAATACTCAAAAATGTTTATTGATGCTTTCGATGAGATAGATCGCCCCGAGCAAATTACGATTGTAGAAATAGCCAAAGCTTTAGGTGATTTTATAAATTTTGAATGGCGTAGCTTTGATAGTCCTTACGATGCATTTCTGAAAACAGGAGCGCCACTCAGCATTAATGCTGAGAAAGGGCGTCAATTATTTTTTGGGAATGCCGGCTGTGTAATGTGCCATAATGGCCCCTTACTCAGCGATCAAAAATTTTATGCTTTGGGTTTACCCGCATTTGGCCCAGGACGTACAAGACGCTGGGATCCGGCACCCAGAGACGTAGGGAGAATGAGTGAAAGCGATAATCTAGATGACGCATATCGATTTAAAACCCCACGTCTGCGTAACGTTGCACTGACTGGACCGTACGGTCACAATGGTGCTTATCCAACATTAGAAGGAATAGTCCGCCACCATTTAGACCCAGTTAAGATGCGAGCGACATGGAAACGAGATATGGCAAACCTGCCATCGGTTCCATGGCTCGAGGAAATAGATTTTGTAATTCAATCAGATCGCTATGAAATGGCGCGCCAAGGTTCTAAAATAGATATATTGCCTCGAGATCTATCAGAGCACCAAATAAAAGACATCGTTTCTTTCCTGGAAAGCTTAACTGGCAAAACTGCTCTCAAGGGACGCTTAGGTGAACCGGATGCAGTTCCGAGCGGGTTATCTATTGATTAGCTTTCCGAAGTCTTCAATATCATAATCGTAAATACTGCTACTTAGCTTATGTGTGTCAATCCACAACATTTGAGATTGGATCCTAACGGTGAGGTTAAGGGCACTGTGACACTTTTAGGGCGGTTGAACTACACAACAATGATAGAATAAAGCACTCGCGATAGAAAGCCATTGATGGCATGTTCGCCATTGGCAGGTGGCACTCTATTTTCCGGCGATCATCCAGAAGTTATGGACGCTCTGTCCAAAATAGCATCAGAAAATAATGTCGATGAAACCGCTGTTGCAATTGCATGGCTCTTGGCACATCCCTCTCGCATACTACCTATGCTTGGGACGAATTCACTTGAACGTATAAAAGCCATGTCAACCGCATTAGACGTGAAAATGGATCGCCAAACATGGTATGAAATTTATACGACCGCGCTTGGACGTAATGTTGCGTAAGGATAAAAATGACAACGCTAACTAGCTTTGATGAGCGCGCGTTCCGCGATGCATTAGGCCGTTATGCAACAGGTGTTACCATTGTGACATGCAGCGGACCAGATGGGCCAATGGGTATCACCGCAAATAGTTTTGCGAGCCTATCACTCGATCCACCACTCGTGCTTTGGTCACCAGCAAAATCATCACGCCGCTACAATGTAATTGTGAACGCATCTGAATTCGCAATTCATGTCGCGTCGTACGATCAATTGGACTTATGTCGGGATTTTGCCAAATCAGCAGGCGGATCCAAAGACACAGAATGGAAAAATCTGCGTCTGGATGCCCGTATTTGCAGGCTGGTGTCGCGCGCTTCATGTGTAAACAACACGCAACTTTTGATGGAGGTGACCATACCATAATCGTTGGAAAAGTGAGCGAGTTTTATACATCTGATGAAAAAGCGCTGATATTTCAAAAAGGTTGTTACACGAGTAGTTGACATAGTAAATCTACAGGTTATCGATAGTGATGATACCGCTATCATCATTGGTCGTAAGCTTCGGTATGAATCTAAAGACAACGACCCAATTTTTGAAAATGACACACAGGGAGGAAATGATGTCATACAAAACTTATCTATTACGGGGAACTGCAATTGCGGCGTCCTTGTTTGCCGCAAGCGCAAGCTTTGCAGGATCACATTCAGATGTATGTAATACTCTAACACCAATTGGTGACTTAGGTAGCTTCTCTGGTGAAGTAATAACCATTGCTGGATCAATCACTGGCGGCCAAGATGAAGAGATGCTTCTTAATACTATCAGTTGTTTCGAGAAAGCGACTGGTGCCAAAGTAGAGTACTCCGGTTCTCGTGACTTCGCTGCACTTATTGTTGCGGATCTTCGCTCAAACAACGCGCCCAATATTGCGATCTTCCCGCAGCCTGGCTTAGCTGGAGACATGGCTAAAGAAGGGCACCTAGTCCCTCTCGGTGACGCGACTGCAAGTTGGATGGCAGAAAACTACGGCGCAGGTCAATCATGGGTCGACCTCGGGACATATGCAGACGCAAATGGTAACAAAAATATGTACGGTTTTGCGTTCAAAATGGACCTAAAGTCCCTGGTTTGGTACTCACCAGAGCAATTTGAAGATAACGGCTATGAGATCCCAACGACTATGGAAGATCTTATTGCTCTTTCGGATCAGATGGTCGCAGACGGTAATACCCCATGGTGTATTGGTGTTGAGTCAGGAAATGCAACTGGCTGGACAGCAACAGACTGGATGGAAGACTTGATGCTGCGCACGACGTCTCCTGAAAACTACGACCGCTGGGTGTCAAACGATCTACCGTTCAATAGCCCAGAAGTTTTAAACGCGATGGAAGTTTATGGTCAATTCTCGCGTAATGATGACTACGTTGCCGGTGGTGCGGCATCAGTTGCGACAACGTTCTTTGGTGATGCGCCAAAAGGTTTGTTCACCTCACCGGCCAGCTGTATGATGCATCGTCAAGCTTCATTCATTCCAGCATTCTTCCCCAAGAAAGGCGAAGAAGTCGCAAACGGTGAAGCAGACTTTTTCTACTTTCCACCATATGCTTCTAAGGACTTAGGCAACCCAGTTTTGGGAGCTGGCACCCTTTGGACAATGACCAAAGATTCGCCTGCAACGCGCGCGTTTTTTGAGTTTATGAAAGAACCATCTGCGCATGAGGCGTGGATGTCACAAGGGACTTTCTTAACAGCCCATAAAGGCGTAAATCTTGATGCTTATGCAACTCCTGCACTTCGTAAACAGGGCGAGATTTTGGCAAACGCAACAACATTCCGTTTTGACGCTTCTGACCTAATGCCAGGTGCGATCGGTGCAGGTGCGTTCTGGTCAGAAATGACAGCCTTTGCAAATGGTCAAGATGCAAAAACAACTGCCGACAACATTCAGGCAGCTTGGGACGCAATCAAGTAATTTAGATTGCGAATATTGTAATGAAGGGGCGCAATTGCGCCCTTTCCTCAATTTGAAACATCATTAAATCGTTTCGGACCTACTCATGCATTCAATTAGACCTGTAATCGCCAGCAATGGTTTCGCAATTCTATTAACCGTCGTCTTCCTGTTGCCCATCACGGCTATTTTAGCTTTTGTGGCATCTGCGCCAATTGATGATTTATTTGCAAAGATTGGAGTATGGTTCCATAAGAATTATCAATGGAATTTCGATGAATTTGACACCATTGAACGCTTTACAAAAATAGGATTTGCTTTAAGGGCAATTGTCATTTCTGTAGGTATCTCTTTCCTATACTTTTGGATCTCCAATTGGCTTAATCACGGACTTGCACGTATTCGAGCAAAAGGATCAATCGGAAAACAATCAATAGTAATTGAGTCAATTCAGCCTTGGATATTCGTAGGACCGGCATTAACGCTATTGATACTGTTTTTACTAATCCCCGCATTCGCTACTCTCAGCCTTTCTTTTCAAGAGGCTGATGGGACTCCAACAGTGCGAAATTATGCATTTCTGTGGGATCCATCTGCTTTGGGATACGTGCAATTTCGGTTGGCGATGCGAAATAGTTTAATGTGGCTAATACTCGTACCAACCTGCTGTATTACGCTCGGCTTACTAATTGCCGTGCTCGCGGACTCCGTTCGGTGGGGAATAATAGCAAAAACTATTATTTTTGTTCCACTTGCAATATCATTCGTCGGCGCCGCAATTATATGGCGCAATATTTTTGCAGGTGGTGGTATCGAAGCGCAACAAACGATTAATGGCTTAACGCCATCTTATCAAATTGGTTTACTTAAAAGTATTCTTGGTCACCCACCATCTTACAACGAACCCTTATACAATCTGAAGTTCTGGGGTAACTTTTTTTTAATGTGGATACTGGTTTGGGTGCAAACAGGGTTTGCAATGGTGATTTTTTCTGCGGCCCTTCGTGGAGTACCACAAGACACCATTGAAGCAGCCACAATTGATGGGGCCAATCCATATCAGATGTTTTTCCGAATAAAACTTCCGCAAATTTACTCCACTGTCGTGGTCGTGTGGACAACGTTGATCGTGCTTGTTTTAAAAATGTTCGATATTCCATATGCTTTATCTGCAAATGACGACGATAAATTGTTGCTCGCGACTATGATGGAAAATGCCCGTAACAATTGGTCAATTGGTGGCGACAATGTCGATAACTTATTTGCGTCAATTGCAATTATGTTAATGCTAACCGTTATTCCAAATATGGCTTTCAATGCTTGGCGCATCAGGCGCGAGCAAAAAGAAATCGGACACTAAGGGTAAGATTATGATGATATCTCGTTCATTACGGCACGTCGTGTTAGCATTGATAGTGTTTATTTGGATAGTGCCCTTCGTCGCATTAATTACTACTTCGCTAAGGTCTGAGGTCGCTTCAAAAACTGCGGGTTTTTGGACAGCGTTTACACCGACAGAACTCGGCCACAGTTTTAGCACCCATGAAAAGGGTGAGGCTGAAAAACTAACCTTAATGACAGGGAATATTTTTGATCGTCTAAATAAGGGTGATCCCAGTTTCCCTGTAACAGGTGAAGTAAATTCAATTCTGTTCAAAGGCCGCATTCCTGACCCTGAAAATCCAGACAAAACCATACTGATCCGAAAATTGGTTCCTGCTGGCGAGGTTATGGATGTTCGTGGTGGGGATTTTGTGTTTCAGGAAAATGGTGATTTTACGTGGACCTTCCCCGAAGAGACCGCGCCTAAGCCCAAGAAGTTAGATGCATTCATAGATCAAGACCCTGTTTTCGGTTCGGATGCCTATGTCGAGGTTTTGTTTAACAACAAAAACGTTCCTAACGCGCTAATTTCATCCTTCATAGTTACGATCCCTGCGACAATCATTCCAATCACCATCGCTGCATTTGCAGCCTATGCCTTCGCATGGATGTCATTCCCAGGGCGTGACTGGTTATTTGTAATAGTTGTTTCATTAATGGTCGTGCCGACTCAACTTGCTTTTTTACCTATATTGCAAGGTTTCAGCGGAATTGCTTCTTGGGCAACACAATTAAAGCAGTGGCTCACAGATTGCGAATTTACTAACACCTGTGAAGTTGCATCAAAATCTTTTGCAAGTTTGTGGATTACACACACTGCATTCGCAATGCCTTTGGCAATATATCTTTTGAGAAATTATATTGTAAATCTTCCAAAGGAACTCTTGCAAAGCGCTCGTATCGATGGAGCAAATCATCTTCAAATATTCACAAAAATAATTGTACCGCTGTCCGTACCTGCGCTCGCTTCTTTCAGTATTTTCCAATTTTTGTGGGTTTGGAATGATTTGATCGTAGCTCTGTATATCGGGCCAAATAATGCAACTGACAAAGTCTTCCCCATTCGATTGCAAAATCAGCTAGGTACATTCAAAGATCAACTTCACCTCCTAAACGCGTCAGCAGTGATATCGATGATAATTCCTGTCATCGTCTTTTTGTCAATGCAACGCTATTTCATTCGCGGCTTGTTGGCCGGATCCGTCAAAGGTGGATAAATAATGTCAGACTTAAAATGGTGGGAAACCGCCGTAATTTATCAAATTTATCCTCGTTCCTTTCAAGATTCGAATGGCGATGGCATTGGCGACCTCAAAGGGATCACATCGCGGTTGGAATACATTGCGGAACT
>Ga0255757_10005729_pt1 | contig 10922 bp, 25 predicted proteins | sample 071ome_27_FD_179957 | JGI IMG/M metagenome (GOLD analysis project Ga0255757, IMG submission 179957) | Coastal salt marsh microbial communities from the Groves Creek Marsh, Skidaway Island, Georgia - 071409AT metaG (version 2) | ecosystem: Environmental > Aquatic > Marine > Intertidal zone >...
CTTGCCACGTAAGGACTTAGGTGCGGCGGGGCAGCCCCGCGAAACGTAAACCCTTACTACATAAGGACTTACGACGATTAAAATTATTTCCTATAAAATTCCAAAATTAGGCTATAGACCTATTGACAAAAATGCCGATATATGATTATAATGGGGGCATGTTAAAGGTTACTACTAATAAGGAAAACAAAATGAAAACGTACACGATTCAAACCCGATTGGCAGGTACACGACAGCAATACTTCGTTGGTCGTGTCCTCAACGACAAGGGCGGCATCGTCGCAGTCCACACCAGCAAGGATTGGAACTATCTTGTAAAAACTTTGGAAAAGAAGTGCGAGAATTGACCTAACGTGTCACACCTATAAACGATAATAATAACATAACAAACAACACTTCTTTAGGAAAACAACTATGACCAACACCGAAATCTACAATCTGGCAATTGCCCAAAATATCAACCCTTTCCTTGCAAATGTTATCCGCCTTGCGGATTTTGTGGAAATTGGAATCAATGGGGTAGTTTGCCGCTTCAACGATCCCGATGAATGCGATGTATTTGTTGGGGTTGTTGTGCCGGAATAGCGGTTGACATGGATAATGATATGATATACACTATAGTGCTGTGTATGATTACTGCTTTGGGTATGTTCTTTTTTGAAGGTTAGAATTATGGATGATATGTTTGTAGGTTGGGAGTGTGAGGATTGCGGTGGTCCTTGCGAGGAAGGTTTGGCATACTGCGACGATTGTGCGTGGTTGGATGATATGGAAGACGACTACGATGGGCAACCGGACGAACTTACAGAGTGGTTGGACTTTGATCCAGACTGTTGACGTAAACCCTTGCCCCGTAAGGACTTAGGGCGGGCGGGGCAGCCCCGCGAACCCTAAACCCTTACTACATAAGGACTTACGACACAAGAAATTATTTCCTAAAAAATTCTATTTTAGGTGTAGAGAGGGGTTGACAAATGCCGATGTTTATGGTATAATGAGACCATGAAAGAAAACAACACCACAAAAGGAAAAAACATGTACCAAATCTTCTACATGCCGGAAAACAGTTTTGACATTCACGTTGCGGACGTATCCCGCGAGTACTTCACCGAGTTCCGCAAAAATAAACTTATTATCAAAATTTTGCCCTACTAGGGGTTGACAAATCCAAAATCTCTGCTATACTGGTAGCATACAACACACAACACTTCTTTAGGAATTTGAATTATGAACTTCAACGAAATCTGCCAACTTGCTGAAACCACCCGCGATTCTGTGTACGGACTCCGTGTTGGTTCCGACCGTTTTGGGTATGATGCCGTTTGCTTTGTCGATGACATCGTTTCCACCGTGGAAGAACCCACCGAATCACCTTACCAGCGTGGAAAGCGTGAGAAGCGTGAAAATATCGCGGTCTATCGTGCTGCCGTTGAACAGTGCGGCGAGTTCGATTACAATGACGCCGTGAACCGTGACGAATTGGCAAAGCACCGCAGCGAATTGGCGTTCGTCGCTGCTGGTATCAAAGCCGGTTACATTGAAGAAATTACAGAGGATGACTTGCTTGATGACTAAAGTAATATATGATTACTACTATCAACAATGGGTGGTAGAGGATGACAACGGGAATTTAACCTATCACGACACAAAACAACAACTTGAGGATTATCTTGACTGGCAAGAGAATATACAACGCGAAATTGCGGGCGGTCACAATGAAGGACCGCAGAACGAAGCGGAATAGAACCCGCCAACAACAAAAACAAAAACTGAGAAAAAACTGTGAAAGCTACTGATGTGGTCTTGCTTTATTGGTTCCTGATTGCTATATTGGGAGCATATCACTTCTACAAACCATTGAGGAAAAAACATGTTAAGCGATAGCGAGCAATTTATTCTGGACTATCCCACCATATCAGCAGGGGAAGCGTTCGAGGTACTGAGGAACCACAGCATTTTCGACGCTGACTACGGCGACCGTGGCGACATTGGTTGCTCGTTTGACCCGGAGGGTTATGAGCATATCATGTACCTAAATGACGAAGGTGAGATAAATACCGAAGAATTGTTGGCTTGGTTGGGGTATTAAAATGAAATTTGGTGATAGAGTCATAGAAATAGAACCACTGTGCAGTGAGGGAAAAATTGGAACCCTTGTTGACAATGGCACACCTCAAAAGAATGGAGACATTCGTTTTCTTGTTCGTTGGGACGGCGAGGAAAATATCTACGGTTGTCGTCTTTCAAATATCAAACCAGCGCCGTAAGTCCTTGCCCTGTAAAGACTTAGGGTCGGCGGGGCAGCCCCGCGAAACGTAAGTCCTTTGGTAGTAACGACTTAGGGCGATGTCTTTGCCGATCTAAAAAGATTGCGAAAATCAGCAAAAAAAGGTGTAGAGGTCTTGACAAACGTGCCGATATATATTATAATGAGAAACATGAAAAGAGAAGAAGCACTAAACGGTTACAAAATTGTGGATTATCGCCTTCCTCGCAAGGGAGAAACTGTCCTCAAGTGTGACAATCACAACAACTATTCAGTGGGGAAAGTTTCCTCAAATCACAAAATTCTTTTTGCCCATATTTTGAAAAAGAAAAATGAACGAGTTTAATAAAATTTGGAATTTTGTAAGAACTAACGGAACCTTGGTTAATGAGGCGAAAAGTGCCTACGGTGCTGATCGTTGGGAAATGCCTAATGGGTTGACCGTCACGCTAGAGGATAACGGTTATACAAAAGGAATATTTGACACCAAAGTGAAAGCAAGACAAACATGCGGATTTGATATAATTTTCCATTTTGGAACCGAAAAAGAATTGAAAGAACTTTCTGAATATATTGAAGAAACCTCTTGACAATTCCGATAATAACTGTATAATAGAAACATACAACACACAACACGAAAGGAAAAACATGAACGACTTCATTATCGACATTCAATGTGACGACCTGATTTATGGCGAAGATTTCTTAGAGTGGGTTGCTGCCAACGAGCGAGACGAAGAGTTCAAGGATGAGCAAGATCATCATTGGGACAAAATTTTCCGCGAAATTAATGGGGAATACCTTGACAATCAATCTTGCCCATGGTAAAATCAGGGTATAACAAACATTACTAAAGAGACTGCCCCTGGGCGACATCCTTCAACCGGAAATAATCCAATGGACAACTAAAGCGGATTCGCTGGCACAATGCCGCAATTCTTCCCCGACCAGCGACGGGGATGAGAGAACATCTAAAAACCACGACTTTACAACCACACGTTTACAAAACACACTTAGGAATTTTTATTATGCAAAAAGTTGAAACTAAAGTTGCTCGCCCTGTTCGCGTTATCCTCAACACCACCAACACCAACCGCCACCAGTGGGCGAAGATCGTGGAAGGGCGAAAAGTCCTCCACACTGGACAACCCCGCTACATCAAGCGGGTCGCGAAGAAGAAATTTAACCTCGATCTTCTGTTTTAAGGTTGTGTGTGTTGTTGCCCTAAACCCTTTGTCCGCAAGGACTTAGGGTGGCGGGGGCAGCCCCGGCGACTGTAAGTCCTTTGCCACAAACAACTTACGACAATTCATAAAAACTTTCTAAATAAAGTACAGACAGACTTGACAAACTGCCGATAAGTATTATAATGGGGGAGTAAGAACAAAACAATACGCCCGGCGGGAGGTTTGGTATCTCGCCCTCATCCTGTGCAACCTAGTTTGATCGCTAGGTGTTGCTTCCGGTTCTGTTTACTAGTGGCAGAATTTAGGACAGTGTTTGATCGGCACTGACGCGACAGCAGGGGTACATGAGGGACGCTAACTTGGTTCGATTCCAAGGCTGGGCAGCACATACCGACAACGGGGCGTCTGTTCACGCCCACAACCGCGAAAGCGGAGAGGGTAGTAGGGTCGTATTGTAAAAAAAATTAAAGTTTCACTATTGACATTGACGATAATTATGTTAGAATACACCATAGCAATACTCAAAAAACAACAAGGTAAAGGTAAATGAGTAAACCATTCACACACGTTCACCTAATGCGTGAACTCAGAGACTATGATGGTAATTTGATTACGGGTTCGAGTTTGGTTGTCGAATCGCCCGTGTATATTCCCGCAAACGCAAACGACACACCACAAGAAGAATTATTCGACTGGGTACTGCAAGAATTTCCCGGTTGGATTCCGATGGCATATGTTAGAATGGAGAGAACCAATGGTAACAAGTAGCGAACTTTTAGAATTTGTAGCAGAAGCGAATCCGACTGGCGAAGCACGCGACCACTTTGCTGCGGTGATTCAGTGGATGTTCAACCGCGAACTCTGCCACGCAAACCTACATCCGCCGCTCAACGATGCGGAAAAATTGCTGCTGGAACGCCGCGAGAAACTGGAAGCGGTCAAGCAGTACAAGCGTCGAGTCGGTTGCCGTTTGTTGGAAGCGAAACGAATCATCGAGGAGTTTATGATGATTCACTATAAAGTCACCACATTTAACCATTTTTCCAATGAATAAAGAACAACGAGAACGAAAACGCAGAGAGTTGATGATTGCCATCGACTACCTAGAAAGATCACAAAAGCAGGAATATTCTATCAAGGGATATGAGAAAACTGCCGATAATATAAAAGAACTAAACAAACAACTAAAGGAATTGAATAGATGACTAAATATACAAATATGGTAGGCAATCCGGTTGATGGTTTCCGGTGTATTGGCATCTTTGATGACCTACAGGATGCGATTGACTGGCAAGATGGTTGTGATGAATCATGTTGGGTTGTAGAATTGGAGATTGATGAATGAGATGGATTTTATTATTATTGTGTTTGTGCCTTGGGTGTCGTCAACCAGTGCGGACCCATAAACTAACTACAAAAGTAAATGACGTTTGGGCAAGTCAACCTAAACAGGAAGTAACCTACAGCGTGGAGTGGCGACAATGAACATCGGAGAATTTCATCGCGAACAATACGATGCTGATACCAAGTGGGTCACTCAAGTGGCAAGGTCAATCAAGGAAGAGAACCCGGACGTGGATATATCTTGGGACGAGTGTATCCGACTGGCAGAAAAGTATCTGAGAGAGAGAGCAAGTGACGTAAGTCCTTACCCCACAACGACTTAGGTCGGGCGGGGCTGCCCCGCCGACCCTAAACCCTTTGATACCAACAACTTACGTCAATAAAATAATTTATAAAAATACTAATGGTGGGCGTTGACAATGCCGATAAGTATAGTATAATCAAAGCATGAGAACGAAGGGATAAGACCCTTCAACCCAACGGGGACGCTGGCAGTCCCTATATCTGAGAACTAGGTCGTGAGTCCGTTCGATTCGGACATAGAGCATGGGTGCTAGGGCGTGGGCAAGCCGGTTCGATTCCGGCACGTTGGGTTTGGCGGCGGGTTGGTAACGAAACTCCGCCTCGGAGCGGTGTGGTGCGGGATTGCGATCCCGTAGACCCTATATTGCCGACTCGCCGCCGAGTCACCCCGGTCAATCGTCAGACCATACGCATTGTCGGTATTTGCGGGGGTGTCTTTCCCCAACTGGAAAGATTGGTCAATTGCGATACTGTCAGCGAGTCAGCGAAAAAAAATAAATTAAAGACTTGACAACCACAAAGACGATAGTATAATAGAGACATGAACACTTCACTTCACTTCACTAACCACAAGGTAGTAAATATGACTGTCACACTTGTTCGCGACAAAGAAACCAAGAATACCATTCGTTTCGTCACCGGCAATCCGGGCGATGAGGTTTCGGGTTCGATTTATGTTCGCAAAGATAGCGAACTCGCAAAGGAAACCGAAATCAAAGTTGAGATTTTGGAAGAAATTTATCAAGATGTCGTTTGACATTGACGATAAATAGAGTATAATACAAGAGTTCAGTTCACAACACTTTTTTTTGGAGAATCTTATGAAGATCAAGCAAGTAGTTCACGCCAAGTACAATCACGCATACTGTGGTTGGAATCGTTTGGAGTTCACCGACGCTGACGGTAACGAAATCTCAATCGAGATGACTGACGACCAATATCTACAGTTTGGACGTAATGTCGCTGAAAAGGTACAGCGGATTGAACGCGAGCGTGCTGACGAACTTCGCAACCAACTACAAAAACAAGAGGCAGCAGATGAGTAAACCCATCGTTGGCATTGGCACAAAGTTGTCACAAGGAACAGTAATCGCTATCAATCGGGATAGCGTTCAGATATTAGGTGAGTCTGGTGTTCAGACTCTCACATTCACTCAAGTTGAGAAAGAGGTATTTAGTAATGGTTGATTTGTCGAAAAAGCGTAACGGTAGAAAAATTAGTGTTTTTTATCCAAGTGGCGGCTACCGTAACAACCTTCGCAAAGTCGAAGGTGTAAAACTCCGTTCTGGAACTGGTCCGAATGGTAAGTTTATCACTGTCCAAGAGGACGACGGGAAGATTCGATCACTGTCCTTATCTAAGGTTGTTCAAAACCTAGGATAGTGTCCTTGTGTGTTGTGGGAGAGTCGCGGGGGTTCGCCCCCGCTTCTCTTTATCGACGTAAACCCTTGTCAGATAACGACTTAGGTCGGGCGGGGCAGCCCCGTCGAACCTAAACCCTTACACAGCAACGACTTACGACGACAAATATATTTTCTTAAAAAGATTAAAGTTGAGGGGTTGACAAAGACGATATATAGAGTAGAATAAGAGCATCACACACACAAGGAGAAACAATGTCAAGAATCCAACTGTCGCCCATTTGTGTCTACTGGTGGAAAGATGAAGAATCGGATCACAAGTTATATTTCCATGCCGACCATGCGAATTATGATTTTGAAGAATTTTGTTATTATGTCATACTTCCCCACTTGAAAGACTTACGGACAAAAGGTTATAATGTTCGCTGGGGATATGTCAATGATGGTAATCAAACCATTGACGAATACGAAAACACACTCACTAACTTGATGGGGTTGAACAATGCCGAGTAAACCATTTGTAACAAAGTCTAAGGATGTCTTACCCCATATTGACTCATCGAAGCCCGTCTACGTTTATCGTAATCTACACAAAGATTGTTTAAGTGTACGACAAGGCGGGATTGTAAAATGTCACGCTGAGAATGTAGTGTTGACAGATTGTGAGTTTAAGGTATCATTAGCAGGACAAAAAAGGGTCAGGGATGAGAAAAAAAAGAACGTTCATGCGTTTGTCAAGGGTTTTGTGGTTGATGCTCGTAGGTCGCTGGAACTGCTCGATTTTGGGTGGGAGACGGTCTATTACAATCCATATTCCACCGACTGGTGGCAACTCGAATCTGTCCCATACGACCAATATGTTGACCGGGCGGGATGGTGCGACGTACACGCAGACCCCATTGGAGGGGCGAGCGTCTTAGCATTTGATGTTCTTTACAAGAATGACGTAACCCCTTGCCACCAAACGACTTAGGTCGGGCGGGGCGGCGCCGTCGATCCTAAGCCCTTACCACACAACGACTTACGACGATTACCCAGAGCAAATATCATACCAAAAAAAAATACTAAAGTTTGGCTTGACAACTGGACGATATAAGCTATAATGGAGTAAACCAACCACGTTTCTCGGAGTTACCATGTTAAAATTCAGTAAAGCAAACAGCAAACTAAAATCATTGGAGAAAATCGTTGAACTACAGACATATTTGCAAGATAAACGGAAGGTCTATTCGTTCGACCTATTATCCGGTTGGAGTTGTCCATTCGCAGTCGATTGTCTCTCAAAAGTCCACGTCATCGACGGCAGAAAAAAGATCAAAGACGGTCCAAAAACTCAATTCCGTTGTTTCTCTGCTTCTCAAGAGGTAGCGTTCCCGTCAACGTATAACCTACGCAAGCACAACTTCGATACTGTCAAAAGTTTTGATAATTCGCTAGATATGGCATACGCTATCCAACTTGCCATGCCTGCTAACTTAGGTATTGGTCGCATCCATGTTGGGGGTGACTTCTTCAACCTTAAATATATGATGGCGTGGATTCGGGTCGCGGAATGGAATCCCGCCCGTTTGTTCTACGCTTACACAAAATCGCTCAAATACTGGTTACAATGTTTGGGCAGTATTCCCGACAATCTTGTTTTCACCGCTTCGCGTGGTGGTCGCCATGACAATCTAATCGCGGAGCATAATCTTCGCGAGGCAAAAGTTGTTTTTTCAGAAGCAGAGGCAGAGGCACTAGGTTATGAGATTGACCACGACGATTCTCATGCGGCACGCCCAGACCTACGCGATCAATCCTTCGCGTTGCTCATCCACGGGCAACAACCGGCAGGATCAGACGCATCGGCAGCAATCAAGCAACTCAAAAAGTCTGGTACAAAGTTCGCCTACGGTAAGGCATCCCCCCACGCTGTGGGGGTGTCATGATTTATATTTTAATTTTTATAATTTCTGCCGTGATCTGTGCGTTAAGTTATAAAGAATTATGATTATAATTTTTTTTATTTTTATCTGTCTCATGTTTCCCGCCTTCGGGCGGGGGGTGTGGGATGGCTTCTGGAATGGTGAATAAATTGACCTAAGTCCTTATACAGTAAGGGTTTAGGGTCGGCGGGGCGGCCCCGCGACCCCTAAGTCCTTTGATACCAACGACTTACGACGACAAAAATTAATTAGGAAAATATAATAAAAAGGTACAGAGCAGGGGTTGACAACGACGATAATATATGTATAATGAGAGCATGATGTTCAAGTGTGTTATCACTGAACACTTTGGTCCTTTCTGCGGAATGGGCGGTTATGGTTCCGAAACCAAAATCGGAATGCACCGTTCGCCAAAGGAAGCGGTTCACCGAGCAAAATCTTGGCGATCCTTTGATGGGTCACAGATTGTGCGAACCTCAAATGAAGACCCGGAAACGGGCATTTGTGGCGGTGGCGTTCCAATTTTGCGTGAGTTTTCGCTGTATAAAAACGGCAAACTCATCTCGCATAACTGGGATTGACCTTAGTGCAGTCGTCGCCCTTCGGGGTGTGGAGTTTGGTAAGCTCTGTCGAAATCACTCAATTTACCTCTTGACAATCACCACTTTACCATTACAATATACTATAGATTTTTGTTTCACACCACTTTTAGGAGAAGTCTTATGACTACTGTTTCTGTTTCCGCTGCTGACCAAGTTGCTAACGCTTTCGATTTCACCGTTGACAAGTTCCCCTTGTCCGGTCCCGATGGCATGTCTACGCCTTGGTACGCTCTGTTCCGCTCCGATACGGGCGGCGTCGTTGGTGAGGGTTCGGTCACTGACCGCTACGTTCCTCATCAGACTGATGACGTTATTGCTTTGGTCGATGCTTGTGAGTCCGTTTTTGACGAAGCGTCTCAAGTCAAAACACACTTTCGTAACGGTCACTACGTGACTGTGGCACCGTCGAAGGAGTACCGTCGCAGTATCTACGGAACTGCTGACAACATTTTCCCCCGTTTGATTATTCGCGGCGGTTATGATCGCAGTGCGTTCAACGTGACGCTCGGCATTTATCGCGATGCTTGTCAAAATCTGGCGATGCTTCGCAGCGTCTCCGAAACTTATCAATCCATTCGCCATACTAGCGGACTGCGTTTCGCGATGGATGAGTTGATTGGTCAGTTCGAGACTCTCAAAGAGGGTTGGCAAACCTTGGAGAATCTTGTCCACAGTATGCAAGCGGCAGAGGTGTCAATGGTTGACTTCCTCAATGCGGTTTATCCTGAACCGGATACCGACGCACCGCGAGCGGTGACTATCCACCGCAATCGTACTGAGAAGATTTTTCAGCGATTGCAACGTGAGCGAATCAAGACGGGTCGCCCCGCGATGGATTCATCCTTCACGGTTTCCGCATGGGAAGCGTACAACGCTATCCAAGGGTTCAACCAGTGGGACGCGAGTCGTCGCGAAGGGTTTAGCGGTGAGTTCGACCGCATCCTCCAGGCGGCAAAGTCTCCCGCTGTACGCAGGGCGGAAGAACTCGCCCTTGCTGCTGCTGCTTAGTCTCTGTGGTGTGGACCTCACCCCCGCAAGGGGGTGGGGTTTTTTATGATCTATATTTTGATCTTCATCATCACGGCGATAGTATGCGCTTGTACATATAGAGATTGAATTTACGTAACTCCTTATGGGGCAAGGGGTTACGTCGCGCGGGGCCGCCCGGCCTGCCCTAAGTCCTTATATATCAACAACTTACGTCAAGTCAAGAAGCAAATTTCATACCATTCACATATATATTTATGTATTCGTTGTAAGTGTATAAATACCAACACTTTACGTTAATATTAGATTGACTTATGTCGATATTTATTTTATAATGAATATGTAATCAAGCCCCGCACCCAAGGCCCCCATTTGCTCCAGATTGCCCCCATGCCTCCGGGGAGTCCCTCCCCATCCTTGCGGATTTCGCACTGACCCTCAGCCCCCCACCACCACTACACATTTGTCTTATCTAAATATATAGGATTTGCCACGACCCTTGGACCCCTTGACATCTCTCAAAAATATTACATAAAATTTACATAAAAGAATGTGTCATGCCCCAGGAGTGTCGCTCCTAATAGAATCAGATTGGCATCATGGCGACAGTCAGCGACTCTGAAGATATGTCTCTGCCCAATATATAAGATTGCGGCCATGTGGACAGTCAGCGAAAATGAGTCTATATTTTGGCCGTAATTACACAAGTTCACACATTTAACTTTTACTATTAAAGTTTAATTACCACAATATTGCTCTCTTACACTATAACACATAAACATTTACAGAGATGAATGTACATTAATATTCATTACAAATACTCAACCTTAACATTCTTTCCTGCAAATAGTGAGCGCAGCGAACAAATGTGACTTCATTAAGTGATGTCTCCTACTTGGTAAGATAACATTAAACCATTTAACAAGACACATAAGTAAAATGTACA
>Ga0255757_10005745_pt1 | contig 10903 bp, 7 predicted proteins | sample 071ome_27_FD_179957 | JGI IMG/M metagenome (GOLD analysis project Ga0255757, IMG submission 179957) | Coastal salt marsh microbial communities from the Groves Creek Marsh, Skidaway Island, Georgia - 071409AT metaG (version 2) | ecosystem: Environmental > Aquatic > Marine > Intertidal zone > Salt...
TGAGGCTGGTAGAAAGTATACTTTCGCCCTCTTGCCGCCAGGCATGATGCCCCTGATCAATTGCGATCTGGCGCAGTCGCCGATCGCAAAGGAGCGCGATGGCCTGCGATGCAAAATAGAGACCCGTGAGCCAGAGGAGAACACTCACTTGGTGGGACAGAGGCGCGACGTCAATCATGATCTTGGCGGCGAATGGCGTCGCTAGTTGAAAAATCGCCATGGCAATCGCGTAGAAGATCATCTTTGCCTCCGCAGTGCGCTGAATTTTTGAGGCGCCTTTTGGATGGTCCGCATATTGCGCACGGGTCGGCTTCTCCCCCGTGCCTGGCCGCTCAGCGATGAACTCGATGGCGATGCCCGAAAAATGTGTTTGGACCGACGTGCTGTCGAGCCAACATCGTCCGCGAGCGGGATCGTCGATCAAGTAGTGATCTGATTTGATTCGCCAAAGAACGATCCAGTGGTTGAGTCGCCAGTGGAGAATGAGTGGCAATTTCAGTTGGCGCAGATCGTTTGGTTCAACTTTGAAAGCGGTGCCTTCCAGTCCGAAGTCACGGGCCCAATGAATGAGGTCGCTCGCCGTTGCGGCATGATTGACCAGTGGCACGCTGCGAGGAGAAGTGATGTGGTCGCGGCACAGATGATCATAAATCAGCGCGAGACAGGTGGGGCCGCAATCGGCATCGCTTCGTTGTAGTCGGCTTTTTGGAAGCGAAGGCCTGCCATGCAGGATGCGGCTAAAGAAGTCTGACACGGCCGAACCCTACCAATGCGCGACCCACTCAGCGACGGTACGGCCGACATGACGAGCGAGTGTAAAACCTTTGAGGGGTATGCTTGCGGTGACCCAACTTCCAGCCCTAAACCCAGGCGGCGGCTCCGCACCCGGGCCAAGCGAGAGCGTCAGTAGACCCATCGGCCCATGGGTCTTGGGGCTTCTTTCGGCCCCTTTCAGACTTGGAGAGAACTGCTCGATGCGGGCAATCACGCCTTCGGTCGTACTCAAGTTTTGACCTCCGTTGACGGTACTGGTGAGCAGAATCTGGCGCCCTGACTCGAGCTGAGCTAAGTTCTCGTGGGGTAATTGAATGGAAACTTGAAGCGCAGGGTATGGCTCGCTCATCGAGACAATGGGTTGTCCAGCGGCAACAAACGCTCCGTCCGCGACGTGCCAGGCTCGAATCTTGCCCCCCAGCGGAGCAGTCAGCGGGTGAATTTTATTGTCTTCAAGGATTTCGAGCTTTTGGGTGAGCTCCAGTTGGGTTTCCAAGAGCTGATGCTTCGTGGTCTTGAGCCTCAAAAAGTGCTGCCGGGTCGACAGCGGCAGCGAGGCCAGTTCTGATGCCAGCGCGCGGTATTGTCCTTTTAGCTGGAGTGATTGCTGATGACTCATTGCGGCCCGTTCAAAACGGCTAACGAAGTCTGTCGGCGTGATGATGCCCGCATGCTTGGCAAGTCTCAGCGTCTTGAGGGGTTCGCGATACTGCTCACTGAACGAGAGTGATTGATAGATTCTAGGTTCAAGGAGCTGCTGTCTTTTTTCTAAGGCCTGTGCCTTAAGCTCGTGCGCAAGTGCGGCGAGCTGCGCTTCGGACTCTAAATCGGTGAGCCGTTCCCTAATCAGGCTGAGTTGCGCCTTTAGAAAACGGATTCCCCGATTGGTTTTAAGGGGTTGGTCCCCTTCAATGGTGGCGATTTGCCTGCCTTCGGCTACTTCAGAGCCCGCGTTAATTGCGGCGAGTCGAATACGCCCCGAGATTGGGGCTGTCGTGGTCACTTGGTTAATGTCGACGACTTGGCCCGTAGCGATCATGTGCTTTGGGAAGGGGATCCAGAGGCTGCTGAGAAGCAAACCGCCGCAAAGCAGCCAGACCGCGGGGTTCACCAGATGCGGGCGGGAAATGCTTGGACGGAGGTGATCAGGTGTAAGGTAATGGTTCAGCGCCTCTCGACGAAAGAGTGTATTGATCTGAGACATAGGTCCAAGAGCGGAGAAGTTGATTGGCAAGTTTGAGCATTCCGAGCGAATGGACTGCATGGCATCAACAGGTGTCGATGGGTGCGGGGGCTCATCAGTTTGAAAGCGTCGTCTCACAATCTTGCGCTCGATCCCGTTCTAGTGAGATAACAAAGCAGCGGGGAATACCCCCTTTGAAATCTCAATTCGCTAAAAGGGAGAAACGATGACTCAGATCAACAAGCAAGGGGTGCTCGCGGGGAGAGTTGCGGTCGTGACGGGGGCGAGTCGGGGTATCGGAGAGGCGATCGCCTACCGCTACGCTGCTGAAGGGGCAAAGGTCGTGGTCTCTGCTCGCACCTTGCATGATGGCGATCATCAGTTTCCCGGTGGTGTTGCTGAGGTTGCGGCGAGGATTAATGAGGCAGGAGGTGAGGCGTTGGCGGTGCAATCAGATCTCGCGACAGCTGAGGATCGGGCGCGATTGATTGCTGAAACTGAAGCCGCTTTTGGTTTTGTGGATGTGCTGGTTAACAATGCGGCAGTGACCTACTTCCGTAGAGTCGAGTCTTTTAGCGATAAGCACTTCCAATTGATGTTCGGCGTTCAGGTGGAAGCACCGTTTCATCTTTCACAGCTCGTGATGCCGGGCATGAAACAAAAGGGCGCGGGCTGGATCATCAATGTGAGTTCTCATGCCGCAATTCATCCGGCGCTTGACGGGCCGGCGCGAGGTGGCACTGTCTATGGGATGTGTAAGGCAGCACTTGAGCGAATGACCACGGGGCTTGCCTCAGAGGTCTATGAGGACAAGATTGCAGTCAATGTGATTTCGCCAGGTCTAGTCGCCACCCCAGGGGTCATGCACCATAAGTTGATCACGGAAGAGACGCCCGCCGAGCGCGTGACGCCTGTGGAGCACATGGCGGAAGCCTGCTTGCGGCTTGCGCACAATGATCCCGCGATGCTATCCGGGCTTATTACTTATGCCGCCGATATGCTGAAAGACCATAGCCTTACGCCGGCTGAGTTGCTGCATCCGGTTTAATTGAAAAGGTCTTCCGGTTCCAGACAAAACCCAGGATGGCTACGATCACATTCGCAGCGGCTGCAGCCGCGAAAATACCCATGGCCCCGAGCCAAGCGCTCAGAGCGAATGCCAGCGGCAGATAAATCACCAACATTCGAGCGATCGAGAGTGCGGTTGAGCGCAAGGGGTGACCGAGGCTATTGAAGATCGCAGAGGTCATCATAATGATGCCCCACGCCCCATAGCTAATAGGCAGAATAATCAAATAGCTGGCCGCAACTTCGCTAACTTCAGGGTTCGAATCAAATTGATGAATGAGCGGGTAGCGCGCCAGATACAGCAGCAGCGCGACGAGCGCGCCCCAAGCAAGAGACCACTTGAAGGTCAGGCGCATGGCTTCATCGGCACGATCGAAGGCTTTGGCGCCCCAATTTTGCCCGACAAAAGGCCCGATACTGGCTGACAGAGCAAAGAGGGGAATGACCACCAAGCCCTCCAGCCTGCTGGCAATACCGAACCCAGCGACGGTTTCCTGACCATACTGGGCGAGGAGGGCAGTAATGACACCCCCCGAGAGGGGGCCAATCATGTTGGTCGCCATGGCAGGCAAGCCCACCGCGAGAATGCGTTGCCAGATGGAGAGAATCTCATTGAGCGTTGCGCCACCCCATTGAATGAGTTGATGTCGGTGGGTCAGCACATAAACGGTCACTAGGCAGATCACCACGCGCGCACAAAAGTTACCTACCGCTGCGCCAGGCATGCCCAGTTCAGGTAACCCCAACCAGCCAAAGACAAAGAGGGGTGCCAATAAGGTTTGAAGGACGCTCCCAGCAATCATGATGATGCTAGAGACCTTAGCATCCCCAGTGGCGCGAAGTGCATTCGCGCCGACGCCCGGCAACGCCATAAAAAAGAGGCTGGCATACCACCAGACAAGGTATTCGCTCGCGAGTGATCGCGTCTCTTCATTGGTTCCAAGCAGCGTCAGCAAGGGGTCAAGGGTCACGAGCCCTATGACGGCAACGATAATCATCAGGCTCCCAGCGAGCATCAGGCCGCCCGTGGCTATCAGATGCGGTGGCTCATCGGTCCCACTGCCAATGGCCCTAGCCAAGACGGACGACATGCCAATGGAGATTCCAAGCGTCAGTGACATAAGGGCTGCTGTCACAGGGAAGGTAAATCCTAATGCCGCCAACGGGATCGAACCCAGAGAACTGATGTAGTAGGTCTCTGCCAAGCCCGCAAGCAGGCTTGAGGAGATGCCCAAGATCATGGGCAGCGTCATTCGTAGCAGACCTTGCGGCACGGGGCCGGTGGTCAATCGAGCAGTGGGTGGATTGGGTTTGTTCAAGGTGCGGCGGCTACCCTCAAGAGAAGGTGCGCAATCTAAACCAATTCGATGGGTGGATCCAATCGCAGGCGGCCAACGTCGCTCAGGTCATAGGGCGTGAGCTGATAGACGCAGTAGTTCAACCAATTGGAGAACAGCAGGCTGCCATGGCTGCGCCAAGTCACGATGGGCTCTTGGTTTGGGTCATTATCTCGAAAGTAGTTCTCAGGGACCGCAGGGTTCGTCCCAGCTTCAAGGTCTCTCAAGTACTCATTCTTGAGCGAATCCGGTTCGTATTCAGAATGACCCGTCACGAAGAGGTGCTTGCCGCTTCGATGAGCAAAGAGATAGGCGCCAGCTTGCTCGGAGACCGCCAAAATCTCTAGCTCGGGTACGCGCTCAATCGCTTCGATGGGGACTTCGGCATAGCGTGAATGCGGTGCCTGGAACTCGTGATCGAATCCGCGCACGATGGGAGAGAGCGGCTTTAACAATCGGTGGGGGTAAACGCCTGAGAGTTTTTCCGGCAGGAGGTGCTTGTCTTCGCCGTAGAGATGAAACATCGCGGCTTGAACAGCCCAGCAGAGGAACATGGTGGATGTGACGTGAGACTCAGTCCATTCGAGGATCTCGCACAACGCATCCCAGAATGTGACATCACTGAAAGGCACCTGGCCAAGGGGTGCGCCCGTGATAATCATACCGTCAAAGTGTTCATCTTTAATGGAAGCAAAGTCTTTGTAGAAGGTCTGCATGTGGGAGACGGGTGTATTTTTGCTCGGTCGGTCGTCAATACGCAGAAGTTCAATGTGGGTTTGAAGCGGGCTGTTGGACAGCATCCGCAGGAGGTGCAACTCGGTCTCGATCTTTTTGGGCATGAGATTCAGGATCAGGATCCGAAGCTCGCGAATATCCTGCACCTTCGCCTGGCTCGACGTGAGATAAAAGATGTTCTCATCACGGAGCGCAAAAGCGGCCGGGAGGGAATCTGGAATGTTGATGGGCATCGGGTGTTTCCGGGCAAAAAAAAACCTACTCAGCTTTGGTCGCTAAAGTAGGTTTGACTCTTTAGCGGCATTTCTAACGCGCCCGCAAGCTGACTTCAAATCGGCGCGGGAAAAGTATAGCGGAAACGAACCCTCGTTCAAACGCGTTTTTAGGGTTGGAGATGAGTTCAAAAGTGGCGGGACAGCGCTTTGAAATGCGCCAAATTTTGGTAGGCAGGGCATCTGAGAGGAAAAGTCTGGTGGCTGATAAGTTGTTGTGAAGCTAAGTGAATGTCCTTCGCAATCAGGGTCACAGCGAACGAAGCATGATCTGTTCTGTAGCCTTGCAATTCACAAGGCCTCGAGCCAGTTGTCATGAGGCCTTGCGGGGACATGAATGGGCGAGCTGTTTGGAAAATCAGCGGCGATCGGCTTTGGTTTGCTAGGGCGTCACGAATTTAAGGTCGGATTGTGATACCTGGTAAGTGCGTGTCTGCTCACCTTAATCATTGAGGGCGGCCGAATTCCGCTTGAGTAGGGATTACGGGGTTCTGAGCACACCCTAAGGATTCGGTCTAAGAATTTTGAATCAACCAAGGGGGGTACGGCCTTGGTGTACCGCCTTCTGAAGAAGAAAACGCTCTAGCCCCAGGTGCTTTAAGCACCTGGGGCTCGTAGGGAACCTTAACCACCAAAGCGTCGAGTGATATCGACACCCCAGTAGCGCGGGTACAGCCGCTCTCCAGTCAGCCGATAGTTGTCGCTCTCGGTGCCGGTGCCAAAGCCGCGGAAAACGCGTTCATCTGTTACATTATCGACAAAAGCGCGAACAACGAACTTTTCACTGGTATCACGCCAGTTAATACTCAAGTCGATTCTATGGCGGGAGGGGACTCTGTCCAACTCGCGCTGAATCGCGCTACTCCAGTACTCGCCCGTATAGCTCGCCGTGGCGTTGAAAGAGAGCGTACCGGTATCCATGGGAAAGTCGTAAGTCCCGTATATAACGCCTTTGTGCTTGGGAATGCGCTTCAAAGGGTTGCCCTGCACCTGTCGCAAATAGGCATCGAGATTGAAGGCAAAGCCCGTCGCTGTGGTGACTCTCGAACCATCTTCATTCAGAGCATATTGAAAAAGTGAATTAGGCAGTGACGGATCGTCCCTTTCGGTCACCAGATAGTTCTCGGAGTATTCGGTATCCGTATAGCTGTAGTTGCCTCCGAGTGTTAGGTGATCACCCAGCAACCACGTCACTTCAATCTCAAAGCCCTGGTTGACCGCGTCTCCTGCATTAGTCACCGTGTCGACAGAGCGTGCTTGAGCCATATCGTAGGTATCGATTTGGTCCTGATAGCCCTCATAGTCATATCGATAAATCGACGCATTAACCTGTGCACGACCATCTGCCAAGGTGCCCTTGTATCCAATTTCGTAAGCCATGACCGTTTCTTTGTCATAGGACAAGGGGCTGAGACAATTGATATAGAAACCAAGGTTCACGCAGCCTGCGCCAGAATTCTGACCTCGCGCATCGAGGATGCCCAGTGAGTAACCGCCGGCGCGGTATCCGGTGGTGACCGAGAAGTACATCAAAGTGTCTTCATTCGGAGTCCAGTCGAGATTGACTCGAAAGTTCGTATCTGACCAGGAATCTGAATCTGAGGTCCGCCAGGCGAGTGAGACAGGAATCCCTTGCAGTAACAATGGACTCGTGCAGGAAGCATTGGTGATCTCGCATTTGGGCGCGATTGGATTCGCGGGGTCTCCGGTGAAGGTCGCACGGCCCATGGCCATGTTCACGAGCGACAACGGAGTTACGAAGCCCCCTGCATAAAGTGCATATAAGAGGTTCTGACCGAAGGGATTGATTTCAGCAGGTAGAGCCCCGAACGGCGCTGCATTGGCCACCATCTTAGGGGTCTCCGTGTATCCCAGAAGAGGCATAATCGCAGGCGGCAATGTAGACAGCCCTGCCAGAAGTGCGCCTGAACCCGAGGCTGTTGCGGGAAGCTCGTAGTAGGCGAACCGCCGCTCTAAGGCAGCCTTGTCGTCCTTTGCGTAACGAGCACCTAGCACAATCGAGAACTGATCACTCAGATCAATCGTGGCTTGAGCATAGGCTGCGACCTGCTCATTACCGACCCGGTTTTTGTGTCGGTAAAGATCCTCGCTGCCACCCCATAAGCCCGCGACTTGCTCACCGTCACCCGCGCTTTCGATGGTCACGGGGCTCTGCTGAATCCCGGTTAAAAAACCAAGGAGTTGCATAAAGCTAGCCCCGCCTAGGCCAAAATCAACGTCATCGAAGCCGATCAAAGAAAGATTGGGCGGTGTGGGTGTCGCAATAGCGAGATCGCCATAATCCGCTGCTTGCGTAAATCTCAGCGTGTTATTCGTCAACGAGTAGTTTTGCTGGCGTGACTCTTTAAACTGAAACAGGCCTGCCGTCAGGCTAACGCGATCAGCAAACTCCGCCTGCAGGCGTAGCTCGTGGGAGTAGCTCCAGACGTCTTCTAAAACTGTTTGGCGATATTTCGTAAATTGGCTGTCATAGCCATCGATATCGATATTAAAGGTGTATTCGAAGTCGTTGGTACCAAACAAGTAGGTGAGCGACATATCCTCATTAATGTCCCAGGTGAGTTCTAGGCTGCTGGCCTGGTGATCAAAAACCTCGTGATTACACTCCGTGTTCGGGTAAGGAAACTCACATTCACCGTCTGATCGGTTGACGAGGTTATAACCGGTATCTTCTGATTTGCTCCCGTAGAGAAGATCTGCGGGCACGTCGGTCCTCATATACCCCGCGTTAGGCTGTGCACTTGATGCTTCATCGATGCCGGGTCTAACTGGGAGCGCGCTGATCAAGGCGCCTGATCCCGGGTCTGTATAGGTGAGAGCGCCTGGCGTACCTGCAGGTACAGTGCGAAGTCCATAGGCTGGATAGCTGGTGGGCGGTCCTCTTAAACCTTCGGGCCCTTGGGTGATCATGCCGTACATGCCAATGGCTCGATTCGATTTTCGGTCGTTGACGCGAACTTTTGCTGTCAGATTGTCCGTCGCCTCCAGGAGAAACGTCATCGCTAAATTGTAATCGTCAACGCCGTCGGTATCGGTTGAATCGCCAATGCCTTTCTGCCAGGGGCTCCGTTTTCTTTTGGTTCCCACAACGCGGGCGGACAGTACGTCATCTATCAGGCCACCAGACAAAATGCCGTAATACTCAACGGTGTTGTAGCCGCCTAGCTGGATTCGAGCTTCGCCCTCAGGCTCGTAGGTTGGGTCATTGGTTACATAGTTCAGAGCGCCGCCAATGGAGTTTCGCCCGTAGAGGGTGCCTTGAGGTCCCCGTAGAACTTCAACGCGTTTTAAGTCATAAAGCCCGTTCTCAGTCGCGGCAATGCCGAAGTCAGGTGAGAAGATGCCGTTGTAGTAGGTCGCTACCCCTGGGTCACCCCCCAGTGCTCGGAAATTTCTACCCACACCACGGATACGAATATCGTAAGCGTCTCGAGTCGTCGCGGGGATGTAATTCACCAACTCATCAGGGCTCTGAATACCAAAATTTTCTATGGTGTCCTCAGAGAACGCGGTGATCGAAATTGAGGTGTCTGAAACCGTCGATTCAACCTTTTCGGCGGTGACGACGACTTCTTCGATCTGGCGTTTCGTTTCTGCGGCGAGGACGGCAAAGCTGCTAAGCAGCGCAGCAAGTGCGCTTGTGATGACTAAGAAGGGGGTGAGGTTCAACTTGACGGGATGATCCATGGGTCGCTCCTTTATTTATGAGCTCGTCAAAGACCAAAGGAGACCGCCTTCGATGTTTTGACGAAGGTTTCTCCCCACCGAAAAACTTAGTTATTAATCGCTCACAGGTCAACCCATAATTTTTCTATGCTTTTGGCTGAAGTCGTGGCGTCTGATAAAAACGTCATAAGCTGTTAGCATCCTGCCTCTGGTGAATTCGGATGCAAACCTATGTCGAATGAAATGAATCCGTTGGGCGTCACCTTCGGCAGCCTCGGAGTGCTCGGGCCCGCCGCGGTGATGGATATTGCTAAGCTCAGTGCGGAGACCGGCTACCAATCGCTTTGGACGGTTGAGGCAACGGGCACCGACGCCATGACCCTGCTTGGGGCAGCCGCCGCGTCGGCACCAGGACTAGGGCTCGGTACAGGCATTATTCCCATTCAACTTCGTAACCCAACCCTGACCGCAATGACGGCGGCAACGCTCCAGGCGCTTAATCCTACTGGCGATGTCTATCTGGGTTTGGGCGTATCTGCGCCTGGTATATTGAGTCAGCATGGCGAAGCGGCACCGAAGAAGCCGCTCGCGATGATGCGCGAATACGTCGCCTTGCTTCGCGAATGCTTATCGGGAGAGCGAGTCACCTTCGAAGGTGACTTTTACCAAGTTAAGCGATTCACGCTTGGTCTGCGCCAAGGCGAGCGGCGGCCTAAGATCATTATGGCAGCACTTAATCCGAAAATGTTGGAGTTAGCTGGGGAGATCGCGGATGGGGTCTTGCTGAATTACCTGCCGGTGGCTCATGTGGCGCCCAGTGTTGCCGCGGTTCGAAAGGGTGGGTCTGCCACCATCTATGCTTACGTCCATGCGTGTGCGGGCGAGTTGGAGCAGAGTCGAAAATCGGCCAAGCGGGATCTATTTAACTATGCCATGGCAGATGGTTACGCGAAGATGTTTTCAAGTGCGGGATTTGAAGATGAAATCGCGACGTTACGCTCGAACTTTAAAGCAGGAGATCGTGACGGGGCCTTAGACGCCATTTCGGATCGCATGATTCAAGCGATTGATTTTATTGGCGGCTCCGCCCAGATCTGCGAGTTTGTTGAGGCTTATCGAGATGCGGGTGTTGAACACCCCATCCTCATGCCCATGCCTTGGGGTGAAGATCGCTGGGCGGTAACTCGTGAGACGATGGCGGCCGCGCGCCAAGGCCGCGCTTAATCGCACTCAAGGGCTTTCATCTTGCCGGCCCGAGGCCAACACGAGTTAGGCCACGAAGAGGCCTGCGGCGCCGCTTAACGCCTTCGCTTGGGCTATGACTATGGCGCGAGCTCATGACGCCGGGTAGGGATTGGGGTTCGCGAGATCTCGAATAGGGTTTAGCTTTCTTGATGAGCTCACCCAGAGTCCAACAGCCCCGGCTTGAGGCATCGCCAGGGTTCACTGCCATCACCGGAGGTATGGGCCCGGGTTCGAGAGAGCTCCACGGAGGGTTCTGCGGCCGTAATCAGTGCGCCCAGCGCCCAACGCTCCCTGCTGAGTGCTCAGCCAGGCTTTACTTTCATCCCGCTAGGTATCGGCCCGGGTTCGAGAAACCTCCACGGAGGGTCTGTGGCCGAAGTAAGCCCATCCAACGCCTCACGCTCTGTGCTGAGTGCACCGCTAGGCCTAACTTTCATCACGCGAGGTAGGGATTCGGGTTCGCAAGATCTCTGTACAGCGTGCCGCCTTTCATAACGGTCAGTCGGTCATGGTTCTGTAGCACCCGGATGTCTTGGTCCGGCGCACCATCAACAATCACCAGGTCTGCCATGCTGCCTGCCGTGAGGGTGCCGACGGATCCT
>Ga0255757_10005761_pt1 | contig 10884 bp, 7 predicted proteins | sample 071ome_27_FD_179957 | JGI IMG/M metagenome (GOLD analysis project Ga0255757, IMG submission 179957) | Coastal salt marsh microbial communities from the Groves Creek Marsh, Skidaway Island, Georgia - 071409AT metaG (version 2) | ecosystem: Environmental > Aquatic > Marine > Intertidal zone > Salt...
CGGTCTCGACCACCTCAAGCTCAATGAAGTTCGGCGCCGTCACGGAGATCGGATCTTCATTCCAGAGCACGATCTGGTAGGACTCCTGCTCCTTCAGCCACTCCTTCGTGCCCCCCACGGCGGAGGCGGAAGCGGCGACCTGCTCGAAGCTGCCGTCGGTCTTCATGAAGTGGTAGAACTCGCCGTCGCTGTAGAGATACTCCATGTCGAGTTCCATCACATCCGCGGCTTCGATGGATTCCCCGGACTTGAAGGTGCGTTCCCACATGCGGCCCGTTTTAAGATTGCGAAGGCGCACGCGGTTGAAGGCCTGCCCCTTCCCGGGCTTCACAAACTCGTTTTCCATGATGGCGCAGGGCTCTCCGTCGAGAAGCACCTTCAGCCCTGAGCGAAATTCGTTAGTAGAGTAGGACGCCATGATGTCTCCCAAGTCGCCAATGCGGATAATAGGGGCCCGCCAGCGGCGAACCCTGGGCAAAGGCCAAAGGCCTGGGTGCGGCGGGAGGCGAAATCGCCTTTCCTCTTTCCTCTACCCTGGCAGCGGGGCGTGATGATACCTATAAGCTTGGAATCTGGGCAGCCCGAGGATTGGCGCAAGCTGCTTCGGGACGCCCTGCGCACGCCCGAGGCGCTCCTCACGGCCCTAGGCCTTGAAGCGCACCAGGAAGCCCTTGCGCCGGACGCCGCGAGTTCCTTTCCCGTGCGCGTCCCGGCCCCCTTCCTCGCCGCCATGAACCCCGGCGACCCTGCCGATCCCGTGCTCCTGCAGGTACTGGCGAGCCAGGACGAACGCGCACTCACCCCAGGCTTCTCCGCGGACCCGCTGGAGGAGCAAGCCCACAGCCCTGTGCCCGGCCTACTGCACAAATACCAAAACCGCGCCCTGCTGATCACCACCGGCGCCTGCGCCGTGCATTGCCGCTACTGCTTTCGGCGTCATTACCCCTACAGCGAAGGCCATAGCGGCGGCGCCCAGCTTCCCGCGGCCCTCGCCTACCTGGAACGGGACACCAGCATCGAAGAGGTGATCCTCTCCGGGGGGGACCCCCTCATGCTGGACGATGAGAAGCTCGCCGCACTCCTCACGGCCCTGGAGGCGCTTCCCCACCTTAAACGGGTGCGTCTGCACAGCCGCACCCCGGTGGTGCTGCCCCAGCGGATCACTGGTGCTCTAGTGGATCGGCTGGCCGCCAGCCGCCTTCAGGCGGTGCTCGTGGTGCATGTGAATCACGCGCAGGAGCTGCGGGCGGGGCTCCCGGACCGGCTGCCCGCGCTCCGCGCCGCAGGGGTGACCCTGCTCAATCAGTCCGTGTTACTTCGGGGGGTGAATGATCACCTGGCAGCGCTCACCACGCTCAGCGACGCCCTCTTCGCCGCCGGCATCCTTCCCTACTATTTGCACCTGCTCGATCCCGTGGCCGGGGCAGCGCACTTCGCGGTGGAAGAGGGCGCGGCTTTCGCGCTGTACCAAGCGCTCTGCGAAGCCCGCTCGGGCTATCTGGTGCCTAAGCTCACCCGGGAGATTCCCGGTCGCGCGGGCAAGCAAAGCTACGCGCCGACCCTCGGGCCCGGGCGCAGGGACTAACGCCCGGCCCTAGGCGGCAAAGTCGTCGTCGGAAAAGCCCAGCAGATAGAGCAGGCCGTCGAGACCCAGGGTGGAAATGGCATGGCTTGCCCGCGCCCGAACGAGGGGCTTTGCCCGGTAGGCAATGCCCAGCCCCGCTGCGGCCAGCATGGGCAAATCGTTGGCGCCGTCGCCGATGGCGATGACCTGCTCGAGGGCTAGCCCTTCCTGCGCCGCGAGGGCCTGAAGGAGTTCCGCCTTCCGCGCCCCGTCGACGATGGGACGCGCCACCGTGCCGGTCACCACGCCATCGGCCATGGGCAACTCATTGGCGAAGACATAGTCGATACCCAGCCGAGCTTTCAGCTGCTCCCCAAAAAACTGAAAACCCCCGCTGATGATGGCGGTTTTGTAGCCCAAGCGATGAAGCGCGCTCACCAAACGCTCGGCGCCCTCCGATAGGGGCAGCGCCTTGGCGACCTCATCCAGCGCCGCCTCCGGAAGGCCCTTTAGTAGGGCCACCCGAGCGCGGAAGCTTTCCTGAAAGTCGAGCTCCCCGCGCATGGCCTGTTCCGTGATCGCCGCCACCGCGTCCCCCACCCCGGCCCGGCGAGCCAGCTCATCGATCACTTCCGTCTCGATGAGCGTGGAATCCATGTCGAAGGCCACGAGGCGTCGGTTCCGCCGGTAAACGTCGTCCCGCTGCACGGCGACGTCGAGGTCGAAGCGCTGCGCGACCTCCAGCATGGCCGCGCGTAGCTCGGCCTGATCAGCACCGCCGCGGAGAGCAAACTCGACGCAGGCGCGGGGTTGCTCCGTCGCCTGGGCCGCCGCCGGGGAAGACAAGCGGCGGAGCGCCTCCACCCGAAGGCCCAGGGCAGGGAGGGGCGCGGTGAGGGCCGCAAATTCCGCTGCGCCCAGGCGCCGGGCCAGGACGGTCACAATGATCCGAGGTTCCTGCAGAGCCTGGGCCCAGCGATCCCAGGCTTCGGCGGTGAGCGCCGCGGAGCTGATGACGGCGCCCAGGGGCTCGAGAGCCACTTCAAGGGCCTGCCGCACCGGCGCGAAAGCCTCTGCCGTGGCCTCGTGCACCAGCGTCAGCAGCACCTGGCCCTGAAGCACGCTCTGGGAGACGTCATCGAGGGCCACCCCCTGCTTTGCCAAAATCGCGCAAACGGTGGACAGCAGGGCAGGATGCTCCGGGCCCCTAACGGTCAGCACAGCACGGGGTGCATTCACGAACACAGTTCTCCCTGTTTCCCCAAAAAGAGGGCTGCAGCCCCGGGGCGGACTCACTACACTCTGCTTAGGGCCTCGCGCCTGAATCTAGCGAAACCAAGGATGCCATGACCCCTTTTGTTACCCGTTGTGCCCTGGCTGGCGGCCTTGCGACGGCCCTCGTGCTGGCGATCGCCCTTACCGCGAGCGGCTGGGCCTACGATGCCGACCAGAAGGCCCTTCGGACCACCTATGGTAGCACCCTGGCCGAGCAACTCGCTGCCAGCGCCATCGACCCGCTTCTAGCGAATGAAGCGCTGCGGCTCACGTCCCTCACCCAGGAAATGAGCCACCTTTCCGGCGTCGCCTGGGCTGCCCTGTATGATCTGGACGGGCGGCGCCTCGCCGGCGGCGAGGGTGCGCCGGCGCAGGCCCCCAAGGCCGACGGGGCCACCCGCTTTCAGCAGCCGCTGAGTTTTGGGCGCGAGGCCCTCGGCAAGGCCGTGGTCGCCCTCCCCACCCTCAGCACCGAGCGCCAGGGCCCGACCGCTACCCTCGCCGTGGCCACGGGACTCATTGTGCTGCTCACCATCCTCAGCGGCCTGCTGGGTCAACGGGTGGAACGGCGGCTGCAGCAGCTTCGTCAGCGCCTCGAGGCAAAGCTTGGACGTACGGTCTCCCCCGCGGATCCGCTGCAAGCCCTTATCCAGCTGATCGATCCTCCCCAGCAGATCGTGCGCGCTCCCGCGCCAGGGAAGCCCCCGGAGACCGGAACGCTGGAGGGAGACGAGGAGGGCGTTGGGGAGGAGCGGCAGGATCAGGCCTACCTGCTAGTGATCAATCTCTTCAATCAAAGCCAGCTAAGTCCCCAGGTCCGGCAGACCCTGCTCGCCCAGCTGGGCCAGGCCCTCGATAGCCAGCTCGTGGGCAAGACGGGGCGCCGGGGCTTCCTAGCCGGCACGGGGATGGTGGTTCTGCTACCGCAAAGTTCCAGCAGCCTCGACCCGGCCCTCGAGGCCATCGAACGCAGCTTGGCCTTGCAGCGGGCCGCGCAGGCGGCCCTGGCGGACGGGGCCATCCCCGCCGAGCTGCGCTTTGGCCTCGAACGCCTGGGCGACGAGCATGCGGCGACCGCCAATCCCGAGACCCTGCTGACCACGGCAAGCGAGGCGGTCTATCGCACCATCACCCTCGCGGCCCTGGCCCGGGCGGGCAGCTTGGTGATTGGGGATGCGGTCATGCGCACCGTCGACAAGGTCCGGGGGCTCGAAGCCGAGCCCGTAGCGGCTAGCGCCCTAGCCGCCCTGGGCGCCCAGGACCCCGCTTGGCGCGTCGCCGACCGCCCCCCGCCGGGGCCCCTCCTAGCCGACGCGGACAAGGAAGGCGACAAAGAGCCTGGAGACGGAACGCCCTAAACGCGCTCGATCCGGTCCACCCGCTGGAACCCCCGGGGGAGACGTTGCCCCCGGCGGGCCCGCTCACCGCGATAGGCATCGAGGTCGCTGGTCTTCATATTGAGGTAGCGCGCCCCCGCGTGGACACGAAGGACCCCATCGGCCGGTAGCGCGACCACCCCGCGAAGCACTTCCTCCCCGCTCACAACGCTGGCCTTGGGAATGCTCAAAATCTTATTGCCCTTGCCCCGGGCCAGCGCCGGCAGTTCGGAAACGGGGAACACAAGCATGCGCCCGGCGCTCGACACCGCCACCAGAAGATTAGATTCCGGATCCTCCACCCGCTGCGGCGGCAGCACCAAGGCGCCCTGCGGGAGGGTGAGGACGGCTTTCCCAGCCTTTTGCTTCCCAACCAAATCTCCAAGACGGCAGAGGAACCCATAGCCTGCGCTCGAGGCCATGAGCACCGTACGGTCCGGGGGTCCCATCATGACCCCCGCAAAGCTGGCGCCGGAGGGGACCGTCAAGCGTCCCGTGAGGGGCTCCCCTTGGCTCCGGGCGCTCGGCAGCCCATGGGCCGGGAGGGTGTAGGCGCGCCCCGTGGAATCGAAGAAGACCAGAGGTTCGTTACTTTTCCCCCGAGCCATATGGGCGAACTGATCGCCGCTGCGATAGGCGAGCTCCCGGGGATCGAGCTCGTGTCCCTTGGCAGCCCGCACCCAGCCCATCTCGGACACGATGACCGTAATGGGCTCGGAGGACAGGCGCTCTTCCTCGGTGAAGGCCCGCGCTTCCTCAGCCGCGACCAGCGGCGACCGACGGTCATCGCCATAGCGCTCCGCCGCCTCCGCCAGCTCCTTACCCAGGAGCGTACGCAGTCGCCGGGGGGACCCCAGGGTTTTCCCGAGATCGTCCTGCTCGGCCAAGAGGGCCTTTTGCTCACCCTCAATGCGAAGCTGCTCAAGGCGCGCTAACTGCCGCAGCCGCAGCTCCAGGATGGCATTGGCCTGGGCTTCCGTGAGGGAGAAGCGAGCCATGAGCGCCGCCTTCGGCGCCTCCGCCTCGCGGACAATTTTGATGACCTCGTCGACATTGAGATAGGCCACGAGCAGCGCGTCGAGCACATGGAGCCGTTCGGCGATGCGATCGAAGCGATGCTGAAGCCGGCGTCGCACCGTGGTTTCCCGGAAGGTCAGCCACTCCGCCAGCAGGGCCTTCAGGCCCCGCACCCCGGGCCGACCGTCGAGGCCCAGGACATTCATGTTGACCCGGTAGCTCCGCTCTAAGTCCGTGGTGGCGAAGAGATGGCTCATGAGCCGGTCCGTGTCGATGCGCTTGCTCTTTGGCACCAGAACGAGCCGGAGCGGGTTCTCGTGATCGGATTCATCCCGCAGATCCACAAGCATGGGCAGTTTCTTCGCCGTCATCTGCTGCGCAATCTGCTCCAGCACCCGGGCCGGAGAGCTCTGCTGGGGCAGAGCGGTGATGACGATTTCGCCCTCCTCCAGATGCCAAATGGCCCGGGCTCGCACACTGCCCCGGCCCGTCTCATAGATCGTCTTGAGCTCCTCCGGCGGCGTGATGATCTGCGCCGCCGTGGGGAAGTCCGGGCCCAGCACAAAGGCGAGGAGGTCTTCCGTTTCCGCCTTGGGGTTCTCAAGCAGGTGCTGAGCCGCGGCAGCGACCTCCCGGGCGTTGTGCGGAGGAATATCCGTGGCCATGCCCACGGCAATGCCCGTCGCGCCGTTCAACAGCACCACAGGAAGCCGGGCCGGCAAGATTTTTGGCTCGTCCAAGGTGCCATCAAAGTTCGGGACCCAGTCCACGGTCCCCTGGCCGAGCTCATCGAGGAGCAGCTCCGCAAAGCGCGTTAGCCGCGCCTCCGTGTAGCGCATCGCGGCAAAGGATTTGGGGTCGTCCGGGGCGCCCCAGTTTCCCTGCCCATCCACAAGGGGATAGCGGTAGGAAAAGGGCTGCGCCATGAGCACCATGGCCTCGTAGCAAGCGCTATCCCCATGGGGATGGAACTTACCGAGCACATCCCCGATGGTGCGCGCCGATTTCGCGTACTTGGCCGTGGCGTTTAGCCCCAGCTCGCTCATGGCATAAACGATGCGCCGCTGCACGGGCTTCATCCCGTCGCCCACATGCGGCAAGGCCCGGTCATTGATGACGTACATGGAGTAGTCGAGATAGGCCCGCTCCGTGTAGGTCCGGAGCGGCACCCGCTCAAAGCCGCCGTCGGTCGCCGGCATCATGGTTTCGTCGGTCATGCGCGTTCCTTAGCTAGCGGTCGAGTTCAGCTTGATCACCCTTGGCCTCAAGCCAAGCCCGGCGATCGCTGGCCCGCTTCCGCGCGAGCAACATATCCATCAATTCCCGGGTTTCCGCGTCCGAGTCCACGGTGAGCTGAACGAGGCGCCGGGTGTCCGGGGCCATGGTGGTCTCCCGGAGCTGCATGGGATTCATTTCCCCCAGGCCCTTAAAGCGCTGCACCTGGATCTTGCCCTTCTTGGGCTCGGCCTCAAGCTGGGCGAGGCGTGCGTCCCGCTCGCTAGCATCCAGGGCGTAGTAAACGGTTTTGCCTTGGTCGATGCGGTAGAGCGGCGGCATGGCCACGAAGACCCGCCCCGCTTCCACGAGGGCCGGGAAGTGGCGTAAGAAGAGGGCACACAGCAGGGTCGCGATGTGGAGTCCGTCGGAATCGGCGTCGGCAAGGATGCACACCTTGCCGTAGCGAAGGCCAGAGAGATCGCGGCTTCCCGGATCGACCCCCAGGGCCACGGCGATGTCGTGCACTTCCTGGCTAGCGAGCACCTCCGCCGGGGCCACCTCCCAAGTGTTCAGAATCTTCCCGCGCAAGGGCATGACCGCCTGGAAGCTTCGATCCCGAGCCTGCTTTGCCGAGCCCCCAGCGGAATCTCCCTCCACTAAGAAGAGCTCCCCCCGCTCAAGATCATCACTGCTGCAGTCCGCGAGCTTGCCAGGCAGCGCCGGGCCGGCGGTGATGCGCTTCCGCGCCACCTTCTTGACGGCCTGAAGCCGGCGCTGGGCGCTGCGAATAGCCAGATCGGCGAGGGCTTCCCCCTCCGCCGTGTGCTGGTTTAGCCAGAGGCTGAAGGCATCCCGGGCCACGCTGGTGGCGAAGGCCGCGGCCTGGCGGGAGGCCAGGCGCTCCTTGGTTTGCCCGGAAAACTGCGGCTCCTGCATCTTGTGAGAGAGCACGTAGGCGCAGCGCTCCCAAAGATCCTCCGGCGCCAGCTTGAGCCCCCGGGGCAGGAGGTTGCGCAGTTCGCAGAACTCCCGCAGGGCTTCCGTGAGCCCCGTGCGTAGGCCATTGACGTGCGTCCCCCCCTGCGCCGTGGGGATCAGGTTGACGTAGCTTTCCTGGAGCAGCTCGCCTCCTTCCGGCAGCCACTGCACGGCCCAGCTGATGGCTTCCGTGGGACCGGAGAACTCGTGGCAAAAGGGGCTTTCGGGACAGGTGGGCAGGCCTTGGGTGCTTTCCTCTAGGTAGGCCTTCAGACCGTCCTCGTAGCACCAGCGCTGGGGGGGCGTGCCATTCGCTTCGTCCGTAAAGAGGATTTCCAGCCCCGGGCATAGTACGGCCTTGGCCCGAAGCAGATGGGTCAGCCGACCCCGGGAAATATTGGCCGAATCAAAAAAGCTGGCATCGGGCAAAAAGCGCACCGTGGTGCCCGAGCGCCGCCGGGGCGCTTCCTCCACCGCTTTCAGGGCCCCCTGGGGCACGCCGGCCTCGAAGCGCTGGCGCCAGCGCTGCCCATCGCGCAGTACTTCAACCTCCAGCCAGCTGGCCAGGGCGTTCACGACCGAAACCCCCACGCCGTGAAGGCCGCCGGAAAAGCGGTAGTTTTCATCGGAGAACTTCCCGCCGGCGTGAAGACGGGTCAGGATCAGCTCGACCCCGGAGACGCCGTGCTCCGGGTGCACATCCACCGGCATGCCCCGGCCGTCGTCACTCACGGCGACCGCGCCCCCCTTCTCTAGCACCACCTCGATGCGCCGGGCATGACCCGCAAGCGCTTCGTCGACGCTGTTGTCCACCACTTCCTGCACCAGGTGGTTAGGCCTGGCCGTGTCCGTGTACATGCCGGGACGTTTGCGGACCGGTTCAAGGCCCGTGAGTACCTGGATCGATTCGGCCGAATAGGCTGTTTTCGCCATGACCTTCCTTTCGAGCTAACGGGTGGATCGGGCGGCGGAGGGGCCCCACCGAAAAACGAGGGGCATGTTACGCCGGTCCTAGGATGGGCCCAAGCGCCTAGGCCCCAAGGGAGAGGGGCTCAGCGTCGATCCCCTGCGCCAAGCAGAGCGCCAGGTATTCGCCGAGGAAGGCATTGAGCTGGGCCTTTTCATCGGGAAGGCGCATTTGGGCGTTGGGATAGGCGTAGCGTGCCTCGAAGCGGTCCTGGCCCTGGTAGGCCAGCACCTCCGCCGTTTGGCAGTCGTGGTAGAGGCGCAGGCGCAGCGCTGGCGGGCGAATAAGGGGGTGCCAGGCGCTGGCCCCTCCCTTGAACTGCACCGCGAGGGTTGTGGTGTAGGGGGCCCGTTCCTCCACCAAGAAGCGCAGCTCCGGGGCCTGGGCCCCGGGCAGGCGAAGCCGCAGGCGGCGCACGTCCTCGTCAAAGAGACTCGGCAAAAGCGTGAGCAGGCGGCGGTAGTTCGCGTCGCATTCCGCCATGTGGCGACTGAGATCAACGCGGTAGCTCGCCGAAGCCATGGGCTAGGCCACCGCCGCTTCGAGGAGGGTTAGGCGCTGCGCCGTCGCATCAAGGCGAACCCGGGCCCCCACGGGGACCACGGCCTGATCATCGATGTGGCCAATCATGAGCCCGCGCAGGCAGGGCGTCCCGGGCTTCGTGCGCGCCCGGAGCACCGATTCGACGCTAAAGGTGTTGTTGCTGTCTTCTGCGTCCGTGAACTTGCCGAATACCAGCCCCGCAATCTCATCGAGCACCCCCGCCAACCACAGCTGAGTGAGCATGCGATCGATGCTGTAGGGCGCTTCGTAAACGTCTTCGAGAAACAGAATCTTGCCTCGAAAGTCTGGGAGATAGGGCGTTCCCACAAGACTCGCAATGAGGGAAAGGTTGCCCCCCACGAGCACCCCCTCGGCGACCCCAGGCTGAAAGGTCTGCAGGCGGTTCTCCCGCCGCACCTGACCCCGGCCGGCCTCAAAGGGCGGTGGTACGGCCAAATCGAGAGGCGCCACGGGCGCCGTCAATACGGCGTCGAAGGCCTCGAGCGCATAGGGAGACAGGTTCGTTGCGGCGATGGGCCCGTGGAAGGTGGTGAGGCCCGTCTTCGCGTAAACGGCATTCAAAATCGCCGTGATATCGCTATAGCCCAGAACGACCTTCGGTGCCCGGCGGAGCGCGTCGAAATCCAGCGAGGGCAGCAGCCGGGCAGCCCCGTACCCCCCGCGAAGGCAGACGATGCCGTCAAGATCGGGGTCCCGGAAGGCGGCGTTCAAATCGGCCGCGCGCTCCTCGTCCGTGCCGGCGAGGTACTGATTACGGCGGAACAGGTGCGCCCCAAGGGTCACTTCGTAGCCGAGGGAGCGAAGAAACTCTGCGCTGGCCTCGATGGCCACGTCTTCTTCGAGGTTACTGGCCGGGGCGAGGAGTGCGACCCGGGACCCGGGCGCCAGGCGCTGGGGCCTAAGGGCGGCGGGGCCCTTCGTCGTGCCCCCGGCCGCCGTAAGGCTCGGCGCCGCGAGCCCCGCCAAGGGCAGCAGCGCAGCCGCGCGGAGGAGGTCCCGGCGCTCCATGACCGGCTAGTCCTTCACCAGCGTCAGCCAGTCTTCGTGACCGGGCCGCTGCCCCCGCACCTGCTCGAAGTAGGCTGCCTGAAGGGCCGTGGTGATCGGGCCCCGCACACCCGTGCCGATCTGCCGGCCATCGAGTTCGCGAATGGGCAGCACCTCAGCGGCGGTGCCGGTGAAGAAGGCCTCATCGGAAATGTAGACCTCATCCCGGGTGATGCGCCGCTCCACGATCTTCAGCCCTTGATCTTCCGCCAAGGCGAAGATCGTATTGCGCGTAATGCCGTCCAAGCAGGACGTGAGCTCCGGGGTGTGGAGCACCCCATCGCGCACCAGGAAGATATTCTCCCCCGAGCCTTCCGCCACGTAGCCTTCGTTGTCCAGCAACAGCGCTTCCTCAGCCCCGGAATCCAGCGCTTCCCGGAGCGCCAGCATGGAGTTCATGTAATTGCCGTTGGCCTTCGCCTTACACATGGTGATGTTCACGTGATGGCGCGTATAGGACGAGGTCTTCACCCGAATGCCCCGCTCCTTGGCCTCCGGATCCATGTAGGAAGGCCAATTCCAGGCAGCAATAATGCAGTGGGTGGTCAGCCCTTCCGCCCGAAGTCCCATGCCCTCAGAGCCAAGGAAACACATGGGCCGCAGGTAGGCTTCCTCGAGCCCGTTTTCCCGCACCACAAGGCGCTGCGCTTCGTTGATCTCCGCCTGAGTCCAGGGCATCGTCATCTGCAGAATATGCGCGCTGTTGAAGAGCCGTTTGGTGTGGGCTTTCAAGCGAAAAATCGCCGTACCCTCAGGGGTGGCGTAGGCGCGTACGCCCTCGAAGCACCCCAGGCCGTAGTGCAAGGTGTGGGTGAGTACGTGCACCCGGGCGTCGCGCCAGGGGACCAGCTCACCGTCAAACCAAATCACCCCATCGC
>Ga0255757_10005765_pt1 | contig 10877 bp, 9 predicted proteins | sample 071ome_27_FD_179957 | JGI IMG/M metagenome (GOLD analysis project Ga0255757, IMG submission 179957) | Coastal salt marsh microbial communities from the Groves Creek Marsh, Skidaway Island, Georgia - 071409AT metaG (version 2) | ecosystem: Environmental > Aquatic > Marine > Intertidal zone > Salt...
TGGATTGGCTGGATTCGATGGAGCCCGAGGCGCTGTCGGAGGAAGATTCTGTTGAGCAGGGGCGGCTGCCAAGAGGTGCCAACACGCACGTTTTTATCCTCTATGTTGTTGCTCGATCAGAGGAAGGTTTTGCCGGTATGGACATTCTGGAGGCCTTGCTGGCCTGTGATCTTCGTTTTGGCGATATGGATTTCTTTCACCGGCATGAGCGGGCGTCTGGTCGAGGTCCGATAGAGTTTAGCGTCGCCAACATGATGAAGCCGGGGGTGTTCGATATTGACAACATGGAGCCGCTACAAACCCGTGGCCTGATGTTTTTCGTCACGTTGCCGGGCCCCAGCGACATGCTGAAAGCCTTTGACTATATGTACGAGACGACGAAAGTCATAGCAAAAGCCCTCGATGGTGATATTCAGGACGAGAAGCGGAGCGTCGTCACGCGCTCAAGCTTGGAACACATGCGCCAGCAGATCCGGGAGTTGGAGAGACGCTTGCTCGTTCGACGGACCTGAATTCGCGATGAGTTCCCCTGAGCAGGAAATATTACGCTTGAGAGCGTCGCTACTGCGATGGTCTGCGGCGTACTTCGAGCGGGACGAACCGGAAGTGCCAGACGTCGACTACGATGCGGCGATGAGACGTCTGATGGAACTGGAGGCGGCGCATCCACAATGGGCCACCCCCGACTCACCGACGCAACGCGTTGGCTCCGCGCCGCTGACCGCCTTTCAAACGGTGACCCATCGGTTGCCGATGTTGTCTTTGGATAACGCATTCTCCGAAGACGAGCTTGCCGATTTTGACCGGAGAGTGACGGAACGGCTCCAGGTCGACACGGTGGAGTACTGTTGCGAGCCGAAACTGGATGGCGTTGCGGTGAGTATCGCTTATCAGGCGGGTGAACTGGTGCAGGCCGCTACACGGGGTGACGGAACTTCAGGAGAGGATGTCACGAAAAATGTGCGAACCATCGCCAATGTGCCCTTGCGACTGACAGGTGACGCGATTCCCGCGTATCTTGAGGTGCGTGGTGAAATTGTGATTCCGCGTCTGGCGTTTGAGAAAATGAACGTACGCGCTCGCGAGACCGGCGATAAGATTTTCGCAAACCCAAGAAATGCCGCAGCCGGTAGCTTGCGACAGCTTGACTCCAGGGTGGCGGCAAGGCGCCCCCTTTCGTTTACCGCTTACTCGGTCGGTGTTGTGGAAGGGGAACTGCCCGCGACCCATAGCGCGGTGTTGGCTGCCTTGGCGCATTGGGGTCTGCCCATATCTGAGTACCTCGAGACCGTCAGTGGCGTCGCGGCATGCGAGAACTACTTCAACCGGCTGGCGGGCCTCAGGGATGGTTTGCCTTTTGATATTGACGGTATCGTTTTCAAGGTGAATGACCTGGCGCTGCAAGAGCGTCTGGGCTTTGTATCACGCGCGCCACGCTGGGCGATCGCGCGCAAGTTTCCCGCTCAGGAAGTGAGCACCAGGCTACTCGGGGTCGATTTTCAAGTGGGCAGGACCGGCGCAATTACGCCGGTGGCTCGATTGGAGCCCGTCTTTGTGGCAGGCGTCACCGTCAGTAATGCGACGCTTCACAATGCTGACGAGATTGGCAGGCTGGGGCTGAGACTGGGTGACCGGGTCGTTGTTCGGCGTGCCGGCGATGTGATTCCCCAGGTCGTATCGGTGATACCTGAGGGAGAAGAGGCGCCCACCGCGATAGTGCGAGAGCTGATTGTTTTTCCCACGGCCTGCCCGGCCTGTGGAGCCAGTGTGGCGAGAGAGGCGGGTGAGGCGGTCCTAAGGTGTGGCGCAGGGCTGGCCTGCAGTGCACAGTTGAAAGCGGCCATACGGCACTTTGCCTCAAGAAAGGCCATGGATATTGAGGGCTTGGGCGACAAATTGATCGAGCAACTCGTAGACGAGGGGCTTGTCTGTTCGTTAGATGATTTGTTCCGACTTGATGCTGCCACGCTTCAAGCGCTTGACCGTATGGGCGCCAAATCGAGTGAAAACGTTGTTTCGGCTCTGCTTCGAGCGAGATCGACGACATTCGCCCGATTTATTTATTCACTGGGCATTAGAGAGGTTGGTGAGGCAACGGCAAGGGCGCTGGCGCTTCATTTTTTGACCCTCGATGCATTTCTCACTGCTTCGAAGGAAGAATTGGAAGGGGTGGATGATGTTGGTCCTGTGGTGGCGGAGTATATTGCTGATTACTTCGCTGACCCGGTAAATCTAGGGTTGGTGACCTCGCTTAGGGAGTCGGGTGTAAGCTGGCCGGCGGTGGAGATTGATAACAGCGAGGGTCCTTTGAGCGGGACCGTGTGGGTGGTGACGGGAAAGCTACTGAGCATGAGCCGCGATGAGGCAGAAGCCAGGTTGCGCGGCCTGGGCGCAAAGACCGCAGCGAGCGTCTCTTCAAAGACGACGACCGTGGTTGCAGGCCCCGGCGCGGGATCCAAGAAGAAAAAGGCTGAGGCGCTGGACATTCCTGTTGTTGATGAAGAAGCACTGATCAGAATATTGGGAGGCCCTTTTTGAGAGCAATTCGTCATAGAGCACAGATGCCCAGCGTGTTGCTGGCACTGATACTACTCGGCGCATGTACGACCTCGCCTCCGGAGCAAGTCGACAACGTCTGCGATATTTTTCGAGAAAAGTCTGGGTGGTACAAAGATGCAAAAGAGTCCCGGGCGCGTTGGAACGTACCCATATCGGTATCAATGGCTTTTATGTACCAGGAGTCGCGCTTCGTGGCGACGGCAAAGCCGCCGCGTAAAAAACTATTCGGCATTATTCCCGGTCCGCGGCCTTCGGATGCTTATGGTTATTCTCAGGCTAAAAACAGCACGTGGGACTGGTATCAGCGGAGTTCGGGCAATTACGGCGCTGATCGAGATAATTTTGGCGATGCCATCGATTTTATTGGCTGGTACAACGACATGTCCCATCAGCAGCTGGGCCTCGACAAACAAGATGCTTTCCGGCTTTACCTCGCCTATCACGAGGGGCACGGTGGCTATAAAAGGCAAACCTACCGTAGCAAGGATTGGTTGGTGGATGTTGCGAGAAAAGTGGAGAAGCAGGCACAGCGCTACAACACGCAGTTGCAGGGATGCTCAAAAGAGTTAGAGCCGCGCGGCTGGTTTGACTGGTGGTGATGTCAGGTGTGGGGACATGATTGTCACGGAATTGTCACAGTAATGGCGTGTAATAGCGGGTGATTATTGCGCTGGAGATGGGTGAGGCGTGGCCGCGATAAAAGTATTGCTGGTCGATGATGAATTGAGCATCAGAGAGATGCTCCGTCTTGCTTTGGAGACGTCCGGTTTTGAATGTCTCGAAGCGGGGGATATTCATGAGGCGCAGCTTTTGATTACTGATCGCCGTCCCGACATGATTTTACTTGACTGGATGCTGCCGGGAGGCAGTGGCATCGAGCTGCTACGGCGGCTAAAACAGGTAGAGTCCACCCGAGACATACCGGTGGTAATGCTAACCGCCAAGACCCACGAAGATAACGTCATCCAAGGTCTGGAGGTGGGCGCGGATGATTACATCGCAAAGCCGTTTGCGCCGAAGGAACTCATAGCGCGCATGCGAGCGATTTTACGTCGACTGCCCGAGACTGGTGCCGGCGATGTGCTGACAGTGGGCAACCTCGTATTGGAAGTAGACAGCCACCGTGTTTCGCTAAATTCTCGCCCATTGGACATGGGCCCTACCGAATTTAAGTTGCTTCACTTTTTTATGTCGCATCCCGAGCGGGCGTACTCGAGAACGCAATTACTCGATCGAATTTGGGGTGCCAACGTCTATGTCGAGGAGCGCACGGTCGATGTTCATATCCGTCGCCTCAGGAAGGCCCTGCAGGAAGTCGATGCCACTTACAGTGATCTGATCCAGACTGTGCGCGGCACTGGCTATCGATTTTCGCCAAGGGATCTCACAATGTCGTGACCAGTCCCGGTCTCTTTGCGCTAGAGCGGCGTCGTGTGGTTGTGTCCATGGCGATAGGTATCGCTTGCTGGATTGCGACCGGCAATGCAGTGGGCGCTGCTGGTGTCTCGCTGTTGGTGTTAACTGTATTGTGGGGATGGCAACTATCCCGCCTCTATCGTTGGTTTGCTCACCCAGACGAATTGCCGCCACTTGGGGATGCCGCGATCCGGAGTGTGCTACGAGATGTCTATGTGCTTCGAAGTCGCGGAGTGCACCGAAATGACAGCGCTTTATCCTCCCGGGGTTATCGCAATGAATCTATTGAGTCCATGCGTGAAGCGGCGATGATCATCAACTCCAGTAATGAACTGCTATGGTGCAACGCCGCCGCGGAATACGTCCTCAATATCCAATTCGCGGAAGAGGAGGGTAAACCTCTACCCGATTTGTTCCGCGGCAAGGCGCTCGCTAAATACCTGCGAGAAGAGAACTTCCAAAAACCTTTGAGAATCAGGCCGGGCCCTGATCCCGAGTTCTGTCTGCAGCTGGAGTTTTCTCGCTTTGGCGCTAACGACCTGCTGGTATTTGTTAAAGACGTGTCCCAGCAGGATCAGCTAGACCGGATGCGTCGCGATTTTGTCGGAAACGTCTCCCACGAATTGCGCACGCCTCTGACAGTCATTAAGGGTTACATCGAGACGGTGCCGTCATTGATGCCAGAGCTGAACGCCACGCTGGAAAAATGTTTTTCCTCCATGGCCACGCAGGTTGCTCGGATGGAAAATTTAATCGCTGACTTGCTGTGGTTGAGCCAGATCGAAGCGGTTGAGGGGGAGCGGAAGGAGCGTCTTGTTGACGTGGCTCATTTGCTGTCAACCATCGTAGCGGAGCTTCAGGCCGCATGGCCTCACCGCAGCATTGAGTTGCAAGTGAAGTCAGTTAAAAAACTTTATGGTGATGAGCGCGAGTTGCATAGTGCGGTTACAAATCTGGGCGTTAATGCGCTCAAGTACAGTGAGGCCGGTCCAGTTACCATTAAGTGGTTCGACTCTGCCGTTGGTCCGGTGTTGACGGTAGAGGATGAAGGTCTGGGTATCGCTGCAAAACATATCCCTCGCCTCACCGAGCGCTTTTATCGTGTCGACAAGAGCCGAAGCCAGCAAGTGGGAGGCACAGGGCTTGGTCTTGCCATTGTCAAGCATGTGGCAGTCTCCCACGAGGCAAAGCTCTTTGTGGAGAGCGAGCCAGGCAAAGGAAGTTGTTTTAGGTTGGTATTTCCTGCCTCTCGCAGCGTTGAGTCCGATGCCTCCGGATAAGCGTTTTCGCCGCGGGGGCTCTTGCTTGCGCTGACAACCTCGACTCAAGCGGTTAGCATGAGACTGGCAACGTCGGGTTTATTCTATGAGTCGTTTTTGGGTAGACAGTGTCTCTTCTTTGAGCCCCTACATCCCGGGTGAGCAGCCCGACGCGCAAGCTTTCGTAAAACTGAACACCAACGAACACGCGTTGCCGCCCTCAGAGGCGGTGATGGCTGCAGTCGCTTCTGTTTCCGGGGAGGCGCTCCGACGGTACCCAGACCCAACGGCCAGCGTGCTGAGGGAGTCGATTGCCCGCCAGGAGGGCTTGTCGGTGGATCAGGTGTTTGTCGGCAACGGGTCTGACGAGGTTCTCGCTCATCTGTGGGCGGCCTTTTTCGCTGGGCGCCCGATCTCCAGCGTGGATGTGACTTATGGCTTTTATCCGGTCTGGAGCAAGCTCTATGGCTCCTCCTTGACCCAGTGGCCCTTGAGGGAAGATTTCAGCGTCGATATCGAAGCGTTGATCAATTCCAAGGGTGCGATAGTGCTGGCTAATCCCAACGCACCAACGGGTCTCGCGTTGAGTCGTTCGCTGGTTGAGCGCGTTGTGAACGCGGATCGCAATCGTTTGATCGTCATTGACGAGGCGTACTTCGGATTCGGCGCTGAAACCAGCGCCCCGTTGATACGCGAGTACGACAACCTGATCGTGACGCGGAGCCTCTCAAAAAGTCACAGCCTGGCCGGCTTGCGCGTTGGATACGCGCTGGCCCATTCGGACCTCATAGGGGGCCTAGATCGTATCAAGGACTCTTTTAATTCATATCCTCTTGACGCCGTTGCGCAAGCGGCGGCGAGAGCGGCTATCGAGGACACCGGGTGGTCTTCCCATGGGTCGACAGTCGTGATTGACAGCCGCCGAGGCATGAGCGACGGGCTTCAAAAATTGGGCTTTGAAGTGCTCCCTTCTGACGCAAACTTTATTTTCACTCGCCACAATACGGTATCAGGTGCGGCATTGTTCGATGCCCTTCGGGAGCGAAATATTCTGGTGCGTCGATGGGATAATCCGCGCATCGCTGATTGGTTGCGGATATCGATAGGGACTCAGGAGCAAACGCAGCTGCTGCTAGGTGCCATGTCGGCGATAATCGAGGGGATGGGTTGAATTAAGACTGCCCGCCTAGCGGCGTCGCATGACAATAGAACCAATGCTGTAGCCTGCGCCAAATGAACAGAGCACTGCTAGGTCACCGCTTTTCAGGTCTTGGTTATGCTTGTGGAAGGCGATAATTGAGCCGGCGGAAGAGGTATTGGCATATTCGTCGAGGATCGTGGGCGCTTCGGTTTGCGAGGGGGCCCTGCCGAAAACTTTTCTGGCGATCAAGTCGTTCATGTTTTGGTTGGCTTGATGTAACCAGATGCGTTTCACATCTTCGGGGGCGATGTCCAAATGGTCCAGCTGTTCGGTGATTTGTGACGCCACCGCCGGGCAGACTTCTTTAAAAACCTTTCTGCCTTCCTGAACAAATAGCTTGTCGATGCTACCGATACCTTGTTCATCCCCTCTGTTCAGAAATCCAAAGTTATTGCGGATGTTATTCGAGAACAGGGTCTGCAATCGCGAGTCGACGATGTCCCAGCCGCAGCCCTCCGCGGTATCGGCGGAGGCTTCTATCACCACCGCGGTAGCGACATCGCCAAAGATAAAATGCGAATCCCGATCTCTGAAGTTGAGGTGTCCGGTGCAGATTTCGGGATTCACCATGAGCACTTTTTTTGCGCTACCCGATCGCACAGCGTCACTGGCTTGCTGGATTCCAAAAGTTGCGGAAGAGCAGGCAACATTCATGTCAAATGCATAGCCCGTCGCCCCCAGGGCGGCTTGCACTTCGATTGCCATCGCTGGATACGCGCGCTGCATATTGGACGCGGCTACAATCACCATGTCGATGTTCTCAGCCGTGAGGCTAGCCTGTTCCAGCGCCTCTTGCGCGGCCGCGCAGGCAATTTCACACATGACAGAGGGCGATTCATTGCTGCGCTCTGGGATGCTGGGCACCATTCTGGTCGGATCCAGAATACCGGCTTTATCGATCACAAATCGGCTTTTAATGCCTGATGCTTTTTCGATGAATTCGACAGAGGAGTGCGCTTTCTGTTCGCACTCTCCGCGCGCTATCGCTTCGGCATGCTCGGCGTTATAGAGATCAACCCAGGCGTTGTAGGAGAGGACCAGCTCTTCGTTGCTAATCGCGTTTTTGGGCGTGTATAGACCCGAACCGGTAATTACAGCGCCGGGCGTCACGCGCGGCTACCTTTTATCCAGAGGAATGAAGTCGCGTTGTGCTTGTCCGGTATACAGCTGTCGGGGCCTTCCAATTCGGTACGCGCCGCCAATCATTTCTTTCCAGTGTGCTATCCAGCCGACAGTGCGTCCGATCGCGAAAATCACGGTGAACATGGACGTGGGAATGCCGAGGGCCTTGAGAATGATCCCTGAGTAGAAGTCGACGTTCGGGTAGAGTTTCTTTTCTATGAAATACTCATCTTTTAATGCTATCTCCTCAAGGCGCTTAGCAATTTCGAGCATCTCGTCTTCGATGCCGAGTTCAGCGAGCACTTCGTCCGCAGCCTGTTTCATGACTTTGGCACGGGGGTCAAAGTTTTTATAAACCCGGTGGCCAAAGCCCATCAGCCTGAAGGGGTCCTCTTTGTCTTTAGCGCGCGCGATGAACTCGTCAATCCGGTCCACCGATCCAATTTCCGCTAGCATCTTCACAACGGCCTCATTGGCACCCCCATGGGAAGGCCCCCAAAGCGCCGCAATTCCCGCCGCAATGCAGGCGAAGGGATTAGCTTGAGATGAGCCGGCGAGTCTGACGGTAGAGGTCGATGCATTTTGTTCATGATCTGCATGGAGCAAAAATATGCGGTCCATTGCCCTAGCAATCGTTGGCGAGACTTTGGTTGGCTCGCAAGGATTGCCGAACATCATATGCAGGAAGTTTGCCGCGTAGTCCAGACTGTTATCGGGATACATGAAGGGCTGTCCAATAGAGAATTTGTAGCTCATTGCAGCGATGGTGGGCATTTTTGCGATCAAACGAAACGCTGCGACTTCCCGGTGCCATGGATCCGATATTTCGGTGGAATCGTGGTAAAAAGCGGATAGCGCGCCGACCACGCCACACATGATGGCCATTGGGTGCGCGTCTCTGCGAAAGCCATTAAAAAACGTCCTGATTTGTTCGTGCACCATCGTATGGCGCGTCATGATGCCGACAAATTCTTGTTTTTGCTCCGCGGTCGGCAACTCGCCGTTCAGTAGCAAATAGCAGGTTTCGAGGTAATCGGAATGCTCTGCAAGTTGTTCTATCGGATAACCCCGGTGAAGAAGGATGCCCTTGTCTCCGTCAATAAAAGTGATCTGCGACTCGCAGGCGGCCGTTGAGGTGAATCCGGGGTCGTAAGTGTAGTAGCCATTGGCCGTCAAACTCCCCACATCGACTACATCCGGCCCCAAGGTGCCGTTATGGACTGCTAAGTCAATTGCGTGCTGAGACCCGTCGTCGCCGGTGATGTTAAGTGTCGCTTTTTTGTCGGACATGTCCCTTTTCGCCGCTAATGGAGGAGAGGGCGTCAAACTAATCGCGCCTGCGGGTGATGTCAATTTACATAACGATGATACGAGGTTTTTATGGGTCAGAAATTGTATTCGCTCATCGGCCAACTTATACTCGCGGCCCCGGACGTTCGAGCATGAACGACGCCCGGACAGTTACCCACGACACTATTTCGAGAGTTAATGTGAGACCGATATCTAGGGACAAGCGCCCGATTAATTTGGATCTGGGCAGCATCGAGCTGCCCGTGACGGCCTACGCCTCTATCACTCATCGCGTCACGGGCGTGGTGATGTTTTTCGCCAGTTTTGCCCTACTTTGGGCTCTGGATCAGAGTCTGGCCTCTGAGGCCTCGTTTCGGGCGTTGCAAAACGTCCTGAGCTCGCCGGTGGCCAAGCTGTTGATGTGGTTGATTGCCACGGTTTTGAGTTATCACGCGCTGGCGGGAATCAAGCACCTGATAATGGATGCAGGGATCGGTGAAACTATGCGCGGTGGCATTCTGGGTGCGCGGTTGGTGTTTGCTCTCGCCGCGATATCGGCCGCCTTTTGGGGCGCGGCGATATGGTGACATCGGTAACCAGCTTTAGCCGAACGGGCCTCTCTGACTGGCTGATACAGCGGGTCACCTCGGTGATCCTGCTCTCTTATTTTATTTTCGTTGCGTACCAGTTGGCGGGTTCAATTGACTACACTTCGTGGCGTGGTTTGTACGATCAGACTTGGGTCAAGGTATTTACGTTGCTGGCTGCATTGTCTCTGGCCGCACACAGTTGGATCGGGTTGTGGTCGGTTTTTACCGATTATTTAACCGAGCGCATGCTGGGGCCTTGGGGCAACGTGCTGCGGCTATTGTGCCAGTTGGGCGCCTCATTAGCGCTGTTGGTGTACGTGATCTGGGTAGTGGTAATTGTCTGGACTTGATCATCAGGTCTAGGCGAGTGGTGTGAACTACTGCGACCTGAGAGCTTGAAAGAACGAGAAGACTATGAGAACGATTGCATTCGATGGGGTCATCGTTGGCGGGGGCGGGGCCGGTATGCGGGCTGCGTTACAGCTGGCGCAGTCTGGCTACAAGACAGCGGTAATTTCAAAAGTGTTTCCGACGCGTTCACATACGGTGTCGGCTCAGGGTGGAATTACCTGCGCAATTGCCAGCGCGGACCCCAATGATGATTGGCGCTGGCATATGTACGACACCGTCAAAGGCTCTGATTATATCGGTGATCAGGATGCTATTGAGTACATGTGCTCTGTGGGTCCAGAGGCGATTTTCGAGCTTGAGCACATGGGATTGCCTTTTTCCAGAACCGAGGAGGGGCGTATTTATCAGCGACCCTTCGGGGGGCAGTCGAAAAATTTTGGTGAAGGCGGGCAGGCCGCCAGAACCTGCGCTGCGGCAGACCGAACCGGGCATGCGCTCTTGCACACCCTCTATCAGAACAACGTCAAGAACGAGACGGTATTTTTTAATGAGTGGTTTGCAGTTGATCTGGTAAAAAATCAGGACGGTGCGGTCGTGGGCGTGATTGCGATCTGTATCGAAACCGGCGAGACGGTGTATGTCAAATCTAAGGCAACGGTATTTGCGACTGGCGGTGCTGGTCGCATTTATGCGTCAACTACTAATGCCCACATTAACACCGGAGACGGGATGGGTATGGCGCTGAGAGCCGGTGTGCCTGCTCAGGATATGGAAATGTGGCAGTTCCATCCTACGGGCATTTACGGTGCTGGTACCTTGGTCACTGAGGGGTGTCGCGGTGAGGGCGGCTACCTGATTAATAAAGACGGCGAGCGCTTTATGGAGCGGTATGCGCCTAATGCCAAGGATCTGGCAGGGCGAGATGTGGTTGCGCGATCAATGGTCTTGGAGATTCTGGAGGGTCGTGGCTGTGGGCCTAATGGAGACCACGTCAAACTCAAGCTAGACCATCTCGGTGAAGAGGTGTTGGAGTCAAGGCTGCCTGGGATTTGCGAATTGAGCCGAACATTTGCACATGTCGATCCAGTG
>Ga0255757_10005782_pt1 | contig 10854 bp, 7 predicted proteins | sample 071ome_27_FD_179957 | JGI IMG/M metagenome (GOLD analysis project Ga0255757, IMG submission 179957) | Coastal salt marsh microbial communities from the Groves Creek Marsh, Skidaway Island, Georgia - 071409AT metaG (version 2) | ecosystem: Environmental > Aquatic > Marine > Intertidal zone > Salt...
CACCCACAGCGGCGGTCATCGCCACACGCTGCACTTGAGGAACCTCCGAAAGCAATGGCAGATCCTCGCCCTGCAGGTGACTGCTACGGTGGCCTTGGTGTGGATGTACCTCGAGGTGATCGGCACCTACGTGGTCGGCTCCATCGACCACACGATGCTCTTCGACACGCTGGAAGTCATCATGGGCTCCGAGCTTCCCCTCGGGGACTGGCTGACGGGTGTTGGGCGGCAAGGACTTGCGCGATTCACCGTCCCTCTGGTGCTCGGTTTATCCCTTGGTGGAAGCATGGCGCTCCTCGCGTTCCAGCCTCCAAAACTCCAGCAACGAATTCGGATTGGCGTGATTGTGTCCCTCATCGTGCTGCTGGTCGGACGCATGATGCTGGCGTGGGTTGGAGGCATGATCATCGAGTTCCGTCTTGACCTCCCCGACCAAAGCGAACTGGCCTTGCTCCAATGGCCGTTGATGCTCATTCTGTCCTTGCTGGTCCTCTTTGTGTACCTCCTCCCCGTCATCATGGGAACGCGAGGAATTTGGGGGCTGTCCCGTCAAGCCGTGGTGTGGTCCATCGGTTTCACGCTTCTGTTCCTCGGACTTCACGCCATTCTTACCTTCCCTGTGGTCCTGAACCAACTCGGTGCGTACGGCGAGGGGTTGTCCACGCTCGACACGCAAGTTGGAACACCGGAGGTCGGCCTGCTTGGCTTCAAACTCGTCACCTCGCAGCAACTCTCGCTCATCCTCATCGCTGTCCTGATGATGGTCTTCCAAGAGTCCGCCTTCGGCGTGATTCGTCACCTCGAGTACGCCTACCGGCTCCCAGAATCCTGCAAGCGGGACGAAGAGTACGTACGCCAAATGGACAACGTCCTGAACAGCCACCTCCGGCACACTGCGCTGTACCTGACCCTCACGGGGCTGGCCACCATGGTGGCCCTTGGCTTCCATGGGGTGCTGCTGGAGATCGTCACCACAACCACCGGGAGCCAGTGGGCAAGCCAAGTGTCGGATTCCATCGAACTCAGATTGACCTATGGGGTCGTCATTTCCGCCTTGCTGTTCCTCGGCGTCGCAGCAACCCTGCGCCTCCTCGTGCCATGGGGACGCTTGGCCCAACTCCGTGCCCTCGTCGTTGGAAACCTGGTGGGTGGTTCGGAGGACGAGACCCCGAAGGACAACGTTTGGCTGTGATCATCGGTCGAGGTGCGCCAACTGGACCAGGCCCCCAAGCCGCTCCCCCAACGACACCCAGAGAACGAACGCCAACGGCAGCATCGGCGGGACGGTCAACCACGGCGACCAAGGGAGCGCACGCGCTCCCACCACCACAAGCGCGACGATCCCGCAGAGCAGCAAGAAAAGCACCACGCGCTCGAGAAAGAGCGGGTACGGCCGGTCGACGATGGAGTGGTCCCGCTGAGGTGGCAAAGGCCAACGCTCGCTCACACAGCCACCTCAAAGTTCCAGATCACCCAAGCGTGCCTCGAGCGCAGCCAAGGCCGCCATGCCAGCATCCAAACGCTCCTCGACGTGCTCACGGCCTTGCCCGTGGGGGGCCCGTACTGCGTCCAAGGCAGCAAGTTCAGCCTCAAGGCGCATCCGTTCTTCGGCGTCGTCGAGCGGTGGCAAGGAGCGCGACGGCGCCGGGGCCGGTGGAAGGGGGCCCTCCGTGGCTTCCGCCTCTTCGGGTGCGGGTTCCTCCGGTGGAGCCTCCTCAAGGGGCAGAACGTCCTCCTCGGGTGCTGCTGATGGGGCGTGTCCGGCCTCGGAGGGGAGCAGCCCGCTTGCCATGAAGGCCCAAAGATGACCTGCAGGCCGGCCGCCAACAAGGCCCGCAGCCTCAAGTTGGCTCAGCAATTCTTCGAGGGCTTCGGCGGTCAAGGCCAAGGCGACCGAAGCACCCGCGTCGCGCTGATCGGCTTCGAGGTGGATGTCGTCCAAGGCCACGCGAATGAGCCGCTGCGTTGCGGCAGCGATGTCCGGCAGCGCCTCTGGATACCTGCAACGTGACATGAGCGCATCGATCTCGTCTTGTGGCGCACCCAAGCGGGCCAATTGTTCGAGCACGTTTCTGGTGCGACGGAGCATGGTGATGGCACGGTCTTGGTCTTCGAGCAGGTGCTCCAAGTCGAGCACAACGTCCGTGACGGCCTGCTTCAGCGAGTGTTCCAGTCGTTGCTGAACGGACCATCGAGTCAGGCCTCGAACGATCCCCGCCGTTTCAGGGACCTGCTGTTCCAGCAGCAGCATCACGTCGTTGGAGAGCAGGTGTCGCGGCGTCTCGGCTGCACGGTCGACCACGGTGCCAATGACCTGCAACGCGCGTTCGACGGCCTTGTCCAACAAGACGACCGAGTAGCCTTGCGCTCGGGTATGTTCCAAGCGTTCCAGCACCGGACCAAGCGCCGCCATGGACGCTCCGTCTTCCAGCAGGGCTTGTGCAAGAGGCTCGTCCGTAAGCCTCGCCCGGAGACGTCGTGCTTCTTCGATGTCGGCAAGCGCCGCTTCATGAGCCGTGGCCAAGGCGTCGGCCTGATCGGCGAGGTGAGCGACCTGAGCCTCGGATTGCCCGCGCTGCACACCAAGGTCTCCAAGTTCGCGAAGCACAGTACGGCGTTCCTCCAACAGTCCTCGGATTTCAGATTCAAGGTGGGAACGACGAACTTCGTCCTCCCTTCGACGTTCGCGTTCGTCGTCCGCCCGACGTCGGGCGGCGCGAACTTCTGCTTCCACCGCTGCAAGTTCGGCCTTCCCTGCTCGCACGCCGTCCTCGGTTACTGCAAGGTCCCGTACCGCGTTTGCTTGGCGCTCGTGGGCAGCCGACGTCTGCTCTTCAAGGAGGCGAAGGTGCCGCTCGTCCTCCACCAGCCGTCGCTTGACTTCTGTCAACCGCTCTGCGCTTGTTTGCAGCTCCGCCTTGACGCGAGCCTCTTCCTCAGCCATGCCTGCCAAGGTCGAAGCAAGGGCCTCCCTGCTCCCTGAATCCGCCACGGTACGGGCAAGTTCTGCCGCTCGGCGTTCGAGTTGATGCTCGAGTTCGGACGTGCGCCGGACCAAACGTTCAGCGCGTGCTTCGGCCGCTTCCGCGCGACGTTCGGCTTCCGCGACGGCCATCTTTGCTTGGTCGAGGTCTGCGCCTGTCGCACGAAGTCGGTTTTGGCCTTCCCCTGTGGCGTCCTTGGCTTCGCGGAGTGCCACTTCTGCGCGCATCCGTGCGTTTTCGGCCTGTTCGAGTCGGGCCTGAAGTGCTGCTGCTTCCTGTTGAAGGCCGTCCATTCGGTGCTCGGCGTCTTCAAGCCGTTGGCGGTATCCCGCGTCGATCACCAGCCTCGGGCTGTCGCCGGTGCTCAGGTGGTCTACGCCCTCAGCTGCAGCACCGAGGTGGGCAACCTTCGGGCCAAGCGATTCAAGGCCGACATCGAACCCTAAGATGTCCTCGTAGCGAGCCATGAGGGTGTCTTTGCGGTCTTCCGTGCGTGAGCGGCTGCTGGCGATCGAAGCACCGAAGGCGGCGAGCGTGAAACCTGGAACGTTGGCGGTGCCTTCGCCAATCGCCGCGTCGAGTGGGAGTTGGTGCAATCTGGCCACACGTCGACGGTCTGTCAGGTCGTACACCGCTTCTTCCAACGTCGCGGCGCTTGAGGAAACCAAACCCACTGGGCGTCCAGAGAGCAGCACCACCGCCGTGGTTCGTTCACCGGCCCCGACGCTGAGGTGGCCGTACACTTGCTCTTCTCGAGCGACGCGGAGCATCGAGAGGACAGCATCAGGTCCGCTCTTTCCTTCGCGAAGAACGAACCCTTCCGGCAGGTGCCCTGCCTGCCCGTCGTCACCCGTGCTGCCGGAGACGGCGTTGGCCATCCGTTGAAGCAAGCGCCGGTGGTCCGAACCTGATGCCGTCCACACGCCAAGAGCAAGGTCAGCAGCCGAAGCCAAGAGCACGGAGCCCTGCGGTGTGGCGAGCGTCCAGTGCCCTTCCTCGGGAAGACCAAGACCTCCTGCAATCGTTTGACGGGTGCGCATGGTGTCGGCCACCAAGCCAGCGAGTTCGTCCGTATCACCAGGCACGTGCCCGGTATGGTCGACGAGCAGGCCTTGGTCAACCAAAACGGCTCCAAGGACTTCAGGATCCTCGTTCAACGCTGCCATGATGACCGAAGCCGAGCGGGACAGCAAGCGACGTGCTGGGCCGGGCCCGGACGGCAGTCCCTCGAGGTCCACTGCATGAAGCACCACGCTCGGCATCAGCATCAGCACGTCTGCAAGTTCTCCGAGGGTCCACGATTCCGCAACATGCCGAACGTGTTCGGCGTCCGCCTCAAGGCTCAGCAAAGCCGCCTGGCCCTCTGCACCCCCAATCAACCCGGCTTCCGAGGCAGCGAGCCAACCAATCACCCTGTGACCACGAACCAGACGGTGTCCGGAGGGTGTCTTCCTTCGGCCGACCCATGTTGTGACAAAGCCGTGTTCAAACGGCATGAGGCTTCCAAGGTCAAGTTCGACGTCGACGGCCTCCCCGGGAGGCAAGCTCACGCTCATGCATCCACCTCCGCGAGGTGTTGGAGGATGGGACGGTGGCGTTCATGCGTGTACCTCCATGCCCCGAGGCCGCCCGGGGCCCCGCGAAGCATCACCCTCGGCCCAGGAGGAGCGAAGAAGATCGACGTCGCCGCATCGCCAGCGAGATGCACATGCTCCAGTGCCCCCACGCCAGCCGCCTGAGCCACGGCCAACGCAGCACGTGCGATCTGGTCGTCCGGCGATGGGAGCGGTGAATCGTGTTCGACGAGGAGGGCCTCGTCAACACCTTTGCAGCGCTTGAAGGCCTTGAGCACGGCACCTCGTGTCGACATCGAGCCATCACCCGCAACGGCGGGCTTCAAGACCTTTCCCGTGGGAACGGCGGAAGAGCACGTTTTGAGAGTTCAATTCAGAAGCCGAACGGATGCTTCAGCAGATCTCGTTGGAAACCGAAGGACTGAGCGAGAGTTCGCGAGGGCGATAGGGGCGGGAGTTCCTGAGATTCGTATTTCAATTGAAAATTCAAATTTTCAATTGCAAAATTTTGGCGCTCCTCGTCGCACACCTCATCAGGGGGCGCCCGATGGGCGGGCGTGGAGCGTGCCTTCGACGTACCGGGTTGCGACGCTTGCGCAGCGCCCGCCATCGTCCATCAGCGCTATTCCGGTCGCAGGTACTGCGGACGTCATCTCGACCGCTCCGTCCGAAAGAAGGTCGGGAAAGAACTCCGGCAACAACTCCACCTCGATGGCCGCCATACGACGATTTTGGTGGCGATCTCTGGAGGCAAGGATTCCGCGGTGCTGCTTTCCATGCTGCACGACCTGCTCGGTCAGCGGCCCGACGTGACGTTGATCGGGGGATGTGTCGATGAAGGCATTGAGGGGTACCGGCCGCCGTCCATGGAAGCAGCGAGACAACTGTGCGCAGACCTCGGCCTGCGCTTTGAGCACGTGGCCTTCAGGGATCTCGAGTTCCTTGACATGGACGACGTGGTGGACGCCATGGGGCGAAGCACGAAGGATGGCGCACCCACCACGGCATGCGCCTACTGTGGCGTGTTTCGTCGGCAGGGCATCAACGCACTTGCTCAGCGCGTCGGTGCCGATGTCGTGGCCCTTGGCCACAACCTCGACGACGTCGCTCAGACGGTGATGATGAACCTCGTTGCTGGCGAAGTGGAGCGCAGCCTGCGCATGGCGCCCCACACCCACCGCGTCGAAGAGGGGCTCGCTCCACGCATCATCCCGCTTCGCCCGATTCCTGAACAGGAGGTGCACCTTGTCGCTTTGCATCGTGGGCTCCCTATGCACCATGAAACCTGCCCGAACGCTGAGGGAGCGCAACGATGGAGGATGCGTGAAACCGTCGCTCAACTCGAAGAGGAGCGCCCTGGCACCCGACATGGCCTGGTGCGCACCTTGGATGCGATTCGATCGCTGGCCGAATCTGGCGAGCCTGAACACCACGTCAACGCGTGCCAACGTTGCAACGGGCCTTCGTCAGGACCCGTGTGCAAAGCGTGTGAGATGCGAGGCCACCTTGGACTCAGATGACGTTCTTCACCAACGCATCGAGGTCCTGAGGACGGCCACAATAATGGCATCGCAGGTGCACCTCCGCACGGTCCACCACGCGCAGACGGTGGGGCAGTGGCTCACGAGGATGCTGCGTGATGCAGTTGGAGAACGTGCATCGAACGACATTCACCACCTCGTCACCAAGGGAGATCTCGCGCTTTTCCGCGACGGTGTACGCCCGAATGATGGCGACGCTTGCCGATGCAGCCACCAAGGCCAAACGGGCGAGTTCGTCACCGGTCAATTCTCGGTCTTCGACCTTGATGATGTCCTTCGAGCCTAATTTCTTGGAGGGCACGTTCATGACGAGGGAAACGGGCACGGACGCTCCGTCACGAAGGCCGAGCAGGTCCAGCACGCGCAAGGCCCCTCCTGCAGGGATGTGATCGATCACCGTTCCGTTTCGAATCGCTGTCACGCGACGCATGCTGCTTTCGTTCGACATCACGCCTCACCTCCGGGAACGTCCACACCAAGCAACCTGCACAGCAAGGCCATCCTCGTCACCACGCCGTTGAAGGCCTGTTCGAAGTATTTCGCGTGTCGGGTGCTGTCCACGCTTGGGTGGATTTCGTCCACGCGTGGAAGCGGGTGCATCACGATCATGTCTGAACGCACGTCCGCAAGGTCCCTGGCGTGCAACTTGTAGGCGCCTGCCACCTTGGTGTACTCGTCCTCGTCCGCAAACCGCTCTTTTTGAATCCGAGTCATGTAGACAACGTCCGCGGTGGCGAGGCTCGCGTGCAGGTCCGTGGTCTCCGTCACGTCACCTCCGCTCGCGCGAAGGTCCTCGACAATCTCGGAAGGCATCCTGAGCAGTTCTGGACTGGCGAGCACGACTCGGCAACCAAACCGAACCAAAGCGTGCGAGAGGGAATGCACGGTTCGGCCGTAGCGAAGGTCCCCCGCGAGCACCACATCGAGGCCCTCGAGCCGACCGTGCGCTTGGCGGATGGTGAACAAATCGAGCATGGTCTGCGTGGGGTGGTGCCCAGCCCCGTCGCCTCCATTCAACACGGGAACACGAGCGGCGTCCTGCGCGTACCGGGCCGCGCCTTGGCGAGGGTGCCTCAGAGCGATGATGTCGGTATAACCGTCGACCATCTGAACGGTATCAAACAGGGTTTCGCCTTTCACAACCGAAGACGTGCTGACGTCACCGAGGTTGACGACGTCCCCCCCCAGTCGCTTCATGGCGGTTTCAAACGACATCCTTGTCCTCGTGCTCGGCTCGAAAAACAAGTTGCCCAAGATTCGACCTTGCAAGAGCGGAAGGTAGGATTCACCGCGGGCCACGGGCAACAGGCGTTCGGCTGCGTCGAGCACCTCAATGACGTCTTCGTTGCTCAGGTCCTCCATCGTGATGAGACCGACCATGGTTGACCCTCGGTTGGTGTCGATGGGGTCCACCCATGAACATTCCGAGGCGCCCTCCTCCGGTCCACTGTTGACCAAGGTTCATGCCGTATGGCACAAAGCCACGCCCGTGGACGCTTGGTTTGACCTTGAGGCCGCGCTTGACGCGGAGCGCCAACGGCGTGAATCTCACCTCGGGCAGTTGGCGATGATCGTCACGTTGGCCACCCTTGCTGCCGCCTTTTGGTTGGGATGGCCCGGTATCCAATCGGTGCTCAACGGGCAAGGCGCCCCGCTTGCCGCACTCGGCGTCCCTGCACTCGTCCTGATTTTCGGGAGCCTTGTGCACGACCACGCGAGCGATGAGGCAGACGCCACCGCTCGCGCGGTCACGGCCGCCAGCGTTGCCTGGGCCCCGATGCTTTTCCTGGCGTTTCAGCACGTCGACGTGCCAGCAACAGAGCGAATCGCCTCCATGGCGGTGCTGGTCTGCCTTGCCGGCATGGTGTTCCGTACGGCCCACCACGGTACCGGGCGGGGCTTCAAAGCAGCACGGTATCGGGCCCTCCTGACTGGTCTTGGAGCGGTGCTCACTGCGTCGTTGTGGTTCGGACTTCGCACAAACGCGGGCTCGGTAAACGATCTGATTGGTGCTTCCGTCACCCTCCTTGCAAGCGGTCTGGCGGCTCGGTCATGGTTCATTGAAGACGAGCACCGCGGATTGCGCAAGGCCTTCCACTTTCGCCTCGATGCGCTGGAACGACGCCTGTTGGAACTGCGAGCAAGCGGACGCAGGGTGGACCAAGCAGCAAGCCTCCTCAGGACAGCAGCGGCTGAAGGGTACACCGAGCCTGAACACGGCATGCGGTTGTTGGACGACGCCGAGGAAGACATCGAACGAACCATCTCCCTTGAGCACGACGTGGTGGCCATCGAGGCGGATGCCCTCGCCGCCGTTGACGAAGCAGCATCGGTTGCACCCAACGCTCGAAAACCACGCAGCCTCTTTGACGCGGCGCGGCGAGAAGTCGAACTCGGCTCGCTTCGCGAGGGTGAAGCCTTGTTTCGTCAAGCCAAGCGCCGCGCCTTGGACATCATCGCGTGGTGGTCGAAAGCGGAAGCGGCCATTGAAACGGCGTCCATGGCCATCAGCAACGCTTCGGGCAGCCACGTTGCTGCCCTCAAGGAAGCCCTTGACGAGGCACGACGCTTGATGCTCCGGGAAGCCCCAGAAAAGGCCCACGTGCTCGCTTCAGCCATCCCCGCACAACTCGACGCCGAAGCCGGAGCCTTGGAGGACGCTCAGGGTGTGCTCTCCGAGGCCAGGCGTGCTCTGGAAGCGGCCGATGGACTGAACCTCCAACCGCACCGAGAACGCCTCGATGCAGCAGACGCAGCCTTGGCTGAAGGCGACGGGCGTCAAGCCGCCGGGTTGGCCGAAGGTGTGCGCCGAAGCCTCACGGTCGAACGTGAAGCGATGGACGCGGTTCGCCGTGGTTTGCGCCAAAAGTCGAGCATCGTCCAGCGCCTCGAAGGCTTCGAGGACCAAGCATCATGGCTTGAGCGGCTGACGGCGGTCGAAGAAGCGACCGAAGCGAAGGAATGGACCCTCGCACGACGTCGTCTCGATGCCCTTACCGCAGACCTTGCGGCCCTTGACCGTGATCTTGGCGAAGCCGACCAACTGCACGCCTTCCTTCGAGAAGAATGGACCTCCTTGCGGCCACGTACTCACGCCGCAGGACTCGGTGTGGGCGATGAAGACCGCCTCGCCGTTGAGCGCCATCTCGGTGATGCGGAGCAGGCCATACGGACCGCGGCCACCGAACAGGCGCTGAGCGCGCTCAGCGAGGCCGATGCGGCGATGGAACGCCTTCGCCGTCGTTGCTGATCAGCCCAGCAACCCCGCCTTCCGCACGGCGTCGTGGTCCACACGTCCCGGCAAACCAAGGTCGAGCGGGTAGCCACCGACGTCCACCAACACCCCAGACAAGTGCATGTGCAGGCCTTTGGGCGGTGCCCGTCCAGAAAGTTCCGATTGCACCTTTGACGCAGGGCGTCCAATGTGCCTCAGCATGGTCGATGCTTGACCCCGCGCGTCGTGAAGCACCCATGGATTGGCCTCCCATGCGTGGGTACGAAGGCTTCGGGTCGTCCACACAGGACCGACGGCCACTTCGTGACGGGACGGCCATGCTTGAATCCAATCGCCAACGGCTTCGTCGATCCACGTCATGCCAGTTGGTTCGCTTGCAGGAGGCCTTCCTTGCCCAACCGCAGCCAACGCGTTGAGGGCGACGCGGTAATGCGGGTGGCGTGAAGCCTCATGCGGCAAAGCCAGCGCAAGCGAGCCTGCAGTGGCAACTCGACCCTCGTCGAGGTGGAGGAGGATTCGGACCGCGTGCCCATGGAGCCAGTCCATTGGTGAGAGGTTGAAGCGCTCGACGTGGTCTTCAATCAGGCTCAACGCACGGTCTGAAGCCCCCTCAAGTCGAAGGCGAGCGGCATCACCAAGGAGGGAACGCCGGGCCATAGCACCGTCACGCTTTGGCCGTGGGCCCTCTGCGATGCCGGCCGCTGTGCGCTCCAAGAATTCGATGTTCATGCGGGTCACAGGGTCCACCATGAGGGATGCAAGCATGTCTGGGTCAATCGAGGTGCTGCGGGGCTGACACACGGCCAAAAACCAACGGAGTCGATTGGTTGTGAGATCGCCGTCCGCGAGGGTGGCCAACCGTGACCGGGCTTCTGGGAAATCGCGTTGCGCAAGGGAAGCGGCAGCGAGCAAGGCGTTCGCATGGTGGCCTGAACGACGGGCAGAAAGGGCAATCAGCGAGATGGCTTCTTCTTCTGCCTCGGACCATCGACCAAGGGCTGCGAACACCTGCATCCTCGCCATCGTTCGGCGGCTCAGCTCAATCCCCTCCAATCCTGCGCTGACGGACTGGTGCGATTCGTCCTCAAATCGTTGGAGGGTGCTGCTCCATTCGTCCTTTGCCAGGCTCGAAAACCATCCTCCTCGACGGAGGTAGATCATGTCCTCCATTGATTCAAGACGCTCCCGGTCGTCCCCCGCCGCAGCGTCAAACGCGATGCTCGGGAGGTGCTGACCGACACGAAACGAACGCGCCCAGACCGCCAAGAAAGCAACTTGCCCTCCAGCAGACAGCATCCATGTCAGGGACTCCATTGCGTCTTTCTCAACCACATGGCAGACGGTCTGTTCCCACGCGCCGCATGCAGCACCCGAAGGCAGGTTGATGGAATCCCAGAACGTCAAGGCAGCCAAGGCCACAAGGAGCATGGATTGACCGGCAAAGCCCGTGAAGCAGAAGTTCAGGACCTTTGCTTGCTGACTCCGCTCCGCCCTTAGCAACCGGCTGTCCGTGATGCGGA
>Ga0255757_10005785_pt1 | contig 10851 bp, 4 predicted proteins | sample 071ome_27_FD_179957 | JGI IMG/M metagenome (GOLD analysis project Ga0255757, IMG submission 179957) | Coastal salt marsh microbial communities from the Groves Creek Marsh, Skidaway Island, Georgia - 071409AT metaG (version 2) | ecosystem: Environmental > Aquatic > Marine > Intertidal zone > Salt...
CGAAGAACTGGCGACGGTCAAAGTACGATAAGACGAAGGTTGAGACGGTTAGAGGAACGCATCGCGTTGGGCATTAACGTGGACGAGAACGGGGTACCTTTCGATCGAGAACTGACCGAGGAGCAACGGGAACGGTTGCTTGAGTTTCGAGCGTTTAAGAAAGAGTTGGAGCGGGAAGATCCTTTCGCAGAGAACGCCGAAGCGCTCTGTATGTTTTTGGAGTCCGAAGAAGAGACGAAGGTTCTTATGCTTGGATGCGGGACTTCATCTTCTTCGGGGTCTCCGTGTAGTACGCGGACGAGTGCTACAACTGTTGTTCACAGTAGTAGCAGCAGCAACAGCGGCAGCGATGATACTGACGACAAAAATATGAACAAAACCGACGACGAAAATGATGAGAGCGAAGACGATAAGGACAACGACGACGAGACCGAACGAGAGGATCGCCACGAAGACGATAATAATAACAATAGTAACAACAACGAAAACGAACATCACGAAGAGCGACTGCATTTCGATCTGGAGAAGTTCGTTAAAGACGTCTCCGAGCACTTACACGTGCATGATGACTCTATCGATTCCGAGACGGAATACAGAGACGGAAACTCAAAGGGTACTTCGAGCGGCGTCTCGTCGCTAGATGTTTCGCACGAACAGCAATAGAAGCGACATGATACGATACGATACGACGATACGATATTACTATTCTTGATACTACCCATTTGAAATGATATGCTGCTTCACTACTACCTGGTACATTTTTCTACTTTTCTATGCGCCTACTTCTCTACTTTTACCAATCGTCGTCGTCGGAATTGCCTTTGTTCCAGTCATCTTCGAACTCATCGTCGAGTACGTCCGGTACGTTTCTTTCGTGCGCTTCTTCTCCTTCCTTCTGCTCCTCCTTTTCTTGAGTGTTGCTATTCGAAGGTAAAGTCGATACGACACCGTGGCGAAAATCCGAAAACTTCGCAATCATCGCCGGGTCGCTCAAAGACATGCTATCATCGCTCATGCGTTTCTTCGTTGCATTATGATTTGCTTTTTTGACTAAAACTCTCCTTTTCTTCTTCTTCTTCTTCTCCTTATCAGGTTTTCGAACGCTCGGTAGCGCGCCATCATCTTCCTCCGTCTCATAATCGATTTCGTCGTCGTTGATGAACGAATCCTCGTACTCGTCCGTAGTTTGAGTGTGATTTTCCATCGAGGAATCTGGCGGCGTGTCTTGGACGTTGTACTGTCGATTGCGCGGACCAAACCGAGCGAAAGTTTCACCGAGATTCACCATAGGAGTCGGTTGCGTGTACGGATTTCCACTGGCATTGGCGCATGTGAATGGCGCGCTGCGGTTATTCGTATCGCCGTCTGTGTTTCCAGCCGAACTGAAATATTGCGGGTGATGATGATGCGCGTCATATCCAGTCTCCGGAGACGCGTCGTCGATAAAACGGGCATCATCAGAGTCGTAATCCTGGTAATTCATATCGTCGTCGTCATCGCCTTCGCCACCGGCCATATCATCCAAAAACGCCGATTTTTTCTTCAAAGGCTTCTTATGTTGCACTTTTTCGCGTCTCTTGTGTGCGGCGATATCGCGACTGGGAAGAGCAGGAGCAACTGGGTGCACAGGCGACGGCTCTTTCGAGACTTTTTCGCGTCGCCGTCTCTTGAAACGCAAACTTTCATCACTCGGGAACGAACCTTGTTGTTGTTGTTGTTGTTGTTGTTGTTGTTGTTGTAGATTTTTCTTCTTTTTGGATGAGTTCGTTCGTGGTACACGCGGATCGGGAGGTGGCATCGAGACGCTTCGACGCCGTTGCTCTTCAGCTGCTTCGGCTTTCTCTCTCGCAAATTGCACGTGTTCTTTCAAAATATTCAAAGGAATGTGATCAAGCGTCTTCTCGACTAACTCTTGGTTTTCTGTTTCCAACGAGACGCGCGAGAGTATCGGTGCTGCATCAACGGAATTTTTGCGCAACGATGGTTGTACCGTCGGTTCACGAGAGACAGTCGACGAGAAGCGCATTCTCGCCGCTTCTGCTGCCGATGGGGATTTTTGTGGTTGTTCTTGAACGAGAGCCACCTTCGGAGGAGATTCTTTTTCTTGGATTATGATGACTTCGTCGTCATCATTCTCTTCCTCTTGCTTTGGTTCCATGGTACCGATCACCGGAACTTCCTCTTCCTCCTCTTCTCGTTCCGATTTCTTCTCCCCGTCAACGTCGACATCGATGTCCTCCTCTCCCTCCTCTTCGTCGTCTGAGAAGGAAATAGGTTCCTCCGCGTGAGTACCCGGCCCCCCAGTAGGAGGGACATTTTCAACAACCTTTTCTTCTTCATTTTCTTCTTTGGGTGCCGCTTTGGCGAAATCGTCATCATCGTCGATGTCGGAAGAGATGATTATTCCGTTATTCTCGAAAGAATCGTCTTCGTCGTCATTAATTATCATCGGTAATTTATCATCGACACCATCTGCACCAGCTCCGAAGCCATAGTTGTCTTCGTCTTCCGCGTCGGTGGGATGAAGAGGGAAAATCTGTCGGTCGTATTCGTCTATGTCGACGCCTTCGTTCACTCGCAAGTTCACGCCATCTCGAATTCTCTGCGCGTTTTGTCTCTTTTCGCTCACCGCGCCACCGGCGATTGCATCTCCACACCACGCTTCTTCATCAAAGTCATCAGCAGATGTGTCGGTCGAACCTCCCAGTCCCGATGGACTTCTCGCGATGCCTTGTAATTTTGACATGGCGCGAACAAGAAATTTAGTCATTGTGCCGTGTTCAAAATTGTACACCTTTTGATACCGACATTGGTACGGCAAACTTCCCGCGAAGCCTTTATCTTTCATTTCTTGCAGATGTGTTCGTTGCTCCTCTTCTTCAAAAACTAACAAACTTGAAGATGTCATCGTTGTCGCCGCCGCCGCCGCCGCCGCTGCCTTTCGTCTCATCTCATCTCCTCCTTGTTCTTCATAGGCTACGAGAATGCTCCGATTGCCGATATCCAAAGCTTGATATTGTTTGGCCGGATTGGCGTCGAAAATGAGCGTTGAAGTAGACGTGTACTTCCTCGCATTGTACTCTTGCTGTTGTTTCGTTCTCTTTGCTAGAGATGCTCCGGTTCTCGATTTCGCACCGTTTTTCTCCTTCTTAGATGTACTCTCGATGCAAATCAACTCGCACGACGGAAATATGTCATCCGGAATCATCCGCGGAGTGTCATTGCATAGCACTAAACATTTATCCGGCGTTCTCAACTTGCTTTTCAAATCCTCGTATTTTTTCAATTCCGCAGTAAACTTGGTGTGTTCCTTTCCTCTGGTTGCTAATACGACAACTCTTCCATCTCTCGCGCGTCCGGTTCTTCCCATCCGCTGCACAGTTCTAATAACATCAACTACGTCGTAAAAGACGATTAAATCGACCGATGGAATATCGAGACCTTCTTCTCCAATCGATGTCGCGACTAGGCAGTTCAGGTTGCCGTTTCGAAAGTCTTCGAGCACTGCTTTTTGTTCAGCTTGTTTCTGTCCTTTTTGTTTCTCGAAAATCAAGGTATCGGCAGCACCGTCTCCTCCTCCTCCTTTATTGTTGTTATTATTTTGTTGCTGTTGCGCTAAAACTTGTTTTTCGCGATTACGCCTATCTCGAGCGTTCTCTCCAGAGCCTTGACCGACAAAAGGGGCAACTTTGACTCGACAGGCGTTTTCGCCGTTCGGTTTAATTTCTCTCAACTGTTCAACGATATCTCGAACCGTGTCTCGGTAACTGCAAAATATCATCACACGAGTGTCATCATCAATCCTCTTCTTCTTCTCATCTTCACTATTCTTCTCGCTTTCGCCATTCCCCTTTGCGCTGCTGAAAAAGTCCGTCAACCTTTTCTCGCCGCTACCGCTGATGGTGCTACTATTATTACTAAATTGCTCCGCAACAATTTTTACAAGCTTCTGCAACTTTGGCGAGTGTTTAGCGCCGTTCGATGCTAATGATCGAATTTGCTCGCACGCCTCTTTGAACTGTACGTATTTGTCGCTTAAAATAGTCGCGTGCGGACGATCCTTCATGATATACTCGTATGCTTGAGAGGCACCAAATCTTGTGAACAAATCGATGATGTGTGCGATGTACGTTGCGTGGCGCAAGGAGTGCCCGCAGGCATCCTTATTTCTCGTTTGAATTTGACCTCTTTGTACAAACTGCGTCACTTGTTGCAATGGGAAGAATGCCGGAGGGTCAGCATCTGGTAACTCGAGAAATCGTTTCACGTTATATCCAAGTCCATTCACTGTTCCCGGTACTCCGTGATTGCTATTGTTATTACTGAACGCGCCAAATCCCATGGCTAATTTCAAATGCGGTTTCATCGAGTCCTTGAGTAAAGTCAAAATACCCTTGGAAACATCGTCTTGACCTATTGGTTCGACGAGAAGATCTCTTCTGAACGTGTATTTTGCCACATCCACGTCTGATTCGGACCGAAATTCAATTCTGTTAATATCTAACGCTGACACGATGTTTTGAACGTTTTCGAGCTCTTTCCCGGGAGTCGCCGTGAGCGCTAAAATTCGAAACACCGCGCCGCGTTCTTTCAACTTTGTGACGATTTGCGTGTACGCGTAATTCCCAACCGCCCTGTGCGCTTCGTCCACGACTAAACAGACGACATCTTTTGCGTTCAAATCGCCAGTTTCGATGTCGTTACTCACCACCTGCGGAGTGCAAAAGAATACTTTCTTCTCCATCCAATGCTCTCTGCGTGAATCTGCGACAGTTTTTCCTTTCTTCTTCGTGCTTCCCATCAAGACGACAGTTTCTTCCGATGGAATGCCGCATATATCGTGACACGCTTGCATTTGCTGATCGACCAAAGGTCTCGTAGGTGCGACGAATATGACTTTCCCATTCGGAAACCACCTCTTATAATTCAACATGACCACGGCGGCGATGAGCGTCTTGCCGAGACCAGTTGGTAAACAAACTAGAGTATTGTTTAAGAGCGCATTCGCGGCAATGGCGTATTGGTATTCTCTTCGACTGACTTGCGCTGGGTAAATATACGTCTGCGCGGCTGCTAAATCAAGTTCAGATACCGGTTGTTGCTGTTGAAACTGTTGTCGTCGTTGCTGCTGCTTTCGCTGCAATTCTGTCGTCATTGCGCCGCCTAAAACGCTCCCGCGCGCGATGTTATTCCCACTCGCGTTGTTCCCGTCGCCCCTCGCGCCCCTCGCACTACTGTTGTTCGCGGTAAACACTCTCGGCGCGTACTCACCCGGGTTCTCAAAGGCGTTCGGTCGATACCCGGACGGTAACGTCAACTGCGTCCCTCCTCCTTTTTCGCTCGTGTTTCTCTTCGTCGTTTGCGTCGTCGTCGTCTTTTTCTTCGGCTGTCGTTGCTCCTGAGGCGTACTCGCGTCGTACAAACTCACCCTCTCGTTGGTAAAACCATCGTTACTGTTGTTGTTGTTGTTGTTGTTATTATTATTATTATTATTGCTGCCATCTGTCGTCGTCGCGTTGGTCGCGAACATCTGCGCGATCGATCGTTGCTTCATGGCCGCCGCCGCCGCCGCCGACGACGACGAAACGTTTGCATTTTTCGCGGCGGTAGTAATGTGTGCACCTTTTTTTGTGTTTGCGTTTTCAAACTCGGCGTCCTTCTCTTCTTGGGGAAGAAAATCTTTCGTCCTTTCACCGCGAGCGACATGAGCAGCGTTCGTCGTTCCTCCTATTCCTGCTCCCGCGAAGAAGAAACCCTCGTTTTCTCCTCTCTCGCCGGTGAGAGTCGTCGTCGTCTTCGGCGGCGGCGGCGCCCGATTGGTCGCGGTTTCAACCATGGAATCGAACTGCGCCAAGTCCAGCTCTTCGAGCTCGTCGTCGCTGAAGAAACTCATTTTTGTCTTTTTCTTTCTCTCTCGAGAGCGCGAAAGGAAAGAGAAAGAGAGAGAGCGTGTGCGCGCGGCTACGTGTTCGAGCGCTATCGCTTCTTTTCTTTCTTTCTTTCTCTCTCTCTCTCTTCTCAGCGCGTATCTGATGTGCGCTCGCGCTTTTTTCTGTCTCTGATGAAATTTTTGAAATTAGTTTCACACATTTTTCGAATATCGTAAAATAGTCTTGGCGCGCGCGGTTGCGAGAAGAAACGCACGGCTACACCGTATTACGATGAATGATACAACTACAGAAAGAATACACACAACTTTTGGTAATCGTACAACAACAACAACAACAACAACATATGCTAGATTTTTTCAAATGTAAATACGGCGAAGAATCACGCCGATGTCAACACGGGCGTTTTACAACACGGGCAATCCCGATGATTCTCCAACCATCTCTCCACGCAGTTGCTGTGGAACACGTGTTTACAAGCGGGCATCTGGCGAACTTTTTCTCGAGATTTAGGCACTTCCAAGCAAATCACGCACGGATCGGGAAGTTCGTCCTTTTCGATTTGTCTCCTCATTTCGACGTTTCGAAACGTTCTGGAAGGACACTGCTCGTCTAAAGTATCGGCAGGAATACCTCGGTTCACGGCGGCGCCGCCACCAGAGTCCAAGGCGACTAAAATACCGTAATCATCGCTCGTAAAATCGTGGTGGTCAGAGGAACCCATGGCTAAAACGAGTGCTTGCGGAAACCGCAAAACAAAACCGCCACCGTTGGCAAGCGGGGTAAGCGTGGGGAAGTTGGATGCGGCGGAGAGAAAAGAAGGTGGCGAAGTTGTCGTTCGAGCCGAGGACGCGTCTCGTCGAAACAACGAAATCGGCGGAGGAGATGAGCTGGAAAATGCTCGTTGTGACTGTGTTTCTGCAGGCAAGCTCGCTTCGACTTCGTCACGTCCGCGTTCGCTTCGTTGATGATAGTACGAGGCGGAAATCCTGTCAAAATCTCTCGCCGTTTGTTCCATCGTTCTCCAAATATAAAGCATCCGCGCGAGCGCTTCCATATCTTCATCCACTTCATTCTCCTCTTCATCCTCTTGGTCTGCTTCGACTTGTCTCTCGTTGTTGCCACTCTCGCTTTCGTTCAGTCCTGAAATCATAGACGCGATTAAACCACCGAACCGGTTCCCGATAAATCTCCTGCGAAGTACGCCGCCCGCCGCGCCGCTTCCCATAGCAGTTTGCCGTCGCCGAAACAGGATAGGTGGCGCCACTGGAAGACTGGGAGGAGGACTTGTATCTGCCAGAGTCGACGGGTGGAGAGGTGCGTTCGGAACATCCGCGTCACGTTCTTCTGTCGACAATACTCTGCGTCGCCGGCGCGGTCTCTCTTCTTCTTCTTCTTCTTCTCCTCCTCCTTCCTGCACGCCAACAAAAGTCGCATCGCACTCGCGCTTTTCGCTCGCGGACAATCTGTGCTCAATAGTACGCGCGCGTAAGTATACGTGAACATATATAATCTTTCGGTGGTTTACATTTCTCTTTCTCTCTCCGTCGATCGCGCGCGGCGCGCGCGGACGCGCGTAAACGAAAATCTCTCCATTTGTGGATAAAATGGAAAAAACGAACAACGAAGAAGATAAAAAAAAAAGGAAACACGCACCTCCTTCTCGCGTTCTCGCACTCGTTCTCGTCGTCGTCGGTCTCCCTCTCGTTTATCGTCGTCATCGATTTTGTTGGTGGTCGTCGTTTTCTTCTCGGCGACATTTTCTTTGCTGCTCTCTCTCTCTCTTCTCGACGTACGACGCTTGATGAAAAAAACAGTTACAAAACGTTTTCCTCGATTTTCTTGCTGACGCGGAGAGAGATGTGTGTGTCAAAACTTGCGTCGCGCGAAATGGCGATATGCGCTGTGACAGCAAACGTGAGCCATTCATATTCTCTTTTCTTCATCGCGAGCGAGAGACATCGCGCGAAAAAGAAGCAAAAAAATTTTTTTGTCCTCCTCGCACGCGAGAGATTTCAACTCGCCGAACTCGTCGTTTGTTCCCCGGGAAAATACCTACATACGTAAAACGCCCCCGGTTGGCAGACACAGACGCACACGCACAGAGAGATAAAGAGATAAAGAGATAAAGAGAAAAAGAGAGATAAAGAGATAAAGAGAGAAGAATAAGATGGGCGCGTCGGTGCAATTCATGATCACCGCCGCCATGCGGGAAATATTAACGAACGAGTTGGAATTTTTAGACTCGGAGGTGGACGACATGAAACCGGAATTGGCGGCGAAGATGATCGAAACGAGGACGAAGAGGCCATTCGGCGAGCGGGAAATGCCCGAGAGTTGGAGACGAGGAGTGATGCCGGAGAGGAGAGGTGGTGGCGGTATCCTGAATTTTTTTAGAAACATAAACTCGCTGCAAGTGATTGTGTTAGGGGCGATTGGCGTTCTCGCCGGGATGGTGGCTACGAATAAAATCGAGCTCGAGACGCTGCTAGGAGGCGCGAGCACGGCGCTGCCCAAGGAGAAGTTGTCTTCTCACGTGAAAAAGAAGAAGAAGAGAAAAGGGAAGAAGAGGAAGATTCCTAAACGCATGAACGTGGTTGAAAATTAAAACTCTAATAAGACTCTCATTCGAACACAATAAAACAACTCTTTCGCGGATGAAACGCGCGTCCCGTTTTCTTCTAAAACGCAAAAATTAATTAAAACGCGCCTTTCTTGTACGCGTAATACCCCGCGACGAGAACGAAACCGCTTCCGTCGGTAATCATATAAAGATACCCAATCCCGCACATGACGAATATTCGTCGAGCAATAAACTCTAAGTACTTCGGGTCTTTCGGTAACACGCGCCAAGAGTCTCTGTAGCCTTGGAGAAGAATGTCTCTGGCGAAAACGAATTGGCACAACGTGTCCCAACCGTACGTGCCGACGACGGTGAAGAATAAGAGACCTAAAACTTTGTATCGAAACGCGTCGTCCGGCATAGAGACAAACTGTAACTTGTTGTTCAAATACGGAACGACTTCGAAGGCAGCCATGAACGAACCAACGAACAGAGAGGCCAAGGAGAGCAACAAAGTTTTGTTCTCCAAGGAACCCATCATAAACGGTCTGCCTTTGTAGTTGACGAGCATGACGCACACGCGTTGAACAGTTTCGATCAGAAAGATGACCGTGTTCAACAAGCACGGCTCGAACGGCGGGCCTTGCTCCCAGAACGATCGCTGCGCTTCGCTCGCGTTTTTCTTTTCTTCCTCTGAAACTTTTGCGACTGGAATCGCCTCAGGAAAAGCGGCTTTCTCACCCGTAGCCGCGTGGACCAACTCTGTGGCGTAGTTCATCACAAAGACGTGGATGACGAGTTGGCCGACGATGGACAGAAACAACGCCGGGTGAAAGATGGAGCGCAACGGTCGAACAGGCGATAGCGTGTGTACCGGGGTAGCGTACGAAAACGCTAAACCAGCCGCGGTTAAACACAACCCGCTAGCCATCATTTGATTGTCCGAGGATCGGATACCATCGGTGTACAACACCGACAACGAAAACGCAGAAATCAAGCAAGAGAGCACGAGCACTTGCTGCATTTGAATCGAAGAAACCAACGTGCACCTACCTTGTCGAATGATATCAACCGCAGACCTAATGGTCGGTAAGCGAGAGGTGAACGGAGCCGCCATGGATGCGTCGCCGAGTTTCACTTGCGGAAGTTCGCCGTCTAAATCGTCCAAGTTTTGCATCATGTCGCTCATGCTTGGAGTTTTACCGCCTTGGCTGCCTTGTCTTGCCTTGGCTCTTTCCATCGCTCTGCGTTTGGATTCCCGAATCATTTTTTGCGTCGAATTTTTCATGGCGGTAAACTGCGCCCACTTTTCGCCTCTCTGCATTCTTTCCTTGAACTCTTCCTCGAACCAAACTTTTTGCAACGCTTGAAGTTCTTTCATGTCTTTTTGCTGAGCGACTTTTTCCTCCATCTTCGCCTTCTTCACTTTTTCCGCTTGCTCTTTCACTCGTTGCATCTTCTCTTGAAACGTTTCAGCCTTGGCGAGCTTTTTGCCTTTTTCCCCGTCGTCTTCATCTTCTTTGCTCTCATCGCCACCCTCTTGTTTCAATTTCTTCGTGTTTGCGGACCCGAAACCAGAGAGAAGCGCTACGCCGACGTGTGCTTGTTTTAACGCGCCAACGTCGTTTGCGCCGTCGCCACACATGTACGTGTGTCTTCCTTGTTGTTTCAAGCGTTTCAAAACCCTCTCTTTATCGTCCGGAGACATTCTGGCAAAGATGGACACGGAATCCAAGTAATCCCAGAGCTCGCTTTCTGAGGAACTACCGCTCCCTGTCGCGTGACTGGCAGCGTTCAAGCTCTCCCCGGTGACGCACAACGAATATTTCTTCGCTAATTCTGGAATGCTCAAATCTTTGTAACTTCCAATGACTTGAATGCCTCCATTTTTATCTCTTTTCGCGGAGACCCATCGAAGACTGCCGTTGTCGAGCTCGAGCACCACCGCGCCGGCTAACCCGCCTTTCGCGATGCCAACTTCATTCCCAACGTGAAGCGCAGTCAAAGTAGCATCTCCAGTCGCCATCATTACGCGATTGCTCGAAGCGATGAGCGCATTGATAACTTCTTCCGAATCCGTTCGAACGCGACAGGCAAACGCTAAAAATCCGGCAAACTCCAAATCGCATTCTACTTCGTCTCGAGATAGCGGCGATTTCGCGTCGTTGACTCTTTTCGCATCCCCGGGAGATAACACTTTGTATGCGAGCGCAATCACGCGCATGCCTTTTTCGGCTAACGTGCGATATTGCGCGTCGAATCCCTCAGGTTTACTCTTCAACAGCGTCGCAATCTTCTCCGGCGATCCTTTCACCAACGCCCACGTTTGTTCGTTTTCCCCTTCGTTTTGCTGAACGGTGGCTACGACGGACATGCGCTGCAAAGAACTTGCAAAGTGAT
>Ga0255757_10005788_pt1 | contig 10844 bp, 16 predicted proteins | sample 071ome_27_FD_179957 | JGI IMG/M metagenome (GOLD analysis project Ga0255757, IMG submission 179957) | Coastal salt marsh microbial communities from the Groves Creek Marsh, Skidaway Island, Georgia - 071409AT metaG (version 2) | ecosystem: Environmental > Aquatic > Marine > Intertidal zone >...
AAGCTAAACGAGAATTTATATTTTCAAGAGATTTAGCCAAAATGGTTGAGTGGGTGCTCTACAATTATGACGAACCGTCTCCAATTATTTTAAGCACATCAGAAGAAATTACTATTCGTGAAGTGGTTGACATTCTGACCGAATGTTTTAATTTTAAAGGTAATGTAATTTTTGATACAACTAAACCAGAAGGACAATTTAGAAGACCCTCTGATAATTCAAAAATTATGTCTGGAATGAAAAATTTTACATTTACGCCATTTGAAACTGCAATGAAAGAAAGTGTGGAATGGTTCACTGAAAACTATGAAACTGCGAGGAAATAAATGAAAACTGCATTAGTTACAGGAATTACTGGTCAGGACGGGAGTTATATGGCCGACCTTCTACTTGAGAAGGGTTACAAGGTGTTTGGTATGGAACGTAGAAGTTCTAGGGTCAGTAGAGAAAATATAGAACATTTGATTAATGAACCTAATTTTCAACTACTCAAAGGTGACTTGTCTGACCAGAATAGTCTTCTACGATGTCTAAAGATTGCAGAACCAACTGAGGTATACAACTTTGCAGCTCAATCGTTTGTTGGTGAGAGTTGGAATACACCAGAACAAACAAGCGATATAACGGGTCTAGGAGCGTTACGACTCCTTGAGGCTATACGAGAGTATACCTCAGAAAATCCTAGTATTAAATTTTACCAAGCATCTTCCAGTGAGATGTTCGGTCGTATGGTAGAGAACCCAGCCACTGAACGCACTCCGTTCTACCCAAGGTCACCCTATGGTGTATCTAAGTTGTATGCTCATTGGATTACAAAGAACTATCGTGAGAGTTACGATATGTTTGCTGTCAGTGGTATCTTGTTTAACCACGAAAGTGAACGACGAGGTATTGAGTTTGTGACCAGAAAGATTACAGACGGAGTAGCAAGAATCAGTCTTGGTCTTGCCGATAGTATCAGTCTTGGTAACCTTGAGGCTAAACGTGATTGGGGTTACGCTCCTGACTATGTTGAGGCGGCTTGGAGAATGTTACAACAAGATACCCCCGATGACTATGTTATCGCTACAGGTGAGACTCGTAGTATCAGAGAGTTCCTTGACGCTGCCTTTGCAGCGGTTGACATCACTGATTGGACTACTTATGTAAAACAAGACCCTCGTTATTTTAGACCCGCCGAAGTTGATGTACTCAGAGGCGACTACACAAAAGCAAAAACCGAATTGGGTTGGGAACCAAGAACAGATTTTAATACTTGGGTACAACTAATGGTGGAGAATGACATTCATCTATTACAACAATGAAAGACATTTTTGAATATCTACAAAACAATATAACCGTAATTGGATTATCTGCTTCTGCTGGTACAGGTAAAGACTATGTTGGTAAACTCATAAAACAATATGGGTTCCACAACATATCACTTGCCTGGCACTTCAAGATTCAATGTATATCTCACGGGGAAGCAACATACGAGGAAGTATTTGACACCAAACCTCCAAGAGTCCGTAGACTCCTCCAGATACTTGGAACAGAACAAGGTCGTGATGTATGGGGTGAGGACATTTGGGTCAATACTATGTTTGCTTGGATGGCCTTGTATCACAAGGATTGGGGTATAGACAAGTTTGTTATCCCCGATGTTAGATTCCCCAACGAACTCAGAGCAATACAAAAACTGGGTGGAAAGGTCTATCGTGTCACAGGCGACCGCCTGGGTGACCTCACCGAAGAAGCGTGGTCACACCCCAGCGAACAATCACTGACAGACGATATGGACTTGTATGATGGTTTCATTAACAATAACCAAGGGTCAAACCTTGACGAACAATTAACCTCTATTTTACAGGAGACGAATTATGCCAAAGTGGCACCAATGGATTAACGACGATAACGAAGAATTAGTTGACGATTACCAAACTTTCAAAAAGATGCCTAGAAAGCAACGAACTGAAGATTATGTTCCACCAAAACGAAAAGAAAGTTTGAGGGTGCCAAATCCAGATAAGGAATAGTCTTGTAAACAATACTTATATAAAGGTATTTACTTGAGAGAATCATGATACTTTTATCTGAATTATTAGAAGACGATTCACCAGCTGCTCAACAAGCTAAACAGATGGGATTGGTTAGCAAAGGTTGGGGTAGATGGGCAGATAGTACAGGTAAAGTAACACACTACACAAAAGACGGACAATTACGAAAGGTTGGTAGTGGTGAGTTAGATCAACCAGCCATGACACGTAGACCTAAACGTACTCGCCCTAATCGTGGTCGTGAGACTCCCAACAAAATACCTCAATCTGCTAAAGAACAACCACAACAAGTTCCGGTCAAACAAAGACCAACAAAACAAGATCCTTCGTTTGATGAACTTAGTAGTGCTGCAAAGAAACACACATATACTGTGATGTCTCAGGAAAGAATAGACCAGATCAGAAGCGTTCCCGATTCACAACAACCAATGGCTGAATGGAAACCACAAGGTTTCTGGTTTGGTGTTGAAGATTCATGGATTGATTGGACAGAAAGTGAAGCTCCTCATTGGAAAGGTGACAACCTATACTCAGTTGAGGTTGATGAAAGTAAATGTCTGGTCATTGAAGATGAACAGCAGTTCCTAGAATTTAGTAGAAAGTATGGAACAATGGGTAACATTGGTAAGGTCATTAATTGGCAGAAAGTTGCAGATGATTACCCCGGCATAGTTATTAAAGATTACTTCTGGAAGTATCGTCTTGATTCTAACCATGCTTGGTATTATACATGGGACGTTGCTTCCGGTTGTGTTTGGGATAACTCTGCTATCAAATCAGTTGAACAAGTACCAATTCAATAGGAGACTATTATGAAACTAGAAGTTCTTAGATTTAGTTCGCAGGATGACTCATCACTAGGTGCATTATTTGATGTAACCGATGGTCGCAGATTCTTAGCATTCACATTAGAAGATGAATACAGAGAAACCAAGGTAGCAGGTGAGACAAGAGTTCCTGCCGGAACATACAAGATTACCCTAAGAACCGTAGGCGGTTTCCACGGCAAGTATGCCGCTAAGTATGGTGATATGCACAAAGGTATGTTATGGGTTCGTGATGTTCCCGGCTTTGAGTATATCTTAATTCATACTGGTAACACCGACGAACACACAGATGGTTGCCTATTGGTGGGTAACACATCACAAGAGAATATCACCAGAGACGGATTCATTGGTGAGTCTGGTAATGCTTATAAGAGAATCTATCCAGATATCGCAAAGGTATTGGTTGATGGTGGTGAAGTAACAATTACATACGTGGACTACGATACCCCAGCTTAATTATGAAAACTTTGTTAGAAGGGATTATTGAAGGATTTGTTAGAGAATATACCGATGCCGAAAAACAAAAAATTGGCATACCTCTTGATGCCTTCTCGAAAGGTGGGAAGTGGTACCAAGGAGAGTGGCCCAACGAAAAGTATATTGGTAAAGTTGTAAACGGTCGATTCGTGCGAGTTGGACCGGAACCAGAAGATACCCAAGATGGTGAAACAGATTCTCAGGCAGGTACAGACCAAGACAACCAAGATGGTGATACATCTTCGCAAGGTATAGAAAAAGCAGTTGACGCACTACAACAGAGTGATGAATTAGATTGGGATAGTGGATTAGAGTTAGATGATACGACTAAACAAGAGGCTCTATCTAGCGGCCGCGCAACGTGGACGGAAAACTTAAATCGCCATGAAAAAGGTTTCATGAAGTATAATAAAGATGGAACCCCGAAAACACACACAGTAATAACTTCATATAAAACAGTCATTAAAAAAGGAAAAGGAAAAGATAAAGGTAAAGACATCGAAGTAACTGAAGCCGATGTGGTAGAAGAAATTCCTATTGGAGAAGAATTTGCAAAAATGTTTGACATTTTGTATGCTCCCGATGATGTTATATCTCAAGAAAAGAAAGAGGAATTGTGTGACCGTTTTAAAGAAAAATATAAACCATACAGTCTACAAAGGTCACAGGGAAATCAAGTATATCTTTATCGTGAATCCGGCGGCGGTGGGAAGGGTAGCAATTCAAAACCTATTTCATCAAACCCCAACCAAGCTTCCGAGGCAGTTGTAGAACTCTTTAAAAACGGTGGGTGTCCATTGCAAACAGATTTTCAAGTAAGTGGTGGAAAATTAGTATCAGCGAGAGATGAATTACGTACTTCGGAAGTCATGAGAGATTTGCCTCAGATAAGTAGTGATGCTATTACAATTGAGGACGGAAGAGTTACTGAATTTACAGTCGATGGCAAAACGATTAAGTGGATAGACCCAGAACGGGCAAAAAACGAACGAACCAGAGCAATTATAGAAATGTACAACCAACAGCTACAATCGTTGTCGAGATTGGTTAACGAAGAAACTGGAAAACTATCCGCTCTTGTAATTGAAAGTACAGGTGCCTCTCAAAAAGTGCAAGAACTCATTAATAAATCTATTGATGAATTGCCTGATGTGCCTGATGAAGTTAAACAGGCTCACGCTGATGTGGTAGGAAGAATGGTCGAAGCGGAAACTGTCGAAGCTTTTGATGATTTAGTTAAAGAATATTATCAAGTTGTAAAAAGTCATAGAGTTTTAGATATGAGTAAATCATTGTTAACTGAATCAATGGCAATTCTAAGAGAAACAAAACGAAACTCTACTATTGTAATACCAACCGCATCAGACTTTCCAGTTGGAGATTTTGTGGCAATGGGTTCGGGTCGTGGTGCGGGAAGACTTCCCATGTTGGTCGAGGTAAGTTTAGATGGTGAATCAGCAACTCACCCAGACTTTTCAGACATGGGAATTGAGTCGATTTCGATTAAATTTGGGAGTGGAGCGGAATCCGCTCAGTTTGGTAAAATATTACTACATTCTTATAATTCAAGTAAGTATGGTAGTGGGGATGAAATTAAAAGTCGTTTATTAAAATTAACCGAATCTGGCCCCGGTACTTTATACACTGAACTTTGGAACGACAGTAACACTACTGGTCTGGAAAAGATGAATAGTGAACTTGATGCTTTATACAATGACTTTGGTGATTTGATTTGTAAATATCATGGAGTTGAACCATCTGAAGATAACTTGAGTGCAATAAGACAATGTTTTACGTATGGAAGAAAACCCGAGGCAAATCAAGATGGTACAATAACACCATGTGAAATAGAAAATTCACTCCATCGTTCTAAAACTAAAGGGGAGGCAGCTCTCCGAAATTGTCCAGAGAAACAAAAACAGAAATGGGACGCGTTTAATCAAATGTCGGCTATTGTCGATGTCATTAGTAATAGTCACATGGCAACTCAGTCTTATTCTAATCTAGGATTTTATGCGTCTGGGACCGTCAAGGAAACAACGGGTGGCATAGATGTGAGTGGAAAACAGAATGTATGTTTGTCAAGAGGAAACCCCGCTAAAAACGTAGACAAATGTAAACCACAAGTATCATATCCCGCAGGAATGGTTCCAACTGACATTTCGGAATTGCCGGCTATAAAAAATCCTAGTTTATTGGAACAGGAAGTACAACTATCCCCAAGAGAACAACAACTCCGCAATGAACTTAAAAAGTTGGTCAGAGATATTGCAATAAACAGACTAGGTGATTATGGAAATTAAAGAAATCAAAACGTTATGTTTAATTCGTGTTCCGCCCGGCGATAGATGGAGAGAACCAGATGGTAATGAAGTATTTGAAACTCTTACTTTGGGATTAGAACATATATTCCAAAAGACCGGAGCAAAAGAATACAGGTTCTCGGCTGCCGATGGTGAGATTTATACTATTGAAGAACACGAATTAGCACCACCCAAACCTAGAACTTATAGTATCTATGGAGACGGATATTGAGCAGCGTAACGATGAACTCATCCCCAGAACTAGTAACCAACGGTGGGTTTGATACGGATAGTGGGTACACTAAGGATACGGGTTGGACGATATCTGATGGCAAATTACGCGCTACAAGTGCCGGAAACACCACAGCTGCGTTTCAGACGAGACTTGTAGAAATTGGAGAAACTGTGATGGTAACTTTTACAGTAGATTCTATTAGTGAAGGTGCTGTGGGCGCTTTTGTGGGTGGGTCTAGCAACGTTGGGACCACCCGAACAGCACCGGGAACGTACAGGGAAATTTTTGTTGCCGGCGCATCTAATACAACCGGACTTGTGGCTAGTGGAACTACCACCTGTGTCATTGATAATTTTTCGGTAAAAAAAGTCAAAACAATCGCCAAACCATCAACAGAACTAATAACCAACGGCGGGTTTGATACGGATACGGATTGGACTAAACAGGGCACCACGCCGGGCTGGTCTATTGCAGGTGGTGTAGCTTCCGCAGACAATGACACAAATGCTGACCTTGTACAAGATATTGGTGCCATTCCCGGCAACACATACAGAGTTACCTATACAATATTGAATTATGTAAAGGGAAACGTTGCTGCCGTCGTTGGAGGAACGGGGGGTGGTCAAACTCCGGCAAATGGAACATATGTAAAAGATATTATTGCAGGAAGCGCCAACTCAAATTTTCTCATTCGTGGAGGTAGTGACCACCAATTTGATGTAGACAACGTATCCGTAAAAGAAGTCAAAGCGTTAATTAAATGATTAAACTAGGACGAAGGTTATTTGCATCTGTTAGGAATTTAACTCCCGGCGATTTAATAAGTTTTGGTTACAACGGGAAAGTTAGAACAGGTGTGGTCGTATCCCCCGATTGGAAAGGTAATGTGGATTGTTATGTATTTGATAATCCAGAAGATATGCCAGAAGAACTAGCAGAACATATATTGTTGACCACCACTCTTCTTGATAGTGGTGATTTGTATGTAGACTTTGGCAATGAATATGAATTTAAATCATTTAAACAAAATGGTATGACGGGAATACAACAAATAGAATACTTATTAGAGAGAGAAGAAACAGAAGAAGTTGAAGAAGAAACCGTTGTAGAAAAGGTCATTGATACAGTTACGGAGGTTATAGACAACCCTAACCTTTACGGTGAGTGATATGGTGGCTAGATTAAATGACAACACAGAACTAACGATGCCGTTACGAAATATAGTTAGTATGGTTTTTGGAACTGCGGTTGCTGTATGGGCTTACTTTGGTATCATTGAACGATTAAATACCATTGAAACATCTATCTTAATGATGGAAAATGAAGTAGAAAGTAACACAGAATTTCGTATCAGATGGCCCCGTGGAGAGTTAGGTGCTCTTCCAGCAGACGCTGAACAATTTATGATGATTGATTTATTACAAGAAGAACTTGATGATTTAGAAACACAAGTAGAAAGTGGTAACGCTCCGTATGACCAACAACAAGAATTAACTTTAGAGTGGTATGCAGAGCGTATTAGTGAACTAGAACGTGAAGTTGAACTCTTAAAAGAAAGGAGATAATTATGTGCGGTTGCTTAATTTGTAGTGGAGATTGTTGTAAGAAGTGAGGTTATGTAAATGAGTTACAATCCTTTTAACTATCTTTGGGGAAGAATGATGGCATTCACAGAAATCTTTAAAGATGATAATAGCTGGAATGAAAAAACAGTTATCGGTTTTATGTCATTTGCGGTAATGACCCTTTATAGTATCCTAGACTTAGGAACAGGATTACTTGGTATGGATTTAGCATTACACGAATACATTTATAATTCGTTTCTATACTTGACCGTGGGTTCCTTTGGTATTGCTGGTTTAGAAAAGTTCTCACCAACAGAGAGAGCTAAAGTCGGTCAATCAGAAGAACCTTGACATAAGTTCTAAAAACGGTTATATTAACTAGTTACTTTTATAGGAGGTTTTGTGAAGAAGTATATTTTACTTCTGGTCGTATTTCTGACCGGATGCGCCACGTTTCCTGAGACATCATTAGATTGTCCGTGGCCATACACCAATAGTATTTGTGGTGAATCATGAATAAACACGAACCTAAATTCGTAAAGAAGCCGTGGGGACACGAACTTTGGATACATAACTCACCAGAGTATTGTGGTAAACTATTGGTGTTTCCTAATCTAGGCAACTCGTTTTCCATGCACTACCACCTAAAGAAAGCTGAGTCGTGGTATGTACAGAAAGGTTGTTTTGTACTTCAGTACGTTGACACCGAAACTGCAGAGACTAAAGAAATGATATTGAACGAAGGAGATTGTGTAGACGTTTCTCGTGGTCAACCACACAAGTTGATAGCCTGGGAAGATAATAGTATTATATTTGAAGTAAGCACAGAACATTTTAATGAAGACTCATACAGAATATGGAGATAGAATGATAATCAAGTTGTTACCCAATGTTACCGTAATTGCACAAACTAATTTTACAGACCACCCACAATATGATATTCCAGATGGTGGTGATGATTTTACAAGGTTGGGTGCATTTGCCGCTAAGGGATGTTACGATAGTTTCGGCAAGAATGGTCGGTCAAACGATATGAACCAAATAGCAATCCTAGAACATCGTCACGGGTCAGTATTAGAACATTTAAACATTACAATGTTTGTTGAAGGTATTACCCGTGGTCTGTCACTGGAACTAAATCGTCACAGGTCATTTGCTATCTCACAACGGTCAACCAGATATACAGCCGAAGAAGATTCGTGTCTTGTTCTTGAACCATACTTTGCTAGTTTGTTCAGGAGATGTCCGCCGGCATTCAACAAGGATACTGGTTTCTTTGGTTCCTTGTCTGACAATTGTTCTATTGAAGAACAGAATCTATTACTTGACCATCTTAACATTCAGTATGATGCTGTAAAGAGTTACCAACGACAGGTAGAAGCCTTGATGGACTTAAATCCCAATGGACTGACAGGTTTTGATTTGAGAAAGTGGGCAAGAGGAAAGGCTCGTAATGTCCTACCCAATGGTATTGAAACCCGTGGAACTTGGACCAACAACATTCGTGGTTGGAGATGGTTTATTGAAAGTCGTAGCGACCGCCACGCCGAACCAGAGATTCGTGTTCTTGCTGATGTGGTTCTCAATAAACTTCGTGAGGTTGCTCCACTATACTTTATGGACTTTGAAAAGACTGATGTAGTTGATGGGATTCCAGAGTGGGTGCCTGAATATCACAAGGTGTAATACTATATGTTGGATTGGAAGAATTACTTTATACAACTGGCAGAGGTGGTCAAACTAAAGAGTAAAGATGAAAATACTCAAATTGGTGTGGTCATCGTAGGTCCAGACAACGAAGTAGTATCTACAGGATATAATTCCTTTCCAAGAGGCATTCAAGATAATCTTTGGGAACGACAGATGCGACCAGAGAAATACTACTGGATGGCTCACGCTGAACGAAATGCTATTTACAACGCTGCTAGAATCGGGGTCAGCACAAAAGGTTGCACTATGTATTGCACTTGTGGTGTTCCCTGTAGTGATTGTTCTATAGCAATTATCCAATCTGGTATCAAGAAAATCTGGGTCAAACAATTTGACACAACAAACAATCCAGATAAATGGATGGAAAGTGCCAAACGTAGTTTACAAATGTTGAAAGAAGCAAAAGTAAAGGTAAAATATTACTAATGGCTAAGAAAAGATTAAAAAGACCATTACTCAAACACGAAATTGAGGAAGCACAAGCCAATGCTCTCAGTGCGAATGGTGCCGCTAGATACCTTGGTGTGGATATATCAACATACAAAAAGTATGCACAATTCTATGGCATCTACGAGAACCTGTTAAACAAAAGAGGTGTAGGAACACCCAAAGGATTTGCTAAAAGTCAAGCACATTCCACCAAACTCAAAGATATATTTGATAACAAACATCCAAAGTATCCCCTTCAGAGACTACGTTGGCGTATGGTTGCCCGGGGTATGATTGAAGACAGATGTTCATTGTGTGGTTTCGGTGAGGAAAGGGTCACAGACAACGCCAAACCGATTCTAATGGTGTTTAAAGACGAACACGGGGACTACTCTCCAAGTAATCTAATCATTCTCTGCTACAATTGTTCGTTTCTTACCCAAGGTGCACCAACCGTGGTCAATCGTCAACACATAAAAGATTCATTTAAAAATCCTGAACGATATAATCCCAACAGAGATTCGTGGAAAGACCCAAGTAATGTTTCTAGCGGTCTTGGGTTAGAACCAGAAGATGATTTAACCGAAGAAGAGATTAGAAAGATTAAAGAAGAAATTGATAGAGAGTTGGGTAGAACTTAGCGGGAAGCTCCGTAGAGAACATAAACCGTTCCACCAGAGGCAGAAACGGCAGATGGCTGAATCTCATAAACGACTCCAACAGTTAAATCTGCTAAGTCTAACGCTCCACCGAAAGATGCACTTACCGTACCAGTGGCACTAGCTCCTCTGATAAACGCGGACCCACCTGAGTTAGAACCCGTGCCAAACCAAGTTGTAGTTACTGCGTCTACTCTTGTAAATCTTCCAACTGACAATGAACCAGACTGAATTGATTGTTCTAATGTGGGTCTTATGAACTGTGCCATGAATAATTCTCCAAAATACGGTATTTATTATAAATATCATGGTCAAACTAGAAACATTGTTACATTCCTGTTACAAAAAACAGGTTGATTTTGGACAAAAAGGTGTTAGATTTCATATATGAAATTCAAACCCCAACACGGAGAAATTATGTCCGGTCATGTGAATGACAACCAAATCCCTTGGTGGGATATTCGTAACAAGGTCGCGACCAAGCGCAAGACCAAGGTGGTCAAGTCTGAATCGTGGTCCTCGTACTGGATGGATGACGATTCGTATGATTACTTCTACGACAAGGAGTCGGAGAAGACTAAGATCAAGATTGATGGCCTTGGT
>Ga0255757_10005790_pt1 | contig 10841 bp, 5 predicted proteins | sample 071ome_27_FD_179957 | JGI IMG/M metagenome (GOLD analysis project Ga0255757, IMG submission 179957) | Coastal salt marsh microbial communities from the Groves Creek Marsh, Skidaway Island, Georgia - 071409AT metaG (version 2) | ecosystem: Environmental > Aquatic > Marine > Intertidal zone > Salt...
CCGCTGCGGTGCTCGATTCGCCCGGCACAGTACTCGTCTGAGCGGGATAGGCACTCGTACCACCTGGTATGGTGCTCGACTCGCCCGGCACAGTGCTCGATTCGCCCGGTACGGTGCTCGACTCGCCCGGTACGGTGCTCGATTCGCCCGGCACAGTACTCGCGTCTGGCGACGCCGGGTACGACGACGACGGTGCTGGATATCCAGACGGATAAGACGAATGATTAACGATCGTTGGCTTTTCAACGACGGCAACTTGAGTCACTTCCAAACCAGCTTCTGTGAGCTCGGTACGAAGTTCGCTGCTCGCTGCAGGATTGTTGCTGATGTCGTTAAGGGCGCCAACGACACTCTTAGCCATCTCCGAAGACTCAACTTGTGCGGTAAAGCTGACTTCAATACCCGCGGACGGTGCGCCCAACTGGACGACGTCGCCAGATAAAAGATGCGTCCTCAGGCCCGTGATGAGAATGTCAGAGAAATCGATGCCGAGATACGTCGAAACACCAGCCCTGAATGCCATGTTGGCGGAAACATCGAAAGTAGCGAGCGTATATCCATCAAAGACAATCGAGCTTGTAATTCTGTATGCTTCGGACGCTGCATCTGAAGAGTCGGTTGGATAATCGTTCGATGACGGGTAATCGCTGTGGAAACCAGGTCGTGGTGCAGTGTCGTTATCTCCTGCACCATCATTGTCGTCATGGGAGATTTGAATCGCTTCCTCAATCGTTTGCAAGAAGGACTGTTCGCTGGTTTGCGGTGGTTCTGATGACATCTCCGTAACCTCTGTCAAACCCGAACTGATCAAATCACTGGTGAACGCATCGACGCTTGTATCATTGGCTTGAGTTGACGAAGAAGTCTCAGTGTCGTTTGTTGAACCGCCACTCAATTGCTGCAAGGCGCCCTCGAGCTTGGCTGCTTCCTCTTCTTCATCCACCACGATTTCGTAATCGATCACGACAGAGCCGGAGGATGCGGCTCCCAAGCCCAACATTGCTTGTTCCTTGACTGCACGCTCACCGCTGCCGTTTCTCACAGAAATAATTCTAATGGAATCCACTGACAGCGGCTGGCTAGACGATCTTGACAAAAAGTTTGCCAGGGCTTCTCTGAATCCGTCTTGCAGGTCGTCTGTGAAGCTTTCCGCCGAGTAACCAGTCAGCTTAGTTTCACATGAAACGACATCCACCGTCTTTGTAACAGTCTTGGTCACGACTCTCGTCAGGTTGGTGTTCACTTCAGAGGTAAGTTCCAACTTGGGAGAGCCAAACGCTTCGACAAAACTGACTGCACTCAGACCTCTAAACTGCAAAATACGAACGAAATTTTTCGCCTGCGCGCTCCCTCTGTCACGCATGAAAATCAGAGCTTCTGTAATGTCCTCTGCAAGTGCGACTTTCTTTGTGGCGAGCATGTACGAAAAGGTCACTGCCTTCGAAGACGAAGTCACGTTCTTAAGTGCGTGGTGAATGGACACCACCGCACTGTTGGAAGCACCCACGGTGAAGAATTCGCCCATCGAGTTCGTCAAAATGTCGATAGCTTTGTCATTCATTCCACCGACAGTGTATCCATCCAAAGTCATTCTGCCGCTAATGGCGATGTACTTATCGTCATCAATGTCGTACTTTGGATCCTCTGGCTCCAAGCGCTGCTGAGGATCTGTGACGAAGGGCTTTTCAGAAATTACGGCCACCGACACCGATCTCAATCCTGCTCGGACCAGCTGATTGATCAAATCTTGGTCGCTACCTTGTTCGCGTTCCGCGTCAGCTAAGAGATCAAACGTGAGTTTTGCCTTCGATTCCGATGGCGCCAAAACGACGAAGTGGATCTCCAACGCCGCGCGCTTCGACTGCACACCGACTATGCTTCTCGTGCTGACGATGATGACATCCTCCACTTGAGAATCGGTGAAACTAGCTAACCCATCTACGAAGGCTTGGCGTTCATTGTCGTCAAAGCTTGAAGTGGTAAACGCATCAAGAACAACCGCGCTCGAAACAATATATTGATCATCGATCGACTCGCTGCGTCGTTGTTCTTCCTTTTGAGGTTCCTCATCCGCCACACTATCGTCTGGATATTCATGCGGCTCGCTTTCGTCTGGGTATCCGTCCGTCACGCCGTTGTCTGGGTATTCATGCGGCTCGCTTTCGTCTGGATAACTGTCTTCGCTCGGGTACGGAAAATTTGCGTAATAACCCTTTGACGGCACCTCAATGCTGACGTGGTAGCCTAATCCGGCCGGAAGGTCCGGTAAAACTGGAGCTTCGCCTCGCGGATTGCACATCCGATCACTATTCACCTTGTAGTACGTTGCCGCGCCTGCTAATCCATTCTTCGTGTTGGAAGATTCAGTCCAAACGTGCGCTTTCAGAGCAGCTGGAAGCTGTAAGAGCTCGCAGTGAGACGGCACATCTGCCCACCCATCAAAATAGTTGAAGGCGTGACACATCTTCGTCTTGTCACACGCCCCAGCACACTGGTCTTGTGTGATATCCGTAAAACTAAACTCATACGGGTCCATGCAACGCGTGATGGAAGCGACGGAACCCTCTCGTTCGATAGATCCTTCGTCACTGCACAACTGGCACTTGTCTTCTTCAAAGCTGAACGCTCGACAGCCTTCAGTGTTTCGGCAAGTAGTCGAACACTCCTTCAAAGAATCAGCCCTCGTTCTACCCAAGTCGCTACAGACGGCTGTGTCTGATCGAGCACACGAACTTGCATCCAGTTCCATGTGAATTCTAGGCTTGCCGTGCAACGCAGTCGCGTTGTAGGGCGTGATGAACAATGGTGCGTGGGCGAGCTTGCCTTCTCGGTACGTGTACATGCTGTGGCTCGTGCAGTCTGGGGCGTGCAGCACCTTGCAAGTCGTGATTCCCATACCGCAGTTGGCTCGTCCTGTAGAAGGAGACGCCATGCCCAGGACAGGGATCGACTTGATCTTGCTAGGATCGCTCTTCGCGAACACCGCCGCGAGCAACGATGAACTTACCGCCAGGATTTTAAGAGCGCCTTGGTGGCTACGCTGTCTATTCGACTTGAGTCGCTTGTCTTCTACCCTGTCGTTCGCTTCACCGGTACCGTACGCCGCTATTTGAGCATCACCTACGAGCGATTGCTTCACATTTGCGTCTGCCGAGCTTTCACCTCGCACGAGAGCGAAAACAGCGAAAGCGGCTACGCTCGCGCAAATCACCGCCGGCAAGCCGATGCTCGCACCAGCCGCAACTTTTGACTTTCCGAGCGCTGCGACTGCGTTAGCAAACGAACGAGGCGCTTCATACGTCGAACCGAGGGCGCTCTGCTCCTGTCCTATCCTAACCTCAAACTTGATTGGCTCAGAGACCATTGAAGAACTAAACCACGGAGCCTCAACAGTGTACGGAGTCCTCGACTTGATGTCGCCACCCTTTGCAAGTAACAGTTGACGCGGCTTTCCGTGCCATTTTTGGAACAGTTTCAGTTCTGGACCGTAGTTCCATCCTCGTTTATCGCTAGCGACGGCGATGAACTCGTAATCCCCGCTCGACACGCACACCATTTGATGCTTTGTCACACCCAAATCACCCGCCTCGAATGGGGATGCCATTGTTGTCACTTCGCGGCCTTCGGAGTCGCGAATCATCCAAGACATACCCTGTGGTGGTACACCATCGCCGTACGTGGCAGACGTGAGCAACACTGAAAGCTGGGCTTGACCCACGGGGCAATCAGAGGGTATGTGAAACGTGTACCGTCCGCTCATGTACATGCTATCTCTCGTCTCATCCGTGCTCGCGTAATACACCGTGCTGTAGTCTCGTAACAGCGAATTCGAGGACGCGAGAGCGTAAACGTAACCGTCCTGGGATGGCGCTTCATCTTTGCTCACGCGAATGGCGACGCGATTGCGCGTGGAACCATAACTTGTCTCCCCGCTGATTTGCAAGTGATAGGACGCGCCGCGAATAAGACAAAGCTTCTTCTCGCCGTTTGAATGGCTCTTCCACTCGCTGACGAGCACGCCTGTATCAGCGTAGAGCTTGTGCTCTATGCGTCGAGACACGCCAGCCTCACGCGCAAAACCCGTGGTGAAGACGACGTTTTCGCACGATCCCAGTTCTTTGCCGAGCGTCGCGCTCAAATCGGCGTCATCCGCGAAAGATTTCGTAATCTTGGCGTACGAGAGCGCATTGGTCGGTCCCTTTTGATCGCTCAGAAGCAAGGTTTGACCGTCCACGCTCTCCACATGCAACTCAAAATCACCGCGGGCGTCCCGCTTCGGCGAACCGACGACATGCATCTCCGTCGGTCGGTCGAGGTTCAAGCACGCGAACTGCGCCCCGCTCTCCTCAAACGAAATCGATCGCTCCTTTCCATTCTCCTCGCGCAAACGCACGCTCACCCGCCCACCAACGGGAAGATTCACCTTAAACCTCACGTCTTCGCACTCCTTCTCATCGCCGAGCGCGATGCTGCGAGACAGGTACTCTTGCTGTCGAACGCGATCCAAAACTTCCTCAACACCCTCGCGCCGCACGCGCATCTTCGTCGATACCGTCGCCGTCGTCTCGGCATCGCCAGGCATCGCCTGCGCGCCACCGAACACTGCACACGCTACCCCACACGCGATCACCATCGCCGTTCGCGTCCACGTGCCTCTTCGTCGTCGGTGCGGCTGCCGTTCTCGTCCAGTGGTGCGCATCGGCATGATCGCAGCACCCTCGACGACGACTTCATCTTTCGCTTGACCACGCATCGAAGTCATCACAGCGTCGTCGCTCGACGTCGTCGCCTCGTCGCAACGATCGCGACGATCCATCTCGCGCGCGCGGGCGGCGTCCTTCGTCCTCCCGCGTCGTCGGTCGACGCGCGTCCGTCTAACGTCGCATCGCTGCGGGGTGTTGCGCGTCCAGAAAACAAAGAAAACATACTGTAGAGTAAAAGCCGACATCAAATAAAAAATGAGAACATCATCGTGTATGTAAACACTTCTTTCATAGGTCTAGATCATCTATTATACTAAACCCGACTGTTTTGGGACCGAAAACCACATGGATATATGACCTAAAATACGTTATAGTATGAGAAGAGAGAAGAGTCAACGGCAACGGTATGTCGTACGACAACGTCAGAGCGCGCATGGCGCCGACGGCCGCCTCCGCTGCCGATGACGACGACCGAAACGTCGAACGCGTCGTCGTTGACGACGTTCTCGATGAAAACTTCGACCGGTTACGCGCCGCCATAGAGCTCCGCGCCGAGCGAAGTCTCACCAAAAAGTCGAATCGCATTCGAGTTCGCGCGTGGTTGGCGAAACTGTGCGCGCGAGAGCACGCGCGGGAGCTCAAGAGGAACCGGAACCGACACGCGAGATTGCTGTTGGAGATGCTTCGACGCGGGGACGGCGGGTTGGGGCGACCGTTTGACGCGATGCCGGGGGATGGGCGGTTGGGGAGGTTCGCGTGGGAGGACGCGACGTTGTACGGCGTGGACGTGGACGGGCCGTTTAGCGTCGAGGCGGAGGAGCGATTGATGCGCGGGGAAACGATGGGTGATGATGATGAGTTGGTGCAAACGAAGGTACGACGACGTCGCAATGGAGCGAACGCGGGACCGTCGTCTTCGTCTGCGTCGTCGTCTCGGCGCGAGGCTCAAGGAGAAGAACGCTCCGCGGCTGCTCCGCGGGATGGACGAGCGCCACCAAAGATATTCGAGCGCGTGGATGAGGTGGACGTTATTTTAAACGACGTGATATCGGCCACGGGGTCGAGGTTAAATAGTTTACGCGCGGTGGAACCGGTCGAACGGCGCGGCACGTCTCGCGCGCCGCCGTCGACGAAGAATCGGTCCGCCGCTGCGTTGCAAGCCGAAATTGAAGAGTTGCGAGCAAACGTGAGACGTCTCGAGGCCAAGTCTGCGCGACAAGCGTCGAAAATCGTGACACTCGAGGAGAAATTGGTTACAGAGCGCAAAGCTTGCAACGAGGAGTTGTCAATAGCGCGACGCCGCCGGGAGAAGAAGGAAATCGACGACATCGTCGCTTCGCTAGGGCAACAGTCCCTATCATCGTCTCCTTTGAAAAATGTCCACGCGACAGCTCGCAGTAGGGAGGATTTCGATGATTTCATAGCCAACTTTGTCGCCGAGACGGAGCGTCTGCGACAGAGTTTAGTGAAGAGTAGCGCTGTGGGCGATGGTCTTTACGGAGTTTATTAGACGTTGTGATTTGTATTAACATTAAAGGCCGTAAAGCTTGGCGTATTTATCCTGCAAGTAAGCGACGAACTCGTCCGCATCGAGCGGTTTGCCGGTGACGAGCATCATAAGCTCGTCCGCCGAGTCGCACTCGGATCCGCGCTCGTGCACGTTGACGCGCAACCACTCGCGAAGTTCGGAAAATTCGCCTCGTTGAATCTTATCTTCGAGCGAATCGATCGACCGCTTCGCCGCGTTGAAAATATTGCACGCGAGAATGGCGCCGATGAGATAGGTTGGAAAGTAGCCGAACGCGCCGCTAGACCAGTGGACGTCTTGAAGAACGCCTTCAGAGTCCTTTTCAATGTCGACACCGAGATACGCCTTCATCTTTTCGTTCCACAACTGCGGCAATTGCTCCACCTTGATGGAACCGTCGAGGAGACCCATCTCGAGTTCGGTTCGGAGAATGACGTGAAGCGGGTACGTCACCTCATCCGCCTCGACTCGGATCACGGATGGGTTCTTCACCGTGTTGAAGCCGGCGTACAAGAGCTCTGGTGTGACGTCTTCAAATTCCTCTGGAAAAGATGTCTTGAGTTCGCCGAGAAGGTAGTGCATAAACGGCTCGCTCAAACCAACCATGCGCTCCCAGAGCAAAGACTGTGACTCGTGCACGCCCATACCGTGCGCCTCGGACACTGGTTGACCAATGTATTCCGCCGATCGACCTTGCTCGTAGAGCGCGTGACCGGTTTCGTGTATGCAACCGGTGAGCGACTCGGCCAAATCCGTCGACTTGTACCTCGTCGTCATTCTCACGTCGTTTGGGCCGCACCCACCGGTGAAAGGGTGCACGCTCACGTCGAGCCGACCCTTGGTCAAATCAAAACCCAACGCGAGGGCGACGCGTTTTGCCAATTCCGCTTGCTTTTCAATGTCGAATTCCCCGAGCAAAGGGTTCTTCGCGCCACTCTTCTCGAGCGCCATTGGCGTCTTCTTCGCGTACACCTTTTCAATTAGCGGCACCACACCCTCGCGCACGACACCAAAAATCTCATTCAACCTCTCCGTCGTCAACCCACGTTCGTAATCATCCATGGATGCGTCGTACGTCTTCGTTCCCGGTTTCACCAACTCGCACCGCTGGCGTACCAACGCCACCCACTCGGCCAAAACTGGCGAAAACGCCGAGTAATCCGAACCCTCCCGCGCCTTTGCCCAAACCTGATACCCACGACTTCCCAATTCCGCCTGTTTCTTTGCCATCTCACCCGGAATCCTCGTCGCCTTTTCGTACGCCTCCATCGCCCGTTTCACGTTCGCTCGATCCTTTCCATTCGTCAACGCGCCGCCGCTCTCCGCCTCCTTTACCGCGTCCCGCAACAACCTCCCGAGCTCTTCGCTCGTCGCCCGTTCGTGAATCACCCCCGCCAGCGTCGCTTGCGCCGCCCCTCGCGCGCGCGCCGCTCCTTCCCCGCTCGGCATCATCGTCAGTTCGTCCCATCCCGCCAACCCGGCGAGGTGTTCGAGGTGCGAGAGCTCTTCGAGTTTGGTTTTCAGTCCTTCGTACCCATCGCGTTTCGTCGTCGCCATCGTCCTCGTCGTCCTCCTCGTCGTCGTCCTCGTCGTCGTTCGCGCGCGCGCGTTCGCGGTGGTTTTCGCGACGATCCGCGGTGCGCCTCGAGCGATGACACGCATGCGACGCGTCGTCGAGTGACGAACGCGCGCGTGCGTCAGCCCCCCCTCAGATGTCGACGCCGCGAATAGCTTTGTCGTTCGCGACCCCGTCATCGCCGAGTCATCGACGACGACGACGACCGCGGTCGGTGGTTCGCGCGGTGACCCACCGTCGTCTGTTTCGTCACCGAGAGTGGGGCGGCGCGTCGAGGAGGAGGACGTCGTCGTTTTCGTCGTCGTCGTTTGCGCGAAAGGATGATGACGATGGTGGTTACTCTGTTCAACCGAAAACGAACGCGGATGACGCAGATAATGAACGGCGGATGGATCGAGTGAACGCGTCGTCGTTTTCGTCGTCGTCGTCGCCAACGTCCGAACCCGATGGAACCCCGGTGGACCCGTGGAAGACGAACGTGGGACCGAGTTTGTTGCCGAGCGCCGTCGTCGCCAACGTCGGCGCGTTTCTCTTTGGGTACCACACGGCGGTGTGTAACGCGCCGTTGACGGCGCTGGCGAACGATTTAGGGTTCGGGGACGACGACGCGTTGAAGGGGATCGTTGTCAGCGCGCTCGTGCTCGGTGGGGCGTGCGGTGGGTTGGGTGTCGGTGGGTTTAGCGACGCGTACGGGCGGAAAGCGGCGCTGACGGCGGTGAGCGCGCCGCTCGTGTTGGGATCGCTCGCGAGCGCATCCGCGACGAACGCGGCGACGATGATTGCCGGGAGATTCATCACCGGGATCGGTGTGGGCGCGTCGAGTCAGATTGTGCCGTTGTATCTGAGCGAAATCGCCCCGCCGGCGTTGCGGGGGACTTTGAATGGGTTTCGGCGGTTGGCGTACGTCTTTGGATGTTTGGCGGCGTTTCAAATCGCGGCGCCGTTAAAGGAAGCGGGAGGAGAAGGGTGGTGGCGGCCGTTGTTCTCCGACGCGGCGGTTCCCGCGGCACTGCTCGCGCTCGGTGCGTTTGTTGTCGCTCGAGAGAGTCCGGTGTGGTTGTTGACGCAAGGGGAGGAATCGGCGCGGGAAAGCAGACGGGCGCTGGCGAGTTTACAAAACATTCGCGGACGCGCGGCAAAGACGTGGCAAAATTCCGTTATGAAAAACTTTCGGGGCGCGGAAGGAGAGCAGGCGTCCGATGCAGGCGCAGATGTAAGGGGAGGAAAAGAAATCGGCGAAGCGGTAGAGCGCGGGAAAGTGTCGCGAGAACGAGCCTCGCCCGCAAGTAATCTCACGGGTTGGGACGGGTTGTGGAACGAAGAGCGAAACCGTCTGCCGCTCGGCATCGGGCTCACGCTGTGCGCCCTCGCCGCGTTCTCCGGCTCGAACACGGTGATTTTCTACGCGTCTACGGTGTTTGCAAGGGTTGGCATCGACGCGCCGGGCTTACTTACGTGGGCTGTCGGGGTGCCGAACGTTGTCGGCGGTTTCGTCGCGTTGGCGCTGAGCGATAAAGTCGGACGGCGTCCGTTGCTTCTCACTTCTTTCGGCGGCATGGCGCTGTGTTTGGGATTGCTTTCGGTTTCGGCGTACCTGACACCGAGCGATGAAATGCTCTCCTTTTGCGCCGATCCCATGGTGTCAACGGCGATGAACCAGCCGGGACTCGACGACGCCGCGTACTCGTACCAAACGCTCGCGTCGGCGGAGATTTGCGCCGACTTTTCGGATTCGACGACAATCACCGGCCCGGCGCAGCCCGAGGCAGCGGTCGCCCTCGTGACCATTCCACTGTATGTTTTATTCTTTTCTCTCGGCGCTGGGCCAATTCCGTGGTTGATTTACAACGAAATCTTCCCGACGCGGATTCGCGCGAGAGGCGTGTCCATGTGCACGGCGTTGAATTACTTGAGCAACTCAATCGTCGGCGCCACTTTCCTTCCCATGGTTGCCTCGTGGAACCTCAGCGGTTCCTACGGCTTGTACAGCATCCTTTGTGCCTCTGGCTACGTCTTTGTCGATCGTTTCGTCCCGGAAACAAAGGGTATGGAGCTCGAAAACATTGAATCGATGCTACGAGAAAACGCCGCCAAACGACAAATTTCAGATTCTCAATGATATTGATAACGCGTTGTCGCTGCTGCCGTTGTCGTCGTTGTTGTACTGGTACTTGCTTTGTAATCATTTTTAAACAGTCATTCTTCTACTCTACATTCATCTCTCTCTGTTCGTACAAACCAATCATCCATCAGATCGATACGCTGCGTTCGCGCGAGCGAGCGCGAAAAAATCCGCTTCTCCGCTCGCGCGAACGCGCGACGAGGAGTGAATCAACCTTCGCAGAGGTCATCCAAGTAACCTTTCCCGCGACGGCATCACGTTGTTTGCGCATCACCACACGAATGAATGACAAACACACCCCTACGTCCACGCTCGACGATACCGACGAATAATCAATCAAACCAAATCGACGCGGCGTTTGTCCGTTCTCAGTCAAACCGAACCGCGTCTCTAACGTCCTCATCCTCCCGTCGCCGGCGCAGAGTGATCGATCGTACGCACGTTTGCGAAACCGCTCACTCTCGCACCACCACCGCCCTCGCGTCGTCCAGGAACCCGTCCATTTATCGTCGTCGTCGTCGTCGCGCCACCGCGACTGCCACTCGCGACGTACGTCTCAGCGTATCCTTCCACCAGGAGCGTTCGAACGAACGCATCGACGATGCCGACGCACTCCCACACGACGCGCGTCGGTGAAAACGGCGTCGATGTCCGCGTCGTCCCGGACGCCGTGACGTATCGCGGCGGCGACGACAGCGGTCGAGCTCCCGTCGGCGTCGTCATCGTCGTCGAAATCTGAGGAACGGTCGACGCGATTTCGCTTTGGAGGACAACCCGACGACCCCATCGCACTTTTCTTGAGTCACGAACCGTTACAAGAGGCACAAACATCCGTGACCCGTGTTAGTTTCTATATAGGCAAACAGTGAAATTAGGGTTTACGCTAGGGTTTAGAAATGATGGTGGATCGCT
>Ga0255757_10005798_pt1 | contig 10837 bp, 10 predicted proteins | sample 071ome_27_FD_179957 | JGI IMG/M metagenome (GOLD analysis project Ga0255757, IMG submission 179957) | Coastal salt marsh microbial communities from the Groves Creek Marsh, Skidaway Island, Georgia - 071409AT metaG (version 2) | ecosystem: Environmental > Aquatic > Marine > Intertidal zone >...
CGCTTTAATTAATCACCAAGCGACTCCTTGCTACGCCAGTTACTGGTAATAAAAGGTAAATTTTTAATCACCATACCACTCACAGATACGCCTGCTGACTCTTCGTCTTCAGGAGTAATACCTGTGTTACCGATATGAGGATGGGTCAACGTAACGATTTGTTTGTAATAAGAAGGATCAGTAAGGATCTCCTGATAACCAGTGAGTGCCGTGTTAAAAACCACTTCCCCTACTGAGTCACCGGATGCCCCTATAGACTTGCCGTGAAACAAGGTGCCATCTTCTAATGCTAATAATGCTTTAACAGTCAAAAATTTACCTCTCAATACACATAAAAAAAGGAGTGACCTTTGCGGTTACTCCTAATTGATGCAAAGTATTATACTTGATTCTGCTTGTCGCTTTCCAATGGTTTTTAAAAGCGGCTTAACAAGGCGATACCGAACTCACAGTTTCAGGTTACTCAATGCTTTGCCCGTGGTAAAGTAGTAGAATCAGGTATATGTCAGGCTATCGATTAGTATCTTTGGGCTTCAAAAAATGTCATGTCTTAGCACAAATAAAACTGACATATATCTATGGAAAGGGTGAAAATGTGGAAGCCTTCCTCTGGTTAGAAAAGCAATAGAACAGGCCCTTCCGAGGGCACAATTTAGTCTAGGGGTTATTTATACGAAATTACCAAATAACCCGACCAGTCTAAAACGGCTAACTGCATAGGGCTTCAAACATGCAAAAAAGCCCTGACAAAGTTAGGCTGGTTAGCAACGCTCTCCTAACCATTGACTAACAGATGGCGGTATCATTTTCTGCGCCTTACCACTGACATATATACCAATGTGTCCACCGGGAAATTCTAAAGACTGATAGTCATCAGTACCCACACACCCTTCAAGTGCCTTGGATGAATCCGGCGGTACTAAATGATCATCTTTAGCATAAATATTTAGCACAGGGTTTTTGATATTTTGCAGATCAATTATTTGTTCGCCCACCTTTACGGTTCCCTTTACCAGACCATTCTGTTGATAAAATTGTTTAATGAACTCACGATAGGTTTCTCCAACCTGATCAGGACTATCAAATATCCATTTTTCCATACGCATGAAATTAAGTGCTTTATCCTTATCATCAAGTATATCTACCAGATCAACATACTTTTGACCCATCAATGAATAAGGTTTCAATGTCAAAAAGGTCCAATTCAACATTTCGCCCGGAATGTTACCCATGGTATCTACCACCTGATCGATATCAATTTTTTGTACCATATGTGAAAGCAGGTCATGTTTGGTATGAAAATCAACTGGCGTAACAGTTGTCACCAGATTTTTAACCTTATCCTGATGCAAGGCGGTATAACACAAACTGAAACAGCCGCCCTGACAAATACCTAACAAATTGATTTTTTGCTGATTGCTAGTTTCTCGTACAACATCAACACAGCGATCAATATAACCATTGATGTAATCATCAAGTGTTAAATACTTATCAACGCTTTGCGGATAACCCCAATCTATTAAATAAACATCCAGGCCTTCATCAAGTAATCCCTGAATCATGGAACGACCATCTTGCAGATCCGCCATGTATGGGCGATTAACCAGTGCATAAACCACAAGCAGTGGCACGGCATTCTTTTGTTTTACACGAGGTTTGAAATGATAAAGCACCAGATTATCTTCTTTATAAACTGCTTCTTTCTCAGAGACGCCGACATCAATCTCATCCAGTTCACTTAGGGTTTTAAGACCTTGCGCCAGTTTCGAATTGAATTCGTTAATCTCGCCAACGATATCCATTGCATTCATTTGAAAAGGATTCATCTTTATGTCCCTCATTAAAACTTGATTTCAATCATGCCTTTATCATCGGCATTTTTAATTTCCGACTTCTTATTTGTCGCAGCCTGTTTTTCACTTTTCTTCTTTCTTGATTTATTTAAGTTAACAGCCCGGGAAGAAGATTTAACTGTTGGCTTTGCTGCTTTTTTAGTCGTTTTTTTGCTGGCCTTATGCTCGGCTTTGGTTTTAGGTTTTTCGGACTTTGCCTTTTTATCTTCGACAGTCACTTTCTTACTAACAGTTTGCGTTTTACCGAGTTCAGCTTTTACAGCTTTTAATTCAGCCTGCATATCACGAACTTGTTTGCGAAGTTCATGTTGTCTGCGCTCCAGCGCCTGTATCGAACTGCTGGTTGGCAAATTCATTGATTTTAAATAGTCCTCGGTAATTTCATGGCTTTGTTTCTTAAATGCCATCAGTGAATTCACAAGTCGTGCATTCAATTCTGAATATTCTTCAGTAAATACAAATTCACCATAAACCTCCTCATTTGAATCGACCCAGATATGATAAATCTGTCGCATCGATTCTACTTTTTCACCGTCCTTATGCATTTTCATCAGACGTTTACGCATCAAATCCATCGCTTCATGATTCAGACAAGACATGATTGTCTGAAACTCTTGATAGTTATCCTGATAGTGCGCCCATAACCTTAATGCTTCCTGCATTTTTTCCTGCATCTCACGGCTATAACCCAGACCTGGCATAGTAAAAAATTTTTCGCGTATTTTTTTTACTTCCGGGCTGAAGTCATTAATCGGCATACCGGAAAATATCGACTTATCAGAGAATAGATTTTTAAATAATTGAGCAGGCTGTTCACACTGATCAACAATTTGACTCCAGGAAAACATATTATGCTGTTGATCCAGCACAGCCTGTAATTGCTCGAATTGCTCGACCAATAAATTGTTTAAACTTTGTTCTGTTTGATTGGTATTTTCAAAGGCCTGAAATATTTTTGAAAAATGTTCACTCAATAAATAAAACATGCGAGATTGCTCCAGCATTTTGTTAAACATTTCAAAATTATTGTTACTGGAACTAGGTTTAAAGGCACGCCACCACATATCCATAGCATCAGCCCATTGATTACCATTACCGCTTGAAAAACCACTGGAAGAAAAACTGGTGTTTTGCTTTCCAAAATTCATCAAGGTTTCCAGCATTTGTTTTTGTAAATCGGTCCAATCAAGACCGCCAAATGGATTATTGAAATTCTGACTCATAACTCAAATCCGTCTCATTTTGGTGAACATTTCGTATTTTAGTATTAAAAAAGCCCGCAAACCATGACGGTTATGCGGGCTTTGATACAACTTAGCTACAATTAAGCAGCTTTTTTGTTATTACGCTTATTTGCCGGCTTTTTTTCAGCAACAGCTACACTTTCCATAGTCTTTTCAAACAAACCAACAAATTCATCGCGTGAACCAGTTATAACGTCAGCTGCTTTACGACCGTATTCCATCATTTTGTTACCATATTCGCTGGCAAATTCAGCTTCGGTTGACAAAAAACCCTTATAGTCTTTAGTGCTGCTTAAGGTTTTGGTCAATTCAACACCAGACTCTATACTGTATGAGGCTAGACTGATTTGTAACTCAGATAATTCTTTCAACACTTTGGTATTGATTTCACCAAAGGCTTGCATGGTTGCGAAAGATGACTTGCCAGCTTCAGTCATTTTTTCGAAAAATTCGTTTTGCATTTCTGTAATCTCCGTTTTGCTAAATTCAAAAAATATAATACAAGTGCATATGATGCACTGCAATATACTGCAATGCAACATTATTTTTTTAGCAAAAAAATTCCACAATTGCTCGTAGTAGCTCTAGAGCCAGACTTGCAAAAAAAACATTTATTAATTAAATACTTAGTAATGTAATTGCTCTTTAGAGTTTTGAAAAGCATTCATGGCATCAACAATTTCTTTCTTGGCTTCATCCGCCTCATACCAACCATCTACCTTCACCCATTTGTTGGGCTCTAGATCTTTGTAATGCTCAAAGAAATGAGTAATCTGATTTAATAGCGCAAATTGAATATCATTGTAGGATTCTACATTACGACTAAACTTAGACACCTTGTCCATAGGCACCACCATCACTTTACTATCATCACCTGCCTCATCAGTCATTTTCAAAACACCGATAGGACGACAAGTTATAACAGCACCATGAATAATGGGGACAGGTGTCATAACGATTACATCAACTGGATCACCATCTTTTGCCAACGTCTTTGGAATATAGCCATAATTACATGGGTAATGCATAGAAGTATTAAGAAAACGATCAACAAACATTGCACCTGTTTCCTTATCCAATTCATATTTGACCGGTGGCCCATGAATAGGAATTTCTATTATGACATTGACTTCTTCTGGTGGATTCTTGCCAGCCGTAACCCTATCTAGATTCATATAATGATTATTCCTGATTATCTAATTGCGCGATTTTCAATTAGATCGTCAACAACAGCTGGTTCTGCTAACGTACTGGTATCTCCAAGATTATCGAGCTCATTCGCCGCAACCTTTCTCAAAATACGGCGCATAATTTTACCTGAACGAGTTTTTGGCAAGCCCGGTGCCCATTGAATTACATCAGGAGATGCAATTGGACCAATCTCTTTACGTACATGCTGAACCAATTCTTTTTTCAAATCATCAGAAGATTCATGACCACTCATTAAAGTGACATAGGCATAGATTCCCTGACCTTTAATATCATGTGGATAACCAACTACTGCTGCTTCAGCCACTGCCGGGTGAAGAACCAGTGCACTTTCCACTTCTGCTGTTCCCATACGATGACCAGAAACATTGATAACGTCATCAACACGACCAGTGATCCAGTAATAACCATCTTTATCACGACGCGCACCATCACCACTAAAATATTTACCAGAAAACATTTTGAAATAGGTTTCGATAAAGCGATCATGATCACCATAGACAGTTCGCATCATGCCCGGCCATGGTCGCTTAATACATAAAGCTCCTTCCGTCGCGCCGTCAAGTTCTTTACCTTGATCATCAACTAAACACGGTTCAATACCGAAAAATGGTTTCGTTGCTGAACCAGGTTTCAATACAGTTGCCCCTGGAAAAGGCGTTATCAAATGGCCACCCGTTTCTGTTTGCCACCAGGTATCAACGATTGGGCATTTTTCATTACCCACTACCTTGTGATACCACTCCCAGGCCTCAGGATTAATTGGTTCACCTACAGAACCAAGAATCCGTAACGTACTGCGATCAGTTTTCTTAACAAAGTCATCACCTTGGCCCATCAACATACGAATCGCCGTTGGCGCAGTGTAAAAAGAGTTTACTTTCCATTTGTCGACAACTTGCCAAAAACGACTGGCATCAGGAAAAGTAGGAACTCCCTCAAACATGACAGAGGTAGCGCCATTCGCAAGAGGACCATAAACGATATAGGAGTGACCTGTTACCCAACCAACGTCGGCTGTACACCAGTAAATATCCCCTTCCTGATAATCAAATACATATTTATGCGTAATCGCTGCGTAAAGTAAGTAACCACCAGTTGTATGAAGCACGCCTTTAGGTTTACCGGTCGAACCTGATGTATAAAGAATGAACAATGGATCTTCTGCATCCATTTGTTCAGCCGGACAATCAGTTGAAGCTGCATCTACTAATTCGTGATACCAACGATCACGTCCTTCGTTCCATTCAATATCTCCACCGGTACGCTTAACAACGACACAGGTTCTAACATTTGGGCAGTTTGCCAAAGCTTTATCTGCGTTAGCTTTAAGTGGAATCTGTTTTTTACCTCGTAAACTATAGTCAGCGGTAATGACCACCTGACAATCGGAGTCATTAACACGATCACTTAATGCATCAGGTGAAAAACCACCAAACACGATTGAGTGAACAGCACCAATACGTGTACAAGCAAGCATTGCCACGGCTGCTTCCGGAATCATGGGCATATATAAGCACACACGATCGCCTTTTTTTACACCATCCGCTTTTAATGCATTGGCAAAACGACAAACTTGCTCATGTAATTCACTATAAGTAATTTGTTTGTCTTCTTGTGGATCATCACCTTCCCAGATAATCGCAACCTGATCGCCTCGCTTCTCAAGATGACGGTCGAGACAGTTTGCACTGACGTTCAGCTTGCCTCCTTCAAACCATTTCACATTGGCAGTTTTGAAATCCCATTCCTGCACCTTGTCCCATTTTTTATCCCAATCCAGAAATGTTTCTGCTTGTTCCGCCCAGAACGCATCAGAATCGTTAATTGAACGTTCATACATCTCATCGTATTTAGTTTTATCAATATGTGCATTTGCGGCGATGTCTGCGGGTACTGAATATAATTTATCGACTGACATAAACTTTTATCTCTCTAATTTGATTTAATGAATTCCCGGTCAATTTAATTATTAGTAGTATTTGACTTGGTTTGACTCTGTAATTAAGACATTTTGTCTTTTTATAACTATATAATAACGCTACTGCAATGATTTAGTAACTCTATAAATCGGCTAGTAAAAACTAATATTGCAATACACCACACTTTTAAAATAGTGAAATATGATGCCATTGCTTGCAAAAATCCATTTTAGCAAATTAGTGGTTCTGGCTATAGGATCTTTTTAGAATCAATTTTTCCTGCTCTTCAACTAGTTGAAAAATTTCATAACTAACTGATAATATAAATATTTTTCAATATCCAGAGAATCCACATCGATAAACAAATACACCATGCCAAGTTTGTCACACATGTAATTATAATGGCGCGTCAAGCCTGTTTTGTTAGCTGCTTATTTTTATCGATAGATAACTTCTTTATGTCATAAACTTTGTATTTCAGCGCCGGTATTATTACATCTTCTGTAAATAGTTTTTTATGAGATCACCCTAACCCGCATGGGTAAAAGCTGAAATAGAAAATTGTAAGCACTAGGATTGATTGATATTTAAATATAGAAAACATCCTATAATTAACAGATATGCTTGGCATAACGCTTTTCAACATACTCATCGACAATCTGACGAAAATCATTTGCAATATTATCGCCTTTTAATGTCATTACTTTTTTTCCATCGATAAATACGGGAGCAGATGGTGCTTCACCTGTGCCAGGCAGGCTAATTCCGATATCGGCATGTTTACTTTCACCCGGGCCATTTACAACGCATCCCATTACAGCAAGCTTCATTTCTTCCACGCCGTTGTATTTCTCACGCCAGATCGGCATCTGACTACGTACATAGGCCTGAATATTATTTGCCAACTCCTGAAATACGGTACTGGTAGTACGGCCACACCCGGGGCAAGCTGTGACAAGTGGATTAAATGAACGTAACCCCATAGTTTGCAAAATCTCCTGTGCAACGATGACTTCTTTTGCACGATCACCATTGGGTTCAGGGGTTAATGACACACGAATCGTATCGCCTATCCCCTCCTGCAACAACATTCCCATCGCCGCAGTAGAAGCAACTATACCTTTTGATCCCATACCAGCCTCAGTTAAACCCAGGTGCACGGCATAATCGCATCGATTTGATAAATCTCGATAGACAGCTATTAATTTTTGTACTCCACTAACCTTGCAGGACAAAATTATCTTGTCTCTGCCTAAACCAATCTCTTCTGCTTTAGCCGCACTATTTAGCGCCGATACAATCAAGGCCTCACGCATCACATCTTCTGTATCTAAAGGCTCGGCCAGCTTAGCATTGTCATCCATCATTCCGGTTAGGAGTTCCTGATCCAGACTACCCCAGTTCACTCCTATCCTGACGGGTTTATTGTATTCAATAGCCTTTTCAATCATCGTCGCAAATTGATCATCTTTCTTACGGCCAAAGCCTACATTACCCGGATTAATACGGTATTTTGCCAATACTTCGGCGCATTCAGGATACTCAGTCAGTAATTTATGTCCGTTGTAATGAAAATCACCCACTAACGGCACACTACAACCAACGGCATCCAGTTTTTCCCGGATATTGGCAACCTGGGCAGCTGCTTCAGGCGTATTCACGGTAATTCTGACAATTTCAGAACCAGCTGCCGCCAGATGCTGTACCTGTTTTGCAGTAGCATCAGCATCAGCTGTATCGGTATTAGTCATGGATTGCACAACCACAGGATGACCACCTCCGACAATCACTGAGCCAACCTTGACTGCAACGGTTTGTTTTCTTGGGAGAGATCCAAATTTTGATGACATACTAAATAGCCTTATGATTAACTAAGCGTGAAGTCTAATCGGCATCAACTGACTGTCAAGCGTCGTCGCTTGAGAATAACAATCCATAATAATGATCAGGAAAAAAGTCTCTTAGCATGAGATACTTGCAAGAATGAATAAGAAAAATAGTTTTACCAAAGAAGAATTGCTTGCCTGCGGGCTTGGAGAAATGTTTGGGGTAGGAAATGCGCAGCTACCTTTACCCCCCATGTTAATGTTTGATCGTATCGTCGAAATTAACGATAACGGCGGTAGTGCCAGGAAAGGACATATCATCGCCGAATTGGACATTAACTCTGATCTCTGGTTTTTTGACTGTCATTTTGAGGGTGACCCTGTGATGCCAGGCTGTCTTGGACTAGATGCTATGTGGCAACTGGTCGGCTTTTTTCTCGCCTGGTCTGGTGCACCAGGAAAAGGTCGAGCTCTAGGTGCAGGTAATGTTAAATTTACAGGTCAGGTGACTCCAGATATTAAAATGGTTCGATATGAAATCAATATGAGGCGAGTTATGTTACGCAAACTGGTTATGGGAGTAGCTGATGCCGCCATGTTTGCTGATGGCAGAGAAATATATAATGCCGAAGACTTACGAGTCGGTCTATTTACCTCAACAGAGGATTTTTAGGGAGATTGATCTTGAGAAGAGTAGTTGTAACTGGATTGGGTATTATATCCAGTATCGGCAATAACAAAGCGGAAGTACTTAATTCATTACAGAATGGTACATCGGGTATTGAACATTCTGCTACCTACGAAGAATTGGGTTTTCGTTCACATGTGCATGGTGCAATTAATATTGATCTTGATACATTGATCGATCGCAAACTAAAACGCTTCATGGGTGATAGTGCAGCTTATGCTTATCTCGCCATGAAAGAAGCTATGACTGATGCTTCATTAAGTGAAGAAGAAATTATTGATCCGGAGATTGGTTTAATCGTGGGTTCCGGTGGTGGTTCTAATGCCAATATGCAAGCAGCTATCGATACCATGCGAGAACGCGGTGCACGCAAGGTTGGTCCGACTATGGTGCCCAGAATTATGGCAAGCACCAATAGCGCCTGTTTATCTGTTGCTTATCAAATCAAAGGCGTAAATTATTCAATTAGCTCTGCCTGTGCTACCAGCGCGCATTGTATTGGAAATGCCTATGAACTTATTCAGGCAGGCAAACAAAAAATGATCTTTGCTGGCGGTAGTGACGAACTCCATTGGACTTCAACATTATTATTCGACAGCATGGGCGCACTCTCATCTAAGTACAACGACACTCCCGAAAAAGCCTCCCGCCCTTATGATGCAAATCGAGACGGCTTTGTTATATCAGGTGGTGGAGGTGTACTGGTGCTCGAAGAACTGGAACATGCCAAATCCAGAAATGCGCGTATTTATGCTGAAGTCATAGGCTATGGTGCGACATCTGATGGATTTGATATGGTAAAACCATCTGGTGAAGGTGCAACTCGTTGTATGCAAATTGCGATGAAGGATATAAATGCCCCTGTTAATTATATTAATGCACACGCAACCAGCACGCCAGCTGGTGACGTCACAGAATTAAAAGCAGTTAAAGAAGTATTTAAAGATAACATTCCACATATTAGTGCAACCAAATCACAAACCGGACATGGATTAGGGGCTGCAGGTGCTAACGAAGCTATTTATAGTTTGATAATGCAGGAGCATGGTTTTATCGGCGCATCATTAAATATTGAAACTGTTGATGCTGACGCTGAGGGTATGCCAATAGTCACTAGTAAAATGGATAATGTAGACATGTCGGTCATCATGTCTAACAGTTTTGGCTTTGGTGGAACCAATGCCTGCCTGGTGTTTCAAAAAATATGACCATTTATTACACTAGGCATCCTTATGGAAGCAAAATTACTTGCAGTCTTGTTAAGTTGGACTGTTAAATTATCGAGTTATTCTCATCCGGGTATCCCTCCCGAGATTGATTACAAACCATATTCATTTTTTATAGAAAATGCATGTGCGGGCTATGAAAAATGTGATGTTGTTGCTTGGTACAACGATAAAGGCACAATTTACATAGATGAGCGTCTGGATGGTCACACCGATGCCTACACCCGCAGTGTTATCGTCCATGAGCTTGCACATTATCTACAGGATATTAGTGGTGAGTATCACACTATGAACTGTGATCTACATGCAAAACGAGAACGTGAAGCTTATTCAATTCAAAAACAATATTTAAATACAATAGCCGGTCGCTTTACTGCGATATATATGAATTTCCCTCCATGCGTCGAATAATTCAGACAAAAATTACAGCTATTGTTTTTTTTTCACTGTCTCTTGCCCTGACAAATACTACTTTATCGGCAGAAAATAGTTATTTAGCCGACACAGAAACCTTTTCTATTCCGGGTCATGGTGAACTTATTATGCAAGTTCCCCGTATCTGGAATTACAACTTCACAAAAACCGATGAAAACATACCGCCGCTTATTACCTTCTATATACTCGACAAATACAAAAAAGAAATTTTTCAATTAAACATGTCGGTGTTTACAAACACCGGATACCATAAAAACATAACTAGCGAAGAATATGTAAAAAATATAGTGACTGAAGCAGGCAACAAAATAATCGCATATTCTGATCAAACGAAACTAATATTACAAACTGTCGAAAGCAAACAAGGTAATGGTTATTTTTTTGATTTAACTGACAGCAATGCAAAACAAAATGAATTTAAATATTTAACGCAG